>OLVU01001974.1_pt1 | contig 11557 bp, 9 predicted proteins | sample 1673321 | NCBI WGS metagenome assembly OLVU01 (sample SAMEA3178942, study PRJEB25190) | human gut metagenome | biome: human gut; feature: human-associated habitat; material: faeces | place: Austria | collected 2013 | reverse complement strand
GCTGCACCGGGCATTTTCCGTCCTTGAACTCTGCAATATGCTCCTGTGCGGCAAAACCGGCCATTTTCTTATCATAACAGAAGCACTCTGTTGATCCGATGTACTTCTCCATTATGGCAGTCATTTTTTCTTTATCCGGCATTTCTACCGGTTCTTTGAACAGCATCTGAATGAGATAGGGGCCTCCGGGCTGGGAGCCTTTTTTGTCATCCAGGTTTTGCTGGAACACTTTATTGCTCATACTTATTCCTCACTTTTCCTGATAGCATCTTCGATCTGTCTGCTGACGGTGTCCATATAAAGATACACCCCATCTCGATCACAGTGGTACAGGTTGGAATAGCTGGTACTCTCATTGGGGGAGATGGGGTTTGGTTCCACCACCTCGGTAGCTTCCAGCAGGCCGACACCCAGTTCCGCCGCGGCAGTGAGGGCCTTTTTCAGCACTGCAAACTGTCCATCGCGCCAAAGCCCCTCCAGATCCTCCAGCACCTTTGGCATCTGCTCCAGATCCCGGAGAAGCTGCACGACCTGCTTTGGAGACAGGTACACACCGGAGCAGTAATTTTCGATGATCTGATTTTCTGCCGGATTGGGAAAGGCGGTTGGTGCCACCTGTGCCCACGGCGTGAAATACCGGGCATATTCCGGCTTCTCCTCCAACAGGAAGGAAAAGCCGCTTCCCCAGGTGTAATAGTAATCGCGGAAAAATCCCTGGACCACCGCAATGTAAAAGCCGTGGCTTTTGTCAAACAGCTCGTTAGATTCCGTTTCAGCCCCAACGCGCAAGGTATTCAGATATTTTTCGGTATAGAAATCCTCCATTCCATGCTGCGCGGCAAGGGCCAGCACTTTTTCCTCCTGTCCCTGCTGTATCCAGGTTAAGGGAGTAAAATACCATTCCCGCATTTCCTCTGGTGAAATCGGGTGAAAACTCACATCGTATCCCACAAAAATCCTCCTTTCAATCCCACCAGAAGTACCAAACAGTGGACTGTCGCAGCACATCGGCCAGAGCGCCCACGGTGGCGTCCTCCGGCCCCTGGTCAATCACATCGGGGCAGAAGCCGTACAGCTCCACCGCCACATCTATGGCCTCTTTCTCGGAAACAGGAGCCGGGAGCAGGAACTCCAACTCGTCGTGGCTCATGGCAGCAGGCACCGCCCCATGCTGTTCAAACCAGTATTTCGCAACTGCCATTAACTCCGGCGTGTCAGGACACTCATTCCAGCCACCAAAGGGCAGATAGGCAAAAATCTCCCAAGGATTCTTCACGGGGATTTTAGCCAGAATGAGAGGATAGGTCATATTATTATCGGAATTCCAGTAGCTTGAAAAACGACGGTTATCATATCCGCCCTCCATCTCGCCCAGAATCTCCTCATCCCAGTCCATATCGTCATCCTCGGCTTCTTCCTTGCGCTGCCCAATCATTTCCTCCAGGACTGCCTTACTGTTCTCGACGGGGGCGGAGAGCATTTTCTTCCGGTATTCGGCAACTTTCTCCGGGTCGAAAGCATAGTCGTCCTGGCCATCGCTGTCCGGGTCAGAATTCATAATCAGGCATTCCCACAGGATTTCGTCATCCGCTTTAATCAAAACCGGCACAAAGCCCTCTTTGACACTTTCCCGTTTGGCATAGTTGTATGCCGACATGATGGGGTCATCATCCGTCATTGAGGGGAAATAGGTACATTCACAGTCCAGATATTCCATCATGGCTTCCGCAAGGTTTGAAGGCTCCAGAGTGGCCTCATCGAAACTCTGTCCCTGCCAGTTGACGAACCGCTTTTTCATGACTTTTGCCATAGCCTGATAATAGTTTTCATCAAATGGGATGAACAGATAGGCTTCATTCTGGAACTTATCGGAATAATATTGCTCCGAACCGAAATACTCCAAAGCATAGTTATCAATGTCGCTGGGGAAGTACGGGCTGTCCGCCTCACCATAGTAGTATCCGGCAAAGGCCGCACCCTCCTTGTTGAACAGCGCCCCAAAGAGCTGTCCTTTCAGCTGGTCCCGGATAAAGCCACGCAGATTGGCGCGGCTCAGATCTGCCATAAACGGCTGCACCTGCTCCCAGTACCGCTCCATAAATTCCGCGCTCATCAGATCATGCTCCATGCACCAGCGCAGATAGATTGCCATGTGGTTGTATGCATTGATCTCATCCACCGGCAGGCCCTTTTCCTGAATGGATTTCAGATGCCAGGCGGCATCGTCCATATCGCCGGTGAACTCCTCCTCTGCAAGCGTTCCTCTGGTGATGGCATTCTGGCGGGTGGGATTGACCACAAAACTGATGCCTGCCATCTTTTCAAGCAGAGCGTCCGCGTCATGCTCCATCTTATACTCCATCTCATTATGATAGAGCGGGATCACCTGATAGAAGTTGACCTCCTCGCTGCTCGGCAAAGTGCAGACTTCGCCGCCGTTCCAGACAACATCCTGCGGACCCACCAGAATTGCGGCACAGAGCTTCGTGTCCTCTGCAAAGGGCGATTGTTTGTCCATTGTATGGCCAAAGCCCAGCCAGGTATCGTTGGAAATGGGCAGGCGGGCCAACACTTTCAAGAGGCCAATAGGCCAGTACCACCGCTCATTTTTCAGGGATTCCTCATCCAGTTTCCAATCTGGCGGCAGAGCGATGGCCAGCTCCGCCCGCTCCAGCTTGTATTCCGCCAGTTCCTCCGGCACATTCATCCGGTGAGCGCCCATGCCCATCGTCACCAGTGTATAATAGTCCCGCTCCTCAGAGGGAGGAACAACGCAGATGTCCACATGGATGTCAGGGGAAACCAGCTCATGGAACACATTCTCAAACTCACCAAAGGTGTTTTTGATGTGCTGCTCTACCGCAGACATTTCTTCTTCTGTATAAACCTCTGGTACACGATTCTCCTCAGATGACCAGAAGGTTCCCTCCTGTTCCGTCCCGTCTGGGTTCAGAAAGATCTGGAAGTATGCGTCATCCTCTGTCAGCTTATACAGCAGACCCATGCGGTAGTCCAGCCCCACCAGCACGGTATCCAGATGGGCTGCTCTGCCGTCCGGGTGGTTTCGATCCAACCACCGGCCGCTTTGAATCCAGCCCTTCAACTCCTCCAACCAGTCAGAATGCAGTTTAGACATTCCTGCTTCATTCATCTGGAATACCAGATCAATAGTGCGGTCCTGCGCCGGATAGGGAAATTGGGTGTAGGGCGAATCGGTTATGCACTCCTCCGGCTTGGGGCCAAAGATTTGCCAGAAGTGTTCCAGCCCCTCTTGGTCAACTGTGATACAAGAGATAGAGCGTTGCTTGTCATCGGCGTCTGCGTCCAACCCTTGTTGAAGTGTCTGGTCGGCATCGGGGTTGATCCAATGGTACTCCATCTGTTCCAGTGGAGCTCCGGCCTCGATCTCTTTTTTCAAGGTTAGGAACTCATAATCGCCCGGTTCCAGTTTTAATCCCTGCTTAACAGCATCCAGCGCACCAGCTTTATTACCAAAATGTGCCCGTAACTTGCCTACTTGCAGCCAGATCCATGGGTAGTCCGGTTCCTCCTGGGCGCCCCGCTCTGCATATTCCAGTGCTTCTTCCAGCCTGCCGCAGTACATCAGCGCAACCGAATACCGGTAGTACCAGGTAGCGCAGCCCGCAGCATTTTTCTCCGAAGCTTTCATCCATTCCACAGTACGGTAGTAATGGATATAGTCATCCAGGTTGTTGCTGGCGAAGGCGTACCAGAGGGCGATCTGCAAATCCTGATGAGCCTGCTTTTCGCTGAATCTTTCTTCTTCTACGCCGGTTTTGATAAAATCCTCCAGCCAGCGGAGCATTTTTCCAAAGTAACCAGCAGTCCCTTCATCAAAGGCCGCCAGTGTCTCGATGTCCTCTGCCGAGAGCAGGGAGCCAGTTTCCTCATGAATCTCTGGCTCCGGTTCCCGCTCCCACAGGCGGACTGCTCCCACATCCCGGCGGAACACATGGAACGCCCCCTGGGCCACACAAGAATCCGCGAAGAAATCCTTGGCCGCATCCAGCACGGCGGGCAGATCCCAGGTGATTAAGTCCAAATACCCGTAGTACAGTCCGGTGGCTCCACCCAGGAAGGTCACGGTCTCTGCTCCGGCTTTGTCCAAAATCGATTCTTGTAGTGCATCCCGGAAATCCAGAATGGCGTTGCTCCGTTCCTCGCCGGTAAAGCTATCTACCGGGTAACACAAAAATCCAGCCGCGATGCCGTCCCGATGGTACTCGTCCACTGTATCCGTACAAGCGGCCATGTATTCGTTGATCATAACCGGCAAACGGCAGCTTCCAGTATAGACATCCAGCCGCCAATCAGCCTCCGGATCTTTTATCGGTTCCAGTTCATAGGCGATGTAGCTGTTTTCCAGATAGTCGCTGCCATCCCGCCAGAGGGAGAGCCCCATGCTCTGCACCAACTCCGGCAGTTCGGTAAGGGGCGTGGCCGGTTCGTCTTTCGGCTGGGCAGAAACATCAAATCCGGCAATCAGCGCGATTGCAGAAACTTCTCCGATGGTTTGATCCACCAGCATAGATAGCGCCCACCAGCCCCGGTCCGGCTCCTCCTTCAACAGCGGCGTCAGTTTTTCACAGTACAGGACCAGGTTCATCTGGTTGTCCGCTGTTTTTTCTGCCCACACCTGCACATCCTCAGCCCGAACTTCAATCTCTCCAGCCCGCAGCTCGAACCCCTCACAGGGCTGGCGGCCTACCCAGATATTCCAATGCTCCAGCACCGATTCTGGGGCCTGCTTCTGGAAGTACACCAACGGGAACAGGCGGGAGCGAAGCCCCTCTGGACTGAGGATCAATTCATACTTTTCGCCATTGAAGCCCAGCTCAAAGGAAGTATCACGCAGGGCCGTTTTGAGTGCATTCCCGCATTTTTCAACCAGTTCTTCGCCACGCTGGTGCGTTTCGTCGGTATCTATGATTTGACGCAGCTCCGCCTCAATCTGAGAAAAGGCTGCCCATGCTTCCTGCGTCCTTTCACGGAAGTTCTTTTCAAACCGGGGCAGGGACAAACGGCGGCGGCAATCGTTGATGTACTCCTGGGTATCGTTGTCGCCAGGGCGGGCTTCCAAGGCCTTTTCAAAGTAACGCAGGGCGGGGCCTTCCTCATCCAGACAGTAATAGGCCAAAGCGATTCGATAATTCCAGCAGTGATCGCCCGCAAAATACTCCTCATGGGGAGCCAGAAGTTCCAGTGCCTTTTCATAAGGCTCTCGTTCTCCTATCTCTGCAACGGCAATATATGCCTTTGCCAATTCGCTGTCCAGTTCCGGAGTGCGCTCCTCGGCAGGGATGGCTTCCAGGGTGTCGATTACCTTCTGCGCTTCATCCTGTTCAAACCATTGCTGGCATTGTTTCAATAAATCCATATCATGACCTCCTCGTTTATGATTGAGTTTCTAAATAGAATCCCCATACGCAGTTGGAGAACTCTCCAGCGGCAAAGCGGTAATTCTGTCCGTCAATCTCCACCTGCCAGACCTCAAAGGTATGGTCTTGGTGGTAGATCGGGTCTTTGACTTTTACTCGCTTGCCGGTGGTTTGCCAGTCGTAGTCAAAGATGTTCACACCGAACAATTTGCATTGACCGTCTGGGCCAAAGGTTTCATATTCCCAAGCCATGTGATGCCTCACAATCCTGTCCGCTGCCAGCCGTTCAGCCGCTCCTGCACCGCGTCAATCATCCAAACCTCGCCCACACGCTTCATGAGGAAACGGCGGTCAAAGCCGGTATTTTTCTCTCTGGTGTAGATGTAGAGCTTGTTCTTGGTGATCTGCTCCGCGTCAAGGAATTCTTCCCCCTTGTAGGTGCCCTGGGCACTGTATGAGAGGTCCAGAGGCAGATAGCCCGGACGGGGCTTTTCGCTCACATACTTCTCCCAGATCGCCAACAGGCGGGGCACAGCCTCGGGATCTTCAAACCCAGCCTGCTCCATGTACTGCTCCCATTCTGTCATCTCGGCAAAGAAGGCAGACAACACCCTGCGGCATTCCGATGCTGCCTGCTCATCCAGCTGGACGGGCTTTTTGGCCTTTTCACGCTGGAGCTGGGAGAAGTGTTCCATCTGCTCCTTGGCAAATTGCACATGGGACACCGGCTTGATGTAGTTGTTGCCGGCGACAGCCAGCAGTCCATCATAAGTAACAGCAGTGTGGTCAATCCAGATATGAGAGAGCTTGGGGATGGAGGCTGCCTGGAGCAGACCGGCATCATCCAGCCCGGTGTGGTCAAGGGTCAGCAGGTCCAGCTTACAGCTTTGCAGGGCGGACAGGCTGCTGCCGTCGATCCCGGCGTTCCCGGTCAGCAGCAGGATGCGCAGCTTGGGCATGGCGGAAAAAACTGGGAAACAGGCGTCGGTGAGGGTGCCGTTTTCCACGCCGAAGTTGACCATGCTTTTATGCCCAGCAAAGGGGGCAAGCAGTTCATCCGTCACCGGATACCCTTTCACATGGAAGCCCACCATGGTGTAACCGGCCAGCCGTTCCATGATCTCTGTGGTCAGCTCCGGAATATCAAATTTCTTTTCTCCATCTAAAGTTAGGACACCGTTTTCCCAATCCGCTGTTCGTGCCCGTTTTGGCCATTCCATAGTTTACCTCCTTACTCCTGCGCTCTATCTATTACCATTCTCCACCCGGATGTCTGCACCCGGATAACAGGACGGAAAAAGTCATAGTCATTGTGAATCTCATTATCTTCCCGAACCTCCGGTTTACAGTGAGGGGAACAGGGTAAATATCCAAGCAAAGGACCCATGCCACCGCAGATATTGCAGCCGCCGTCGCCACCGCAGGTGGTCAATGTTTTCCCATCTACCAGTTCCCGCTTATAGGGGTCGTAGGCAATAGACAGGCCAAAGAAGTTAGCCTGCTCCATGTCGTATAGCTTGCCTTGATCTTCCTCGCTTTCAAAGTGGTGCAGATGCATGGAGTAATCCAGTCCATCTCCCCAGGGAAACAGGGTGCGGCATCCTCCTCCGCACAGATAGGCCCACTCATCCGGCGTGGGAAGGCTGGCTGCCAGCTCCCACAACAGGGACCGCTGAAACTCCGGGTAGGTCATTGGATGGCACAGCCATGCTCGCCAGCTATCGCCATTGCGCTTAAAGCGGACCGTTTGGTTGATTTCAACGCTTCGGCCATCTTTGTTGTCCAACTTCTGCAAGTTCTCCAGCCAGTCGGGGTGGGCGGTGATGCGAGGGTCGTTCATGGGTACGCTTTCCCAGCCGATCTCCTCCAGTTTCCTGCCCACAAACATGGGGCCGATAGTCACCTGGCGTACTGGGGTCATGCCCTGCCGGAGAAATTCCTCCACAGAGCCCTCATATTCGATTTCCGCAAAAATATCCGCCAGTTCCTCCCGGTTGGCCTTGTCCATCCCTTGGACGAAACCCTCCCAGCCAAGGGTCACGGTATCTCCCGGGACAAAGACAAACTCCCGGCCGCCCTTTTCAAACACACCGGTGGAGCAGCTTTGTCCCCAACGGGAAAAGGCGTATAATTCCTTGAATGTCAAGTTGTAACGAGCCGCCAGCGTCTGCATCAGCCAGAGCTTATCGGACAGTTTCAATGTATCAAATTGTGGTCGAAATAAATTCTCGTTCATATCAAGTCCTCTTTCAATTTACCACAGCAGACCGCGATTCCTTTTCCACAAGGCGAACCGCCTCCGTCAATAGTGTGGGAAGCTGATTCCTTTCTGCTGTTTCATACTGTTGGACTGGATGCGTCCACTCAAAATTTTGAATGATAGAAATGATGTATCTGTCCTGATACCAGCCCATATCCAGCAGAAAACCGTTTGGATACTCCACTTGCAGCATATCTTCTTTTCGTGTGTCATCCAGAAAAATGACCTTTCCAGTGCCAAAATTCACATGATGCCAGCTGTGCTGTATATCACCCATCATGAACTCTCCTTTAATTTTTCCCAGCAGAAGTCCTGTTTCTATCTAAAAAAGCAGTTCACCGAAAAACAGCCTGAGAGTCACGGCAGATAATGCTTCAAGCTGCGGCTTGCTGAGAGGAGTGTAGTGAAGGACGATTTCTCCATACAGCTCCGTGTTGATGTGGTGTTCTTCCAGATACCGCAGAACCTTTCGGTTGTTCCGCACGATATTTAGACGAAAGCTGACATGATCAAGGGCATATTCAAAACAGTCCGGGTCAATCAACTGGCCATTGGCTGGATCATCCATTTCCAAGCGGAGTTCTTCCGCGCCGGTCTTGCGGGAGAGTGTAAAGTAACCATCCTCCAGTTCAAAGAACAGGCAGGACAGCCCTTCCTCATTGTCCAGCTCCCAAGTCATTCTTTTTGCAAATAATTCCATCATTTTACCTCAGACTGCGTTCCAGTCGCACAACATTTCATTCTGCGTGACCCGGCGCAGTTCGTCCCGTACCTCCATTAGAGCAAAACCCAGCAGGTTTTGCCCCCGCCACTTCATCGGGTCCTGCGCCTCGGGAGAGCTGGCTGCGAGACGAATACCCCAGATGTTATCATAGGGACTGGCCTCCACCAGCACACTATCTCCGGTGGAGAGAAGAAATTCGCGCAGGTCGCGGTTCTGGCTGAATTTGTACCAGTTGCCATTCAATACAATGGCGTATTTGAACTTATCCCATACCTTCTGGTCAAAACCCCGCACCTTGCGGCCCAGGGCCTTGATCTGTTTAGGGTCACTACACTTCAATATCTGATCCTGGATTTCACTATCGCCAAAGAGCTCTGCCTTGGCCGCCATCATATACTGCTCCATACAAAGATAGGTATTGGCAATGGACCAGAAATCCTCCATCCACCACTGGCTGAGGCAGCTTTTTGTCAGCTGGCCGTCCTCGGAAGGCTGATGGCCCCAGAATAAGCAAAATTCCCGCTTTCTCCCAGCGGCAAACTCCTGCTGAAGCCACTGCCGGGTGTATTTAGGGCTTCCTTCCGGCTGCCACGCATTCACCCAGAAGTCCCCATGTTCCAGCACTTCGCTGCTATCTTCGTCATCCCACCAACCCTTCCAGGTCACCGGCTCGGGAAAGAGGGTGCGGTATTCCGTCCGCTCATCCGGGGAGAGGGTGTCCATCCAATCGCCAAATCGGTATATGTAATCCTCCCCGTAGCCCATGCGCCAGCCAATAGAGTATCTCTCGATCTCCCGGTGGGCCAGCCAAGGGGGAGGCATTATTTTCTTTTCCTGTAATGCCATATCATTTTCCCTCGTCTCACAGCAATTAAATTCTTCTTTTCCTACTTTTTTTGAAAAGCATACTCAGCCCCCATAACTACTCCAAGGTCATTTCACAAAGAACCAGCTTGTTTTTCTCATCGCTGAGAAATGCCCGGTTTCCCCATACATCCAGCACATGGAAGGAAGCGTATCCACGGGGCATGGCAAGGTCGATCAGCACCAAATCTGAAAGGCGCAGCACCTTTTGTTTACCCTTCCAGTCATCATTCTTAAAAATGGGAGATAGGATCAGACAAGTCCTGTCACCGGAGAATTTTCCGCGCATCCCGTGTTTTCCGGGCAGGCGGCTTAAATTATCTTTGCCCCACAGTTTCTTTTTGAATAGTCCGTTTTCCTCCAGTTCCAGATACCAATAGTAGCCCATGAGAGAAAGACCTGCCGGATTGATGGTGCTGCTTTCCAAAAAGGCATAAAACTGTCCATTCTGTTCCAGTATAGAGCCAATCATAGGATAGTTGTAGTGAAAGTCTGCCTGGGCAAAATTTCCGCCAGCACGCTCTACTGCCGCCAAATGGGTCTGTCGGGTTCCTGCTTTGCTGTATACACAAGAGCCGCTTTCTGCCCAGTGTGCAGTCATGGTTTCAAAGTCTACCGTCAGGCTGGTAAAACTGTTGGTCGCATCAGCGGAGTTGTCCACTCGGCACACAATAGGGAAAACGCCCTGGCTTCCGGTGACTGCCACCGGCTTGGGAATACCCTGGGCACACCAGTTATCCATAGGGATCGGAATACACTCTCCATCCATCTGCGGCATCCACCAAAGGGATTTACTGGCCGGGCAAACCAACAGGATTCCTCTGTCACATGAGAGCAAGACAGGATCTTCCCAAACATCTTGCTGCTCTTTCGGCTCCGGGCTGGGAATCCACCTGGAAACTTCGCCTTTGACCCACAAAACGCCACTGCACTTTTGCGCGAGATGATAGGTCCAAAACACAATTTCATCCTCGCTGCGGGCTACCATACCCTTGCATCCAGTCGGGCTGTATTTGAAGGAAGTTCCCGTCAGTTCAAATTCCTCGAACTCCCAGTTCTTTATCACTTTTAGTTTCGCTTTCATACTTTCACCTCACAGCAAGTCTACCTTGATACTGCACTGTTCCAGAACCGGCAGCACCTGTTCCGGCTTGGAGGACATGAGAGTAATATGTTTGAGATTGGGGAACTGGCGCAGTTCCGCCTCCGTAATGGTATTAAGATCAAAGGCTCCATCCTCGCCATCCCAGAACGGACAGAGCTGGGTATAAATCTCGCTGCCGCCATCCATCTCAATTTCTGTGACCTCCGGGGCCAGCCGCTCCGGGACAGGGTATTTCTCCAGCCACTTCCGAATCTCTGGGATGGGTTCATACCCTTCCGCGTCAATGTCGATCTTGCGGCGGCTATACTCTCGGGCAAATTCATGGGCATCCAGTTTAGGAGCCAGTAAGCCTTTCTCGTACATCAGGACTTCCATGACCGCCAGCTTGAAGTTGAAGCTGGTAAAGGTGAGCACTGGTTCAGTCGGCTTGGATAACTTGTATTTCTGCGCTTTCGCCGCCTTTTGCTCTGGCTCTTTCCAGCTGATCTGCACCATGGCGGAGAGGGCCTCCAGTTTTGCTTTCTGCGCTGACTGCTCCTCTGAAACAGGACCCGGCAAGCGGGTATAAACGGTAAAGCCGCCTAATTTGAGGGTATGGGCAAATCCGGCGAAATCCTTCCAACTGGCCTCCCGGTAGTCCTTGGACCCGATCCAAACCGTTCCGTCAAATGCCTGCCGGACCGCATACTCTCCCTGTGCCGCTACCCGGACACCAAGGGTTTTGATGGTCTGCTCATCTTCATCTAACCAGCCCTGGAGTCCAAGCTCGTCCCACAAAGCAAGTGCCTGGGTATAGGGACTCTCTCGGCCTGTAATGGGGCTTTTCCGTGTTCCATTTTGCAGGACAATGCGGGCAGGCCCCAATTTTTCCGCCAGCTGCGACAGGGTAAACGGCGGCGTAAATACCGCCCCCAGGATGGTCAGGCTGTCTTTTTTGAGAATGATTTTTTGCTCTGTGGCCTTGGGCGGTAGGAAGATGGGCAAATTCGGGTACACTTCTTTGTACTCTCGCCATTCCAGCTTTTTGGGCTTGTTTGCCGTCCGCAGGAAGCCCCAGAAGTCGATGGGATAACGAAATACCGGCCCAACCCTATCCCGCCGGGTGACGATGACCACCGTGCCATCGGTGAGTATTCCAATGTGCTGCATGTTCTCCCCGCCGAACATTCCCGGACGGATACGCAGCACTTCACGGGTGTTCCTAT
>OLVU01001968.1_pt1 | contig 11578 bp, 15 predicted proteins | sample 1673321 | NCBI WGS metagenome assembly OLVU01 (sample SAMEA3178942, study PRJEB25190) | human gut metagenome | biome: human gut; feature: human-associated habitat; material: faeces | place: Austria | collected 2013 | reverse complement strand
CCTTGCCAAGCAGATTCATTCCGCCATGCCATACCAACTCATCATCTATAACGGCAAATCTTTCTCCGACTTCTGTTTTTGCCACTACATTTATGCCCACTTGTTTCATCAACTTAATCAAGTGATAACATACATCCGCACTACCATAAATCACTTCTTCTGGGTCTGTTGTAATAACCGTCACATTTACCCCTTGTTCCTGACGATCTTTGACCAGTAATAACAATCTGTCAATCTCGTCCTGTCGTATGTCCGGACTGGAAATCACAATTGATTTCTCTGCTTCCACAATATCCTGCTCAAATTTTTCTTTATAATTACCAGAATCATATATTGCATTAATTATCTGCTTAGACCGTACATCACCCGTCCATATGGAAAATCCGGTACGCTTGTAAGTTTTCAACCTTTTGCCATACATTTTATTAAAGAATCTCACATGGGCATCAATATAATCATATACATAAACAGAATCTTTACCCTCATAGTCACGATTCAATCTTCCTACATACTGTTCCAGACGCCCCTCAAAAGATACCGGTGCAGCAAGCATCAATACGTCAAGTCTTGGAAAGTCAAATCCTTCTCCTATTTTTTGTCCGGTTGCAACCAAAATAAGACTTTCATTTTTAGGAATCTGCTTCAACTTAACACGTATCTCTGCATTTTCCTTATCTGAATTATCCCCATATAAAAGAAATACATGGTCAGCTTCATTTTTCAACGCATCATACAAAAGTTTTGCATGTTCTTTAAATCTGGTTAATATAACCGGTGTTTGTTTCTGCGCAACACTCTTCTTTACGTCATCTATAATCATTTCATTACGAACCCTGCTAGTACTAATCAGACTATACGCTTTGTTAATATCATCTTTGCTGTCAACTGTGTCTACTACCCTTGTATACCTTGGCACAAAGTAATGTCCTATTCCCTGCTCCTGTGCTCTCTCCAATGCTGTAAACCTATGACGAAGCGGTCCAAGCAGCATATAGATAATTTTATCCAAACTATCCCCACGCTTCGGTGTCGCAGAAACACCATATACATATTTTGCATTAATTCTCTGTAACAGTTCCATAGAGGTATTGGATGCAGCATGATGACATTCATCCATAATTACCATTCCGTAAGAATTAATTAAGTCATTGAACTTACCTTTACTATACATAGAACCAACCATAGCAACATCTACAATACCTGTCAAAGCTTTTTTATTACCATGCAAAATACCTATAACACTGTCTCTCTTTTTCTTCCTGCCAGTTTTTGTTTCATATTCTGGCGGCTCTTCCCTAATATCCAGGAATTTGTTCAGCTCATCCACCCACTGATTCAGCAAATCCTTGCTCTGTAACAAAATAAGAGTATTTACTTTGCGTTCCGCAATCAGGTAACTACAAACAACTGTTTTTCCAAATGCAGTTGCTGCACTTAATACACCATCCGAATATGCCAATAACTTCTCTGCTGCCAACTCTTGCTGCATCCTCAAATCTCCTTTAAAAGAAACTCTGATTGGACGACCTTTTTCTTTCTGGTCAGATATATCTACAATAATTTCGGCTTTATTACATTCCTCGATAATCCGTTCTTTTAACCCTCTCGGAACCTGTATGTACCCATCAACGTCTTTACCCAAATATACAGCACTAAAATTATAGTAATTGGAATATCCCAATCTTTTATTTTTGTAAAATTCCGGATTATCAAAAGCAGCCAGACTACGAATCTGATTTTGAATTCTCGGCATAAGATTTAGTGTGTCAATATAGACACCATTGCTAAGTACCATATGTAGCTTGCCTACAACATCCGCCTTAAAAAACTTACATTTTTTCTTCCATGGTTTTGGTCTGCAATTCATATCTGTACCAGCAAACATTCCCCTGTTTTCTGCCAACTCTGCCTGCCATTTCGACATATATTTTTCGATATCCTCCATACCCAGTTTTTGTGTTTTATTTAGCAAAACATCCCACTGATTCGGATAGGCATTCCAATTTTCATCCACAAATGCACTGTTACCATGTTTAAGCGCCTGTCCCTGCATTGGCAATGCAATCAGATTACCAATACTACTTGCTACGTCCTGAGATGGGTACATTCTGTCATAGTAATGAAATGATTTTAAGTTAATAGATGCCGAACCCTTATCCAATAACATAAACCCAAAATTTCTTGCCACCGATGCCGGTATTGCTTTCTTAAAAAAAATCCATACATGAGCACCTTTACCCAAACGAGAACGCTCAACCAACGGCTTAATACCATTTATCTCACACATTTTCCTAAGGGCTTCTACTTCCTTATACCATTCATTATCCGTGTTAGCAAAATCTGTCGCCTCTGCGCCTTTTTCATGATTATCAAAATCAAATACAATAAATCTGCACATTCCATTTGTCAACAGTGGATATACTCCTATTACATCCGAGCCATCTTCCTTGTGCCCTAATAGATGTGAAATAATTTTCTTAGCATCCAGCCGCGTCCATTTAGTGTTTTCACATTCATCACAGAATATCTTCTCACCCCGCTGTTTTGGACACAGTCTGTTATCCCATCTGTTATCGCATTGCGGAAAATAGCCGCCATTCTTGCCACGCTTTGCATAAACATCCTCGCGTCCCCAAAACATAGAAAAGAAGTGTGTTGCCATTTTCTCTGTTATAAACGATGGGTTGACAATACGCCCACCCTGGTCAGGGTCATACTCTTCTACGCTATCAATTGTCTCTTCGAAAGGATTGACCTCGTCATATGGAATATTTTCTTTCTTTAGCTTGTCTTTCAATATCCTATTTTCATATTCAAGAATTCGGACAAGCTTTCTTAAAGACTCCGCATCATATGCTTCTATATTCACAAATATCACCTGCAATTCTTATGTGCTTAATCCCCTCCGTTATCTATGCAAAAGGTAATTCACATATTCTTTTAATTCATCACTAAAATCCTTCAAATCAACAACCGTAATTACATCTCTATTAATCAATGTCACAATATCAAAAATCATATTTTCTTTACTTAGTTCAAGCATTACTCCCGGATGTTTCTTATCCTTTTTTATTCGCTCTTCCAGCTTCCAAAACTTATCAGAAGCATTCTCGTCTCCACTTAACAAATCTATATATTCTTTAGTCAAACGCTCCATATACGCTTCCTGCCATTCGCCAATACAAGCTCTGAATAATTTCCAATCTTTCTTTGAAACCTCCATATAAACATCCTCCAATCCATGTCGCAACTTACATATAATTTATTGACATAACAAAATTATGCACCTATCCGAACCAATATGGACTTTGACAAAAAATATCGCTACTTCTTTGCATTCTCTTCCAGTTCTAACATATACTTATCAAAGTCAGACACAAACAATCTGTCCTGGATAACACGGTATTTTTCAAATTCAGTCTCTGCTTTTGCCTTTGCAATCTCTGCTGTGATTTTGCCTGCATCCTGAAGAACTTCTCTGTCGTCTGCCATCAGAAATAAATCCAGACGCTTTGACCAGTCCTCCATCGTCATTGGAATATGACGCTTTGCACGATCCTCTGCCAAATCCAAATAAGCTGATACAATATGTTCTAATGACCGCATTTCATGTTCTGAAAGATAATTTTTTGCAATATTTACATCACTTTTTACTACTTTACCTTCCAGATCTGCTGCCCATGTTTAATGCTTCTAATACGTTTCACACTTAACTTAAAACCTATAAAAACATCACCAGCCAACAAACTAGTGATGTCATATAATTACACTTTCTGTTTTGGCACAAACTCAATCTTGAGAACCATCCCCATGCCATCTGCTAATCTTTTAAGCAAATTAACAGAAGGATTCCTTGTTCCATTCTCAAGTTTGCTGATATCTGCTTGATTAATACCAGTTCGCTCTGCCAACTCCTTCTGCGTCATATTCTGAGAAGTACGAGCATCTACGATAGCCCTTATAACATCCATCTCTGGCTGGATTGCATCATATTCTTTTTTAAATTCTTCATCCTGTAACTGCTTAGAAAGCATATCATCAAATGTTCTCATCTTTCATCACCCTTTCTATGAAATCCTTTCTTCTATCCTTTGCAGTCTGTATCTCTTCTTTTGGAGTTTTCCGTGTCTTTTTAACAAAACCATTCGTCAGTATTATTTTCCCCTCATAATAGAAAAAGTATAAGACTCTGGTGATATCACTTCCAAATTTACAACGCAATTCAAATATTCCATCATCTAAGTGCTTACTGTACGGTTCTCTAAGCATGTTCCCCTTCTCTTGAAGAATCCCCAATAATCCAAATATCTTAGCTCGCATTTTAGGATTAACTGAATCAAGAAATTCCTCTACTGGAACTTCGCCATTTTCCTTTTCATATGCTATTAACTTAAATTCCGTCATATAATCTCCTTTGTATATATTATATGGCATATATGCCATAATGTCAATTATACATTTAAAATAATCATCTTGAAATGCCTCAACACATCTTTAATATACTCCACCTTTATTTCAGACGCTCATCATCCATAACCCAGCCTTTGATGGTGTAGTCCTTTACGATACCGTTTGCCCACTTACGGAACTGCACGGCACGTTCATTGTTTACCTTGAAGCCGACAGCAATAATCATCTGCAGGTTATAATGGTTCACTTCTCGCTGAACCTGCCTGGAACCCTCGGTTTGAACTATCCGAAATTTTCGGATAGTTGCCGACTCTTCTAACTCGCTATCTGAATATACTTTTTTAATGTGGTCACTAATTGTACGCACATCAACATCATAAAGCGTAGCCATCATTTTCTGTGTCAGCCATATATTTTCATCTTCGTAGCGCATTTCAATGCTATCTTCCTGTCCTCCGACAGAAGCAACGTAGGTAAGATACTCTGCTGCACTTGAACGAATGCTTATTTCATTTTTCTTCTTTGCCAACGCAAACTACCTCCGATTGTTTAGATTGTGTCAACAGTGGTGACACTTTTTATACAGAGTCACAAATTCGAACTGAACATTACACCTTTTTTATCGGATGTCTAATTACGGTTTTCCATTTTTCCGCAGCAACCTTTCTTGCATCTGACATATAAATCTCATGATGTAATCTTTCATTATTAATATCGGTAACATACCCATTCTGCTCTAAGTAAGCATCCATAAGCGCAACAGTTGCCGGCTCATCATCGAATGGGCCTAAATGCATAATTTGAACGCAAAGTCCTTCATCGATAGTGAGAAATTCTGCAGAGAAACAATCAAGTTTTTTCTTCTTCGTTGCCGTTTCTACCGCCCAATCAAAATCCGCTTTAGTAACAAAATCAGGCAATCGAATAACAGAAATCCAGTTGAAAGCAGATTTATTTGCATAATCCACACCATCAACATCATCTTGCCACCAAAAGCCTTCAAGCGGCGGAACAACATACTCAAAGAAACCCTCGATTTTGTAATCTGTCTTATAGCTCATTTTTAATGTATATGCGACAGCATACAGCACACTAATGGCTTGCTGATATGCTCCACCTTCTTCATTTGGATTTCCCTTACCTCTGACAGCAATATAGTTTGCCTTTGGAACATTTACTATCTCTGGCTTGTTCTTCGGCATATAAAATTCTTTATATTCTTTCTTAAAATCAAAAGCCATAATAATCCTCCGTCAAATCTTACTCAATCTCAGCGATATCTTCACATGACCGCATTTTACATTCTAGCCCTCACGTTTAACATATGTCAGTTCAATATCGTACCCAAGAGCCTCCATCATTTTTATGAAAGTATTGTTGACCACACCGTCCTGCTTTTTGATGATACGATTCACATATGATTTGGTAGTCTGTATATCTTCCGCTATCTGTGCTTGAGTGGTGCCGTTCTCTATACACTTTACTTTTACATCTAACTCAATATTGTTTTTTACCATACCGTCCACCTCTCCGCAACTTGTTTCACATTTCAGATAACTTATTATACCATGCAATTCTCAAAATTACAATATACCCACATAAACTGCCTATGAACTTTTTGTAACAGAAAACATCCTGCATTTCTGCAAGATGCTAACTGTAGGGAATATTTCTTTATCTTCTTACGTCCACGCTTGTTCCGGACTTGAACTCCACCGTAAGTTATGGGTAGGAATAACCTTGATTATGGTATGTGCGAGTTCTATCGTGGTGTCATTGCTTATACCCGTTCTCAGCCTGTGATAGCAGAACAGCACCTACTTAACGCAGATGCCGTCTTTCATGCTGTTATGAACGAGAAACCGGCATATTCAACAATTTGTATTAAAAATAGTAATCGCAATATTCCAAAGTTTCTTCCAAAAACTGTTCCAGCATATCAAGATCACGGTACATTCCGTGGTTACAATTTGGAAACTCGAAATAGTCATACTCTACACCGTTGTCCTCTAATGCAGAAACCAATTTGTACTTTAGGTTTCTTGGCACGAGGTGGTCTTTCATTCCGTATCCAATCAGTGTAGGCACGGAATTCTTATTTACAAGTCTTGCCGGAGAAATTGTTTCGACACTGGTGCATTTTCAAACAAGGAACGGTTTATTTGAATGGTGTAAGAGTCATCCTAAGGTTACAAGCAAATCTATATTTTCTTTCTTCATAAGTACCTTCTATTATGCAATATGTTTTCATTACAATGTAGACGCTTTGCCGCATCCGCTTTTACAAGTTCGACGGCAACAGCAGCCAACGGAATGAAGAAAATAATACCAATAATTCCAAATAATTTGCCGCCTATCATAGCTGCGATCAACGTGTACAACGGTGGTAATCCTACAGAACCGCCTACAACTCTTGGATAAATAAACTGGTTCTCCACAAATTGTGTCACACTATAAACTATCAAACATCTTATCACTAACGACGGGTCCACCAGCAAAGTAAGAAAAATACTTACTGCACTGGAAATAAATGCCCCAACATAGGGAATAATGGCACATACCGCAGTCAGCACACCGACCAGACTTCCATATGGCAACTTAAAAATCGAAAATGTAATGCACATAAGAATGCCAAGGATAACTGCCTCCGTACACTGTCCGGTCAGGAAATTACCAAAGATTCTGCGAAATGTTCTGCAAACATGCAATATCCGTGCAGACCATGTCGGTTTCAAATATGCTGTAATCAGCTTTGTTGCATGTCTTCTCACTCTTTTGCCATCCAATGAAAGATAGATAGCTATAATAAATGCAAAACCGGCTGTTATCACTCCCTGCACAGTAGATGATAACGCACCGACAACATTCGTTACCATAGAATCAATCTGTGTTGAAAAGTTTTGTAATGTCTGTTCCATATTGATATCTGCTGTTAATTCCTCCAGCCATGCCGCATTGATATTATGACTATTCATATATGTAATCCACTGCGGAATACTTGCTTCTATCTGAACATACAAGCTCTTTGACGAGCGAACAATTTCCGGACCAACCAATGTAACAACCAAAACAATCACCAAGACAACAGCCAGCATGGTTAAAATGAAGCTTAATACTCTGATGGCAGTGGCAGATGGACACTTTTTCTTTCTTTCAAATAATTTAAGCAGTCTGTTTTCAATTCCTTTCATAGGTACATGAATAAATAGTGCCAAAATCCCACCTACAATCACAGGCATTACAATACTGACCACTTTACCCATGTAGGACAGCACCGTTCCCAGATTCATCAATGCCACAAACAGACTTACTCCTATAACAGTTACCATCAAATTTTGTTTTGTCCTTGGCTCCATCAAAACACCTCCTAGTATTCTATATTTTCCTTCATATATTTTTTCTTTTGCACATAGTACATAGCAAACGACATACACATAATCACAAACGTGATTGCAACAAGTCCAAACAGCAAAATTGCAAGTCTTGGAAAATCTATCAAAAGACAAATCAAGGTAACCCCCTGTGTCAGCTTATCAATATTTATTACGTTTTTATAAAAAATAGCCGCCAAGAAGAAAATTTCCCCTTAACGACTATATAAACTACGATTCAATCTTGTTCATCGCTTTCCTAAACTGGAAATAAAACAAAATTGCAGTAAAGGTTACTGCTATGAAATCTGCTACCGGCTCTGCAAGGTAAACACCCATGGTTTTGTCTGAAACCATATGTGGCATAATATAAATCAATGGTAACAGCAGAATAAATTTTCTTGTAACTGCCACAATGATAGAACTTGTCGCATTGCCAAGAGCTGTAAAGGTCATCTGGCAGGCAATCTGAATACCAAATAAAAACATGACTGCCATATAGATACGCAGAGCTTTTGATGCGAACTCGATCATCGCTGTTTCCGGAGTAAAAATGCTCACAAAGAATTGTGGCATAAACATTACAGCCAGCCAAAGTGTGACAGAATAAATCAGGTTTACTGTTAATAAAACACGAAAAGTCCTTTTTACACGTTCCGTATTGTTTGCTCCATAATTATAGCTTGTAATTGGCTGCGCTCCCTGTGCAATTCCCTGTAAAGGAAGCATTGCAAACTGCATGACACTGGTAAGAATCGTCATTGCACCTACCGCAATATCTCCGCCATATTTCAGTAAAGAAGAATTAAAGCATACAGATATAACGCTTTCGCTCGCCTGCATAATAAATGCTGCGGTTCCAAGTGCTATGCATGGGAACACAACTTTTGGCTTAATATTCAGATTCTTACGTTTCAGTCTAAGTATTGATTTCTTACTGCACAAAAATGCCACAACGACGATACATGAAACTGCCTGCGAAATAACAGTTGCCAAAGCAGCACCACGAACACCCATATTTAATCCAAAAATCATAATCGGATCAAGCACAATGTTTAGAATTGCTCCGATAGCAACGGATACCATGGATATCTTTGTAAACCCTTCAGCAGTTACAAATGCATTCATGCCCAAGGTCAACTGCACAAATAACGTTCCAAAAGCATAAATATTCAAATATGAAGCAGCATACGAAATGGTGTTCTCACTGGCTCCAAAAGCTAACAGCAAATTTTCTCCAAACAGTAAAAGTACCACTGTCAGAACGATTGAAACAATTACCTGTAAAAGAAAACATCCACCAAGCGTTTGCTCTGCACTGTCCATATCGCCTTTTCCCATCGAAATAGAAGCACGAGGAGCACCTCCTGAACTTACAAGTCCTGCAAATGCCGACACAATCATAATAATAGGCATGGTCACACCGACACCCGTCAGAGCAAGACTGCCTGCATCCGGTATATGACCGATAAAGATCCTATCAACAATGTTATACAACATATTGATCAACTGTGCTATTACCGTAGGAATTGCCAACTTAAAAAGCAGTTTTCCAACGGGCTGCGTACCTAAAAAATCCTTGTTCTTTTCCACTGTAAATCTCTCCTAACTGTTCGTATATTCTTTGATATTTCTGTTTACCTGCTCTGTAAACTGTTGCAGCTTTTCCATTTCTTCCTTTGAAAATCCCGCAAATACTATTTCACAAAATTTGTTCTGTGCCGCACGCCCGACTGCAATTATGTCCCTTGCTTTATCCGACACACTTAAGTGAATGGTTCTGTGATTTCCTCCCTTATGTTCCCCTAAAATCAATCCTCGTTCCTGCAAGGAACGAATGGAAATAGATACATGGGACTTTGCAAGATGACGATATCTAACAATTTGAGTAGCTGTATTATACTGGGGATTATTTGCTAAAAACATAAGAACTGTAAACTCCATATAGGTCAATTTGTATTTTTCATAGACTGGAGATATCATATTTTTATACACTTCTTCGACATCAACACAATGTGCAAAATAATTTATCACAAATACACCTTCTTTCATTTTGAACTGTTCGTTTTTGAACTTTAATAATATACTCCGCTTTCATTTTTTTGTCAAGTAAAATCATTTCTCTGTAATAAAAGAACTGGACTTCACAACATTTCTGCATGTAGAATCCAGCTCTTTTTCCCGTCCGCAGAAATGACGGCTAACACCATGACGAGAAATCGAAAGCTTTGTGTGGAAGCCGGAATGGATATCATTGTCTTTTTTGTATAAAGTGAACATATATAAAACGAGTTCCTTTTTATCCTAGATGTCCCCAAAAAACAATATTACAATTAAGAAAAACAAGGAGGTGGCAACATGAAAGTATTATCAACGAGTCATTTGGGATTTATAGTAAAAGATTTAAACACAATAATTAATTTTTATCATGGGATACTGGGTTTGAAGCTGTTAAGTGGTCCGAGTGAGGAATTTCATGATGTTAATGAAGGTAAGGCAATGGGGATTGTTGGAGATAATGTAACACATTGCCATAGAGAAGCCTTCATGGAAACACCGGATGGAGTCATGCTTGAGTTCATAGAGATTACGGATCCTGTTCCGACACCGATTCCGCCAACTGCAGCATGTGCAGGTAAACTACATTTGTGCTTATACGTGGATAGTATTCAAGAATGGGTCCAGGAGTTGGATAAACATGGGGTTAAACCATTTATGGAACCACAGGAAGCATTGCTAGGTGATGGGGTGACGTGTTATTGGGTTTATTTTATGGATCCTGAAGGGATGTTATTTGAGTTGCAGGAAAAGAAGTTAAATATATAGATTGGAGGAAACAGTGATGGGAATTATGGATATTGATTTAACGGGGCAGACGGCGGTTGTCTTTGGCGCAGGAAAAGGAATTGGAGAAACTGTTTCCAAGCAGCTTGCGCAAGCAGGTGCAATTGTGTATCTTGCAAGCCGGACAGAGGCTAATTGCGTTAGAGTAATGACTGAAATAGTGGATGCGGGTAATAAGGCGGTAGCGATTTCGTGCGATGTGAGTGATATTAATCAAGTGGATGCAGTATTAGCACAGGCAGAAAAGGAAACGGGAAAATTGGACATTGTAATTAATAATGCAGGTATTGATTGTGTGACACCATTTGTAGACTGCTCGCAGGAAGAAATGATGCGTGTTATTATGACAAATCAAGTTGGCGTTAATAACGGATTACAGTGTGCACTACGGAGAATGAAAAAATATAATCATGGAAAGATTGTTACAACGACATCCTTTGCGGGGAGACGTGATTTGCCACATGGATTAGGTTTTGGACATTATGGTATGACCAAAGCGGCGGTGAATTATATTACACAGTCGGCAGCGTTTGCGGGTGCAGATTATAACATTAATGTGAATGCAGTTGGACCGGGAATTGTGTTGACAAAAATGTGGGAGGATATTTTAGATACGGCGGAGAAAGAAGGAAAAAATAGGAAAGAAGTATGGAATGAATATATAAAGACATATATTCCACTTGCAAGAGGGGCACAGACCCATGAAGATATTGGATACATGATGGTATTCTTATGTTCAAAGTATGCAGACCATATAACAGGACAGATTATTTATGTGGATGGGGGAGCAACAACAGCTTAAGAGACTTGACAAGAAAAGAAATTTTAGTATAATACTAAAAAAGGCAAAGAAGTTTTTTACTTCTTTGCCTCAGACCGTAGACAAAGTGCTCCGAGAAAGACGGTGTGAAATTTTTTCTGTAAATTTAGATCTTCTATGATAATTGATGCGG
>OLVU01001961.1_pt1 | contig 11633 bp, 17 predicted proteins | sample 1673321 | NCBI WGS metagenome assembly OLVU01 (sample SAMEA3178942, study PRJEB25190) | human gut metagenome | biome: human gut; feature: human-associated habitat; material: faeces | place: Austria | collected 2013 | reverse complement strand
AGTATGATGAGAAACATCTGGCGAAAGCTGCGGCAAAATTGACGTATGCATTTGCTAACGCAACAGTTCCCAAGGTAAATGTTGTGACAGGCAAAGCTTTCGGAAGCGCTTATGTTGCCATGAACAGCAAATCTACAGGCGCAGACATGGTGTATGCATGGGAGACTTCTGAAATCGGAATGATGGATGCAAAATCTGCAGCAAAGATCATGTACGAAGGATCTGACGCTGCTACCATCAACGAGAAAGCAGCTGAATATGCAACCCTTCAGAACAATGTAACTTCCGCAGCCAGAAGAGGCTATGTGGACACCATCATCGAGCCGGCGGATACGAGAAAATATGTAATCGGAGCATTCGAGATGTTGTTCACAAAAAGAGAAGACCGTCCGGCTAAAAAGCACAGCGCAGTCTAAGTGAGGTGAGCATATGAATCAGATGTTAAAAAAAGCATCCTCTGTCTGCGCAGCAGCAGTGTGCGCCGCATCACTTATGTTTTCCGGCGCTTCCGTTGTAATGGCTGGCAGTGAGATCGACGAGGAAATCATGACTCAGATCACCATGACTGCAGAGGGACTGACTCAGACGATCATTCCGCTCAGTGATGAAGAAATTGAGGCATATCTGGATACGTTTACAATCAAGCGGGATGGGGCAGAGTATGTCACGGAGTTAGAAAAAGACGGGAATCCTCTGGATGTCGATGCATTTGTGCAGGCATTTGAGCTGGCGTCGCCCTGCTTTTTTTTGAAAGAGATGGACGGACACATCCGCATTGTGATAAAGGGGTGTGGTCATGGTTACGGACTCAGTACGGTGCAGAGGATATGGCAAAAAATAAGAAATCTTATGAAGAAATTCTAAAATATTATTTTTCCGGTATTAAAATCGAAAAAATGGGGAAACACTAACATTATCAAATGTAGATAATGGATGGTGAAGAAATGAAGAAAAAAAAGGAGTATATTATCGCCGGCTCACTTTTGAGTCTTGCCATTGTAGGAATGGTATTTGCCTATAACACGGAGTCGGGAGATAAGAAATCACAGGAAAAAGAGGAGCAGCAGTTTGCTTTTCAGGAGGTCGAAAAAGACAAGGAGACCGCAAAGGACGAAGTGGCAATAACGACAAAGGTCGCTGCTATGGGCTGATAGATGTGTCCAGTATTTTAAAAGCGAAAGAAAAAAAGGAAGAACAAAAGCAGGAGCAGAAGCAGAAAGCAGAGACACAGAAGGAAGAAGTGAATGTAGCAAAGGAAGAACCGAAGGTGCAGGAGACAGCAAGCAAGCCATCCGCACTGACTTTTAAGGGAGAGCTCGCATGGCCGGCAGCCGAAGAAGATAAGGTGATCATGAACTACAACATGGATCAGACGGTTTATTTTAAATCATTAGACCAGTACCGTTATAATCCGGCAGTGATTATCGGAGCAAAGGTGAACGATAAAGTGACTTCTGCGGCAGCCGGAAGTGTTTTAGATGTTTCTAATAATGAAGTAACCGGATGCACCGTTACCGTGAATTTAGGCGACGGATACAAAGCAATCTACGGACAGTTGAAAGAAGTAAGCAAAAAAGCAGGAGATTATGTTGCTCCGGGAGAGGTCATTGGCTATATCAGTGAACCGACAAAATATTACTCAGAAGAGGGCAGCAACTTATATTTTGAACTGCAAAAAGATGACCAGCCGGTAGACCCAATGGGTTATTTCAAGTAATTCTTGAACGGTGTTCGGAAGTCTGCTATAATATAACAGATATTGTGTTCGGCGGTGGAATACACCGTCGATTTTCATGCTCTTTAAAAAGAAATTTTCTGAACAGATATTTGTAAAAAAGAGGCGTAAGATGAATTATACATACATTCTGCAATGTGCAGATGGAACCTATTATACCGGTTGGACGAACAATTTAGAAAAAAGGGTCGAGGACCATAACCAGAACAGGGGAGCAAAATATACGCGGGGTCGGACACCGGTAAAGCTGGTATACAGTGAAACATTTGAGACCAAAAGCGAAGCCTTAAAAAGAGAGGCGGCGATCAAACGATTCAGCCGCAGCGAAAAAGAGGCACTGATCGCGAAACAGCATAAGGAGAATTGATGGAAACAGTTAGATTTGACGAACTAGAGTTACAGCCGCAGATTTTAAGAGGGATCAAGGCAATGGGATTTGAGGAGGCAACCCCGATCCAGAGTCAGGCAATTCCGGTTGTGATGAGTGGCAGTGATGTCATCGGTCAGGCGCAGACAGGAACAGGAAAAACAGCAGCATTTGGAATCCCGATCTTACAGACCGTAGACCCTTCTAATAAGAAGACACAGGTGATCATCCTCTCACCGACGAGGGAGCTCGCCATACAGGTAGCCGATGAGATCCGTGCTCTGGCAAAATATATGCACGGTGTCAAGGTGCTTCCGGTTTATGGCGGTCAGGAGATCAGCAAGCAGATCCGCTCGTTAAAAGGCGGAGCACAGATCATCATCGGTACACCGGGAAGAGTTATGGATCACCTTCGCAGAAGAACGATCCGTTGTGATCATGTCAACAAAATTGTCTTAGACGAAGCAGACGAAATGTTAAATATGGGATTTCGTGAGGATATCGAGACCATTTTAGAATATATTCCGGAACCGCATCAGACGATTCTTTTTTCTGCAACGATGCCGAAACCGATCTTAGAGATCACGAAAAAGTATCAAAAGGATGCAGTCACGATTAAGGTGGTAAAAAAGGAACTGACCGTACCGAGCATTGACCAGTTCTACTATGATGTGAAGAGAAAAGAAAAAATTGACGTGTTATCCAGACTTTTAGATTATTACGATCCGAAGCTGTCCTTAGTGTTCTGTAACACAAAACGTAAGGTAGACGAACTGACGAATGAACTTCAGGGCAGAGGATATTTTGCGGAAGGTCTGCATGGTGACATGAAGCAGTCCCAGCGTGACCGCGTTATGAATAATTTCCGAAAGGGAAAAACAGATATTCTTGTAGCGACGGATGTAGCGGCAAGAGGGATTGACGTGGATGATGTGGAGGCAGTTTTTAACTATGATATTCCACAGGATGACGAGTATTATGTACACCGTATCGGAAGAACCGGACGTGCCGGAAGGACCGGCCGGGCATTTACATTTGTAAAAGGAAAGGAAGTCTACAAACTCAAGGACATCCAGCGTTATTGCAAGACAAAAATTTTAGCGCAGCCGATCCCGTCCAGTCAGGATGTTGCGATGATCAAGGCAGAAAAGATCATGGAGCGGATCGGAAATATCATCGAGGAAGAAGATTTAAGCAAGACGATCAATTTCATTGAGCAGGCGATCAATGAATCCGATGACCTGACCGCAATGGACATTGCAGCAGCATTTTTATTAGATGCCCTTGGAACACAGGAAGGAAATGTTACAGGCAGCAGTGACTATGATTTTGAGAATACCGGTGCAGAAGAGGGCATGGTCAGACTCTTTATCAATATCGGAAAAAAACAGCGTGTAAAGCCGGGTGACATCTTAGGTGCGGTTGCAGGTGAGACCGGAATGCCGGGAAGTCTGGTAGGTGCGATCGATATGTATGATAAGTATACATTCGTGGAAGTGCCGAAGGAATACGGAAGAGAAGTCTTAGAAGCGATGAAAAATGCGAAGATCAAAGGAAAATCCATCAATATGGAGCCGGCGAATCAGAAATAGTGTAAAGATTGTGTCTTTTTTCCTATGCAAGAAAAATTTTCAATGCCGTAGGAGAAGAAGTATGCTATAATGAGCGAAAGAAAATTTGGAAGGAAATAGCATTTTAACATTTAAAGTAAATTGGAGGTTATAATGGAAAGTTTAGTTATCTGGTATCAGAATTCCTTAGGAAGCTTTATGCCAAAAGAAGTCTTTATTTTTCTGGTATCCATGCTCCCGTTGATCGAATTACGAGGCGGACTGATCATTGCATCTTTGCTGAAGGTGCCGTTGGTGCAGGCAAACATTATCTGTATCATTGGAAATATTATTCCGATTCCATTCATTTTGTTGTTTATTAAGAAAATTTTTGAATTTATGAAAAAACACAACATTATGAAAAAATTAGTATACAAGTTAGAGGACAGAGCCGCAAAGAAATCGAGTGGCGTGGAAAAGGGAGAATTTATTTTCCTGTTGCTGTTCGTTGGAATACCGCTTCCGGGCACCGGTGCATGGACCGGTTCTCTGATCGCTTCTTTATTAGAGTTCGATATTAAAAAAGCATCTCTTGCGATTTTGATCGGAATCATTTTAGCAGCGATCATCATGGATATTGTATCTTATGGAGTGCTGGGAAGTCTGGTTAGTTAGTGATAAACTAAGAACATAGAAGATGTAGGAAAAAGAGTCCATATCGGGTGATATGGACTCTTTTCATATACAAAGTGAAAACATTAAGATATAATGAGCGTAAGCAAAAAGAACAGGAAAGGAGCATCTCCATGAAAGTAACCATTGTCGTAGACAATATTGAACACGCAGGAATTCCCGGCGAGTGGGGATTTTGTGCTTACATAGAGCAAAATGGAAAAAAGCTGTTGTTAGATACCGGGGCATCCAATCTGTTTGCCGAAAATGCAGAAAAATTAAATATAGATTTAAAAAACATTGATTTTGCAGTGTTATCCCATGCACATTATGACCATGCAAACGGCATGGGAAAATTCTTTGAAATCAATGAGAAGGCACCGTTTTATTTGCAGGAAGGATGCGGCGAAAACTGCTATTTTAAGAAAGGCTTTGTCAGAAAATATATTGGGATTCCGAAGGGGATTACAAAAAGATATCAGGATAGAATCAAATATGTTTCCGGGATTTGTCCGATTGCAGAGGGAATTTATCTGGTGTCACATTCCACGCCGCATTTAGAACAGATCGGGAAAAAAGAGATGATGTACCAAAAGACAAAGCTGGGCTGGAAACCGGATAATTTTTGCCATGAGCAGAGTCTGGTACTGGATACAGACAGCGGTTTAGTCATCTTCAACAGTTGTTCCCACGGAGGTGTTGTGAATATCATTAATGAGGTAAAAGCTGCATTTCCGAATAAAAAAATCACAGCATTGATCGGAGGATTCCATATTTTTAATCATCCGGAGGAAGAAATCCGTGAGCTTGCAAAATTGATAAAAGAGACAGGGATTGAGCGTATTTATACCGGGCATTGTTCGAAGAAAGAGGTTACAGAATCCTGCGGGAAGAACTTGGCGATATGGCAGGTCAGTTCTATGTGGGAATGGAATTAGAGTTCTAGCACATGTTCTGATATGCCGGATAGAATCAAAATGTGAGGTACTAATCAATGGAGAGAGAACATAACGAGATCAACATTCGTGTTGCCACGGTGGAGGATGCACAGCAGATTTTACAAATCTATGCACCTTATATAGAAAAAACGGCAATTACATTTGAATATGAAGTCCCTGCATTAGAGGAATTTCGTGGAAGGATACAACATACCTTAAAGAAATATCCATATCTGGTTGCAGAAGAAGCAGGCGAGATTTTAGGGTATGCCTATACGGGACCGTTCAAGGAACGTGCAGCGTATGACTGGGCAGTGGAAACCACGATTTATGTAAAAGAGGACAAAAAGCAAAGAGGAATTGGCAAGCTGCTGTATCAGGCACTTGAAGAAATTTCAAAGGCTCAAAATATATTGAATATGAATGCCTGCATAGCTTATCCCGAAAATGAGGATGAACACCTGACAAAAAACAGTGTGCAATTTCATGAGCATTTAGGGTATCAGATGGTAGGAACATTTCATCAATGTGGATACAAGTTTGAAACATGGTATCATATGGTCTGGATGGAAAAATTTATCGGGGAACATCAAGTGCCACCGGCTGAGGTGATTCCCTTTGCGGATATGGAGGATATGAATTGGAGGACAGGAAAGATATGAATCATAAAGAGGAGTTGAACGTAGACGAGGGTCTGCGTGGCAACGAACAGATAGAAGAGGCAATCGCAGCACTTCAACAGGAGCCGTCTCAGGAAATGTTAGCACATACACTGACGTGCATACGCAGACGTATGAATGAAAATGGACAGGTCATCATAGCAGTAGAACCTCCGGTTGGAGATCAGGGGATGCAGGTGCAGGCGGTTCAGACAGATGACGGAGCGAACTGGTGGGTGGCATTTACCGGATTTGAAGAAGAGATAAAAGGAAGTGAAGGAGTCATGTCCACCTTTTTAACCGATATGGGACATCTGTTTACTTCTGCTTTAGAAGTAGAGGAGATTAGTGGTATCATACTGAATCCGTGGAACCGAACATTAATGTTAAATAAAAAATTAATAAATATTATATTGGGAAATTGTTAAAGGAAAACGAAATGGCGTTATTGATTGACAAAAGAAGAACAATTCCTTTATACTAAAATGAAGAGGTGTGATTCGTGAAAAAAGCAGAAGATTCCCAATTAAATTATAATGAAGAAGCCGTGACATGCGTAAAAAATGAGATGATACCGGATGAATATGTGACGAAGCTGGCATCCTTTTTTAAGTCGGTCAGCGAGGAGAACCGGGTGCGGATGATTTTCGCCTTATCCAAGCGGGAGATGTGTGTGAATGACATCGCAGCAGCGCTTGGAATTTCCCAATCGCTGGTGTCCCATCAGTTAAAGCTGTTAAAGCTCGAAGGACAGGTGAAATCCCGAAGAGAGGGAAAAAATGTATACTATTCTCTGGATGACCAGCATGTAGTAGACATTTTTGAAGAGGCATTAAAGCACATTATGCATCGCATGGAAGAGGGGAATAAGTCCTGATTAGTAATGTGAAGGAGTAGTTAGAGCCGGAGGGCTACATTTTAAAACCGATTGACGGAAAGAAGTTAATAGAACGCATTGAGAATTATTTTCAGAGCGGGGGTAACGTATGATAAAAATGCAGACAGCGCTATTAATACTGACAGTATTTATCGCCTGTCTGTATTTTAGTGCAAAAAGAAAAAATGATATCAATCACAAGCTGTTCAACAGTATGCTGATTATGGGAATCGTAAACCTGACCTTTGACATCGTGACCGTTTATACTGTGAATCCTTTAGAAGAAGTTTCACCGGTTGTCAATCGGGTGTGCCATGATATCTTTATCGGCTCGCTCATGATTTTTGTTTTTTTAACATTCCAATATATCAGTGTCATTATTGCACAGGAAATGCAGGAAAAAGTGAAATTTCAAAATTACCGATATGTGATACTGGCGGCGTTTTTACTGATGTTAATTTTTGGAAAATTAGATTATCGTGAAACGGAAAAGGGGAATTATTCTTATGGAATGGCGGCATATGCCTGTTATCTTTTAATCGGAGCATATCTGGTACTGACAGTTATTTATGTGATACGCTACCGCTCGAAACTGAGCCAGAAGAAGCGTATTCTCATTCTGTCCGATGTTTTGCGCCCCTGAGGCAAAGATTCTGATTGTAGATGACAATGAGGTCAATTGAAAGGTGGTTCAGAATCTGTTGAAGGTAACAAAGGTGCAGACCGAGACGGTGATGAGCGGAAAAGAAATGTTAGCAAGAGTGGCACAGGAATATTTTGATATGATTCTGTTAGATCATATGATGCCGGAGCTGGATGGAATTGAAACCCTGCATCGGATGCGGAGTATGGGAGATATTCCGTGTAAAGATATGCCGGTGATTATTCTGACTGCAAATGCAGTAACCGGGGCAAGAGAGGAATATTTAGAAGAGGGATTTACGGATTTTTTAGCAAAACCGATTGACAGTACGCATCTTGAAAAAATGCTATGCACCTACCTTCCGAAAGAATTATTAGAAGAAGGTATGCCACAGGAGCATCAGGACAGCAGCAAAAAAGAGGAAACCGTATCGAAAGATATTTTAGAGGTTTTCTGTGTCACGCGGGCAGCGAAAATCCAAAAGATTACGCAGGCTTGGAAAGAAAAGAATATCAAAGCATATACGATTGAAGTTCATGCGTTAAAGAGTGCGGCAGCAGTTGTTGGAGAAAAGGAATTATCAAAAATGGCGGCACATTTGGAATATTACGGCAATCATGGAGAATGAGATGCCATAGAGCTGCATACACAAAGTCTGTTAGAGGCATACGAAGAAGCCGGTCGAAGGCTTGAAAAGCAGATTGCAGAGCCATCGGTTGAAAAACAGGAGATATCCCAGGAAAAACTGAGGGAAATTCTCATCACACTTCGACAGGCACTAGAGGACTTTAATGTAGATACAGCGGATGAGAAGATGGAACAACTGAATCATCTGATATTGCCGAAGGAGGTAGAAGCAATTAGAGAGGAGCTTCGTGTAGCAGTTGCGGATTTAGATGTAGATTGTGGAATGGGGCTGATTGATGGAGTGATGAATGAGAGTTAATTATTGATTATAAAGTTCAGATGACAAATGTTGTATCCTAACCGACCAGTCAGACGCTCACACAAAGGAATATTCCCAGTTTCCTTGTGCAGAACATTCCAATGAACCTCTGAAACCGGAAATCGTGTGCGCTAATGAGCTTCACGATTTCTGAGTTTCATCTCCATTGCACAAAAAGAAACCTTCCATATCTGATCTGTGCCGGCTGCCCCATAGCGTATAACCATAACATATAACCATAACGAATAACTGAATATAACTAAAAATCAATAGGAAAATAGGAAGAGGAAACATCATGGCAGGAATCATTGAAAAAAAAGGAAAAATCCTCGGAACCGGCACCCCGCTCATCTGTGTTCCGGTAACAGAGGAGACAAAAGAAAAAATCGTGGAAGAGATCCGCATATTAACAGAACAAAAGGTAGATATGATCGAGTGGAGGATGGACTGGTTTTCAGAGGTAACGGATAAAGAGGCAGTGAAGAGTGTTCTCGAAGAGATCCGCCCTTATGTGGAAAATACACTGTTCTTACTGACCTTCCGCTCTAAGATGCAGGGCGGACAGCTACAGATGAAACCGGCAGATGTCTTAGAACTGAACGAAGCGGCGGCAAAGACAGGAGTGGCCGATTTTGTAGATATTGAATATTTTGAATATGAAAAACCGAAAAAAGCCATCCAAAGAATGAAGGACTGTGGTGTGACGGTCATCTGCTCCCATCATGATTTTGAAAAGACACCGGAGAGAGGTGTATTGCAGATGATCTTAGAAAAAATGTACCATGGCGGTGCCGATATCGTGAAACTTGCAGTGATGCCGCAAAACCGGCTGGATGTTTTAAATCTGTTAAGTGCCACGGAGAGTTTTGTGGAAGAGCATCACGATACACCGGCGATCACGATGTCCATGGGAAAAGATGGAGTGATCAGCAGACTTTGCGGTGAGGTGTTTGGCTCCTGTGTGACCTTCGGTTCACATGAGAAAGCGTCCGCACCGGGACAGATGCAGATGGATGATCTAAAGACCGTATTAGAAAAAATACATAAGAGTATCAGTTAGAAGAGGAAGAAAGATGAAAAAACAGGGAAATATTTATTTGATCGGCTTTATGGGCGTTGGAAAGACAACCGTCTCAAAATATTTGAGGGAACTGACCGGATGGGAGGAAGTCGATACCGATAAGGTCATTGTCCGGAAAAAAAATATGGGGATTCCGGAAATTTTTGAAAAATATGGGGAAAACTATTTTAGAAATTTAGAAAGTCATATATTAGAGGACTATGCAAAAGGGGCAGCGGATCGTATCCTGTGGCGGTGGAATTATTTTACGGGAAAACAACCGGAAGCTGATGAAAAAAAGCGGCACCGTGATTTTGTTGAGTGCGACTCCGCAGACCATTTATGAAAACGTAAAAGACGGAAAAGACCGTCCGCTTTTAAATGGAAACATGAATCCTGACTATATTGGAAAGATGATGCAGGAAAGACAGCCGTATTATGAAAAAGCAAAAGATATCGAAATTGTTACGGATGAAAAAGCACCAAAGGATGTCGCATTCGAGATCATAGAGCGGCTGCAGATACCAATGGCAGGAAAAGAGGAAGAGGCATGATACAGGATATCGGAGTGGAGCAGTTAAAAAATGAATATCATCCAAAGCCTCCGAAAGACGAGAGCAGGATCATGATATTTGACGCAGGAAAACTGCTTTGTAGGATCAACGAAGAGATGCAGATCGCATATCCTAAATACGGTGAGTGGAGAAAAAATAAGGCAGATGAGGGAACGCTCATCTACCTTTTTTCCATTGGAGAGGACACTTATTATTTGCTGTATTCATCGCAAAAGACAGAAATCGAGGGGTATGCCTATGAAAAAATGTTCCGTTTGCGCCGAACATTTCCTGAGCGTGAGCGGTTTGCGGGAGTCAGTGCCTATCATTTGTATACCTGGTATGAAAACAATCATTTTTGCGGAAAATGTGGTAAGGAACTCTTAAGAAATGAAAACGAAAGAAAGCTGCAATGTCCGGCATGTGGGAATGAAGTGTTTCCAAGGATCAATCCGGCAGTCATTGTGGCAGTCAGCCACGGCGATGAACTGATCCTGACAAAATATGCAGGCAGGGAATATAAAAAATATGCATTAATTGCCGGTTTTGCAGAATTTGGTGAAACGATAGAGCAGACGGTACAAAGGGAAGTCATGGAAGAAGTCGGGATACGGGTAAAGAATCTGCGGTATTATAAGAGCCAGCCATGGGGATTTTCCGGGAGTCTGCTGTTTGGCTTTTTTGCAGAGGCAGAAGGAGACCTTACGATCTACAGGCAGGAAGACGAATTAGCGGAGGCAATGTGGGTGCCGGCAGAAGAGATCGTCTTAGATATAGAGGAGATCAGCCTGACAAGAGAAATGATGCAGGTGTTTCAAAAAGAGCATTGTAAAAAAGAGTGAAGAAATTGTGAGCGAATCTTGACATTGGAATAGAACATGCTAAAATGATAGTTCACATGGTTAATTAATAACTAGGTTAAATAATAGAGGTGATACACATGGAAGAGTATATAGCGGACCTTCAGGAACAATTGATCACGGCACAGCATAGATTTATGAAGATGCACCGGGATCTTTGCTTTACAAGTCTTCGCAAAAGTGAGTTTGTCATGCTGGAGATCATTGAAAGAGAGAACGGAAACCGTGAGCAGGGTGTGCTGGCATCCGATATTGCCAAGCGCCTGAGGATCACGGCTCCGGCAGTCTCAAAAATGTTAAGAAGCATGGAAGAAAAGGGGTATGTAGAACGAAGAGTGGATGAAAAAGACAGACGGAATACACGGGTGAGCATTACGCCTGACGGAAAAGAAGCAGAACAGCAGGTACGCAGGCAGATGCAGGAATTTATCACAGGAGTTATAGAACGTCTGGGGGAGGAGCGTACCAAAGAGCTGATTCATTTAATGAACCGATACACGGAGATCATGCAGGAAGAGAATCAGAACAGGAAAAGAAAAAAGCAGGAGGAAAAACATGAAGCAAATCTTTAAATACTTAGCAGAGCACAAAGGAGCAGTGGTCATGATCATACTGCTTTTAGTTGTTCAGGCATATTGTGATCTGTCTCTTCCTTCCTACACATCGGATATTGTCGATGTCGGAATTGAACAGGGAGGAATCGAGCATGAAGCAATGGAGGAGATGCGAAAGGAGAGCTTCGACACACTTTGCTTCTTTGTAGAAGATAAGG
>OLVU01001941.1_pt1 | contig 11735 bp, 5 predicted proteins | sample 1673321 | NCBI WGS metagenome assembly OLVU01 (sample SAMEA3178942, study PRJEB25190) | human gut metagenome | biome: human gut; feature: human-associated habitat; material: faeces | place: Austria | collected 2013 | reverse complement strand
TAATTGAGCGCAAGCAGACCGCCGAGGGAAAGCCCGCAAAGATTTAGTTTGTCTTGGTAAGACTCGCACAGCTCGCTGAATGCCTGATATACTGTGGGATAGTCTAATTTCCTGCCTTTTGCAAGGTCAAATAAATCAGGAGCGACAGAGGAAATTCCCCTCGTTTCCAACTCATTTTTAATGGTATCCCAATCCTTACTGATTTGTCCCAAGCCGTGAATCAAAATATTTTTCATAGGAAAATAACCTCAGTTTTCTTGACATTGACTCTCAAAGAGCCACTTTATTATATCACAGCACTATGTCTTTTTCCACCTTGCCGTGATAGATATAGCCGCCTGATTTTTTGTAAAACCGAGCGGCTATGTAAAAAAGATGTTCAGTTTTTAGAACGATTTGTTTTGCAAGCTGTAAGCCATTTATCTCGACAACTTAGGATTTGTTAGTGCCTTTACGGCAGAAGTTTTATTGTCTTGTTGTTGATTTCTACTTCCAATGTTACATCATATTCCATAATCCATGACTGACTATTTTTTAATAAGTCTAATATAAGTTGGTCTGGTTTTTCTTTAAAAGTAACTCGTAAAATAATTGGACATTTCAAATATTCATTTTGAAATTCTGCACTCTTAGTATACTTCAAATATGCTTCAATTTTAGTCAACAATGCTCTTTGAGTTTTTTCTTCTCCATCAATAAAACCATAGCAAATCAAGAACAGTACAATTTCTCCTGTTTTCTTTTCTGCCATAATATCAATGGAGTATAAATCTCCAAACATTTCTTCTATCGTCATATAATAATTCTCCCGTTTTGTTTTCCACAAATATCAATTTGTATTTTGATTATTATATCACAGAATTGTGTCTTTTTCCACCTTGCCGTGATATGTAAAGGCGGTATGAGACTTCTCCCATACCGCAAAAAGGTTATCTCTCATAAGCTCTTTCCTTTGGAGCGGGTACGCTGTCGCCCTCGTCCGGCGCACCGTCTACAAGCTCATTTTCCCGCTTATCCACATTAAGCAAGCCGTTTAAGACATTGAGCCGATTTGTCTTTTCGGTCAGTTCTTCTTCCTTGTCAAACGGTTTTTCCACCTCTGCTTTCGCAGTAACGAATTGCTGTTCGAGGGTTGAAAGCTCCCTGCTTTTTGCCTCCAGCCGTTCAGGAATTTTCTCAATGGCATTGTCGATTCGGGTAATATTGCCGATAGCGTCCGTGCCTAAAGAAACGGAACGGGAAAGACAGCCCTTGATTTTTACCTGATAGGCTTTCTCAAAGGTATCAAAGGAAAGCTCCAAATCAAAGCCTCTGTACTTGCCGAGAGGGACGGGATCGGGCGAGGTCATTTCCTTGCAGGCGTCAATGATTTTCTGTCCGCCTTCCGCTTTTTCGGAATAAGAAACACCCTTAACCTCAATCCCTACAAAGGTATCGTCCAGAGGCTTCGGGTGTTCTTTTGCAAGCGATATGTCTTTTTCCAGCCCCGCAATCGTCTCTTTCGTCCGAGCGATTGTTGTCGGGTAGTATTTGATGATCTTGTCCTCCAACTCATATTTCTCAGAAAGATAGTTGGACTTCAAAAGACGCAGCTTCTGCACCTGAATATCCAAGTCCATTTTCTCCTTGATGTGCGGATTATCTGCCGCAAGCATTTTGATTTCCGCATAGGAAAGTGCGGTAGCGTCCACATCCTCACAGGAACGCACTGGCGATTTGCTCGTCATAATCTGACTTGCGAACTTCTGTTTTCCCTCTACGAGCTGCCAGCAGTATGCGTCAAAAGTACCTTCTGTTACATAGCGGTATAAGCCAACAGTCGGGTTTTCGTTACCCTGCCGCACCGTTCTTCCGGCTCGCTGCTCCAAATCGGCAGGTCGCCACGGACAGTCAAGATCGTGGGAAGCGATAATCTTATTCTGAACATTTGTACCAGCCCCCATTTTCTGTGTGCTGCCCATCAGGATTCGTACTTCACCACGACGCACCTTTTTGAATAGCTCCTGCTTTTTGACTTCGGTATCCGCTTCGTGGATAAACTTGATTTCAGTTTCGGGAATACCACGCTCAATCAGCTTCTTTCTTATGTCTGTATAGACGGAAAATTCGCCTTCGCCCTTTGGAGTAGAGAGGTCGCAAAAAAGAAGCTGCGTCAGCTTTTTATCACTGTTTTCCTCCCATATGCGGAACACCTCATTTACGCAGGCGTTGACTTTGCTGCTTTCTTCATCGGGCAGCATTGGATTCATCATTCGCTGGTCAAGGGCGAGTTTTCGCCCGTCGTTTGTCACCTTCAGCATATTATCAACGCTGGAATCAACACCGCCTCCTCTTATTCTTTCGGCTCGTTCACCGAGAGAAGCAACCATTTCTTTTTGCACCTGTGACGGCTTCACCGCAATATTATGGTACTCCACTTCCGGTACAGGAAGATTGAGCATATCCGCCGTTTTAATGTCGGCGACCTGCTTGAACATCGCCATCAGTTCGGGCAGGTTATTAAATTTCGCAAAGCGTGTTTTTGCTCGGTATCCTGTTCCTTCGGGTGTAAGTTCTACCGCCGTGACCGTCTCGCCAAAGCTGGAAGCCCAAGCGTCAAAGTGCTGCAAATCGTGTTCTTGCAGTGTCTTGTACTGCAAATACCGTTGAATGGTATAAAGCTCAACCATACTGTTTGAAATCGGCGTGCCTGTCGCAAACACAACGCCACGCCCTCCGGTGACTTCATCCAAATATCTGCATTTCATAAAAAGATCGCTGGATTTCTGTGCTTCTGTCTGAGCTATACCACCCACATTTCTCATTTTCGTGTAGAGATACAAATTTTTATAGTAGTGAGACTCGTCGATAAAAAGACGGTCTACACCGAGTTCTTCAAAGGTTACTACATCATCCTTTCTTGATTGATCGTTCAGCTTTTGCAGCTTCGTTTGCAACGAACGCTTTGTTTTTTCAAGTTGCTTGACCGAAAAACGATCTCCACGGTTTCGCTTTATATCCGCAATTCCCTCGACAATATCATCAAGCTGTTGCTGTAAAACAGCCCTTTGTCTTTCAATACTCATCGGTATTTTTTCAAATTGCGAGTGACCGATGATTACAGCGTCGTAGTCGCCTGTTGCAATCCTGCCGCAGAAGCGTTTTCGGTTTTTCATCTCAAAGTCTTTTTTGGTAGCGACCAAGATATTCGCCGCAGGATAGAGCTGTAAGAACTCTGCCGCCCACTGCTCCGTCAAATGATTCGGCACAACAAAGAGTGATTTATTGCAAAGTCCGAGCCGCTTGGATTCCATAGCGGCGGCAGTCATTTCATAGGTCTTGCCCGCACCTACGGCGTGTGCCAACAGGGTATTTCCTCCGTAAAGGATATGTGCGACCGCATTTTTCTGATGTTCCCTGAGTGTAATTTCAGGGTTTATGCCGCTAAAGACAATGTGGCTTCCATCATATTCACGAGGGCGAATTGAGTTGAACTTTTCGTTATACAGCCGTACCAGCTTTTCTCGCCTTTCCGGATCACGCCATACCCAATCCTGAAAGCCCTGCTTAATAAGCTCCTGCTTTGACTGGGCGATAGCGGTTTCTTTTTTATTGAGGATAGCCCTCTTTTTGCCCTCATCATCTTCCATATAGTCAAAGACACGCACATCTTTCATATTGAGCGTATCTTCAATAATTTTGTAGGCATTGACACGCTTCGTGCCGTAGGTGTTGTAGGCTTTCAGGTTTCCACGGTCATAGGATTTTCCCTCCACATTCCATTCGCCCGTCAGCTTTGAGTAATGGACTTTGATATTCCATCTCGCATAAACGGGCGTATCCAAAAACTCATACATAAACTGCTGTGCGATTTCTTCCGGCAGCCAAGTCGTGCCGAGCTGCACGAAAATTTCGCTGGCAGTCAGGTCTTTGGGCTGTACTTTTTCCAGCGCCTCCACATTGATTTTGTAATCTTCAGGGTAGACTTCTGCGGACTTTTTCGCCCAAGCCAGCTTTTTCCTTACATTGCCGGAAAGGTATTCATCCGCCATCAGGTACTTTTGCTCATCACTGCCGCCGTAGCCGTACACCGGGTTTAAGAAGATGACTCCCTTTAATTCCTGATAAACTTCTTCTTCGGTTTTGCCTGTGAGAGAACACATATATTCCATATCCACCTGAGCCTTTTCGCCCATAGATACGGCAAGTGCTTCGCTGGCAGTATCCACCGAGGTAACAGGAGTATGCGGTTTAATCGTCCGCTTTGTAAACATATCCGCTTTGCGCTCCAGCTCACCGTTTTCGTCCAGCACCTCCAGTGCGGAAAGCAGGGCAAAGGAGCTATCCTGTGAAAAAGCGGACACATTCGCACGGGAATTGATCAGCCCGTACTTTTTGGAGAAGGTATCATATAGTTCATTTAGCTTCTGCTGTTCCTTTTCAACTTCGTAATCGGGATAATCTGCGGTCTGCATTTCAATCAGGTTTCTGACGCAGTCACGGATCGCAATCATACCCTTAATACGGTTTTCTGCGGTAGCAGAAACATCGACGGGAGCCATACGGCTGTTTTCACGATAGTAGATTTTATCGTCCACAACCGTATAGGAAAAGTTGCGGACTTCGGGATCGGCAGGAATGGAGTTATCTTCTTCGGTCAGTTCCTCGTCCACCTCATAATCGGTGATCTCTGCGTGGATATTGGAGATTGCTTCTTCTAAAAGCTCGGCAAGGTCGGCGTTTTCATAGGGAACAACGGTATCTTCCTCGCCGAATCTGCCGGACACGGTTTTCCATTCGCCCAATACCATTTCAGGGTGATCGACGAAGTAGGTGTTCATCTTTACGCCGTTTTCATCGGTGTTTAGGTGTACCCATTCCGGTTCAAGGTCAATAAGTCTGTCACGCTTCTGTAAGATCAAAATATCCGAGACAACCTCTGTTCCGGCATTGCCCTTAAAGGTGTTATTGGGCAGTCGGATTGCGCCGAGAAGATCCGCTCGCTGTGCAATATACTTTCGCACAGCAGGACTCTCTTTATCCATTGTGCCTTTGCTCGTAATGAGCGCCATTACGCCGCCCGGTCTGAGCTTATCTAAGGATTTCGCAAAAAAGTAGTCGTGGATTAGAAAGTTATGCTTGTTATACCTCCTGTCGTTGGCTCGAATATCACCGAATGGCACATTGCCAATAACAGCGTCAAAGAAGCTGTCGGGAATATTGGCTTCTTCAAACGGCTGTGCCGCAATCGAGGTTTTCTGATAGAGCTGCTGTGCGATACCCGCCGAAATTTTGTCGATCTCAACGCCGTAGATTTTGCTGTCCTGCATAGACTGTGGCAGCATACCGATAAAGTTTCCAATTCCACAGGAAGGCTCCAAGATGTTGCCCTCACGGAATCCCATCTGTTCCATTGCCTTGTAAATTGAGGAAATGACGACCGGCGGGGTGTAGAAAGCGGTCAGCGTGCTTGCTCTTGCGCTCTCGTATTCATCAGGGGAAAGGGCGGTGTAAAGCTCGATAAACTCATCAGCCCACGAGGAATTGTTCTCGTCAAAGGCTTCGGGAATACCGCCCCAACCGACATATTGTGAAAGGATTTCCTGTTCTTCGGGTGTAGCAAAGCGATTCTCAAACTCACATTCCTTCAACACACGGATTGCTTCCATATTCCTACGGAAGCGTTCTTTTTTGCCTGCCTCCGGCACTTCGTGGGAGGCGAGGTCAAAGGTATGCCGTTCAGACAATGGGATTTCGGGGTGCAAATCAAAGGTCTGTACCCGTGAGCGTTTAGGTTGGACAAAAGCAGGTGTTAATGGCTTAGCTCCTTTTTGTTCAGGCTCAAGCTGTCCGGCAGCTTCCTTTTCGGAAACAGACTTTTTCACCTGTTCCAAATAGTCATTTGCCTGCCACTCGCTCTTAAATTCCTCGCTGACGCCTTCATCGTCGATATAGATCGCTTCTGTCAAATCGTCCCAAATGGCGTAGCCCTCATCAGTTTCAATAACGAAAAATCTTTCATCAGGCGGGAGTGCGTTTTCTGTCCTGTCTTTTACAAGATAAGGCGAATCAATGATTTCGTAGACATTTAACGGGGTATCCTGTTTTGTGATGAAGGTTTGATCTATGGTTTTTCCTTCTGCGTCTCGATACACATAAAAGCGTAAGCGTGTGCCGAATGAGCTTTCTTCCTCAATATCCTTTTTGAATTGATACTCGCTGGTATACTCATCTGTGTGGATTATATTTCCATCTTCATCAAGGTACTCAATCCTGCCGACTGGCTGCGACTGTACCGGATCTTCCTTGTTGCTTGATACAATGTTGCGGGTATTTCGCTCTCCGTTTTCGGCGGCAGAAACCGCCACATCAAAGCCACGGTCAAGCAGCATATTGATATAGGTTTCCAAGCGGTTTGCCGGAAAACCACACATTTGAGTTCGCTGATTGTTTCCAATAAAGCGAGAAGTCAGATTCAGTTCTAACGCTTCGCTGACGGTTTGTGCGTCCGCTCCATAGGCTTCAAAGAAATCGCCCACCTGATACAGCACAAGACTGTCAGGATTTTCTTCCTTGATCTCACCGTATTCACGGTAAGCGTCTGTAAAACGGTTGCTGCGCTCGTTTTGCTGAACAAGCTGCATAAAGTTATCCTTGCTCTCCAAGCGTGGCTGCGGGTTTTGCTCCGAACGATCCATCAGCTCCACATTCCAGTCATCTACCCGTGTAATTTCAAACGGCTTGCCGTCCAAATACACTCTGTCACCCACTTGATAAGAAGCGGCAAACAAAGACTTTTGCTGTTCCTGCGCTGCCGCCTGCTCTATCCTTGCCACTACATCTTCGGGCAGTCCGTCCACATAGTAGTGAATTTCACCTTCATCGCTGATATGGGCAATCGTTTGGTAATCGCCGCTTTCCTCAACAGCTCTGTTCCAGACGGTAAGACCGTTACCAAGATAGCCCATACCAATGTCAAAGGCAGGCGCTTCATCTGTTTTTTCTTCGGACGGTAACTCCTTAACCTTCAGGTGATCGTTCATTGGGTTTTCCCGCACCTTGCGGTCGAACTCTGCTCTGTCCATCTCCTTTTGGAATAATGGAAATTGGACATCGTGAAGTACAACACGCTCATCGTTAAAGGAAAGGATTTCATATTCGTCTGCGCCCATATATACCGTATCACCGAGATGATAGGCATACGCTGAATTTTCAGGAGTTTCAGATTGTTCGATTGACAAAATCGGATTAAAGTTTCCGGTGTATTCAAATAACTCATTTTCGCCCGGAATATATAGTCTGCCGTTTTCTACGCATTTGAAAATATCTGCTGATGAGCTATTTGCAGCATTATAAAATTCTTCGTAAGAATATGGGTGAGTAGCCCCTTCATAAGCCGACATTCCAAGAGTATTGTTGGAAATAGTTTCATTACTAATCTCTTTTAGCGTCCTTCCGGCAGAGAGTATTCCTGTTGGCTCAAAGTGATAACCGTTGTACTCAAAAGATTTGGAAACAGCCGTATTGTTTTCGGGTGGCGCAGATGAGAGGATTTCACGGTTTCTCTGTTCTTCGGCAAGTTCAGCCCGGCGCTCCTCCTGCTTTTCGAGCCACTGCGGATAAATCTCTTTTTCTTTCGGGTTGAGATAACGGTCAAGGCGTATCAATTCTTTGATTCGCTTTTCTACCTGATTCCAATTCAGCCTGATATGAGGCTTATCATCACCGATACCCTTTGAAATCAAAATACCTTTTCCGTCGTGCTGCTCGTCAATCCCTGTACCTGTAATTACAGGATAGGAGCCGCCCCAACCATATTCGTCCTTTAGGAAATCGACATTTTCCTTTGCCGACAAACTTTTTTCAAACTGTTCAAAGATACGGAACTTTCCCTCAGATACGCCGCTTCCACGAGTGAGAACAGCGTCAATGATTTCCTGTGAAAAAGAAAAAGCAGAGGTTTTTTCCTCTGCCTGCGTTTCCATAAAGTTCAGTTGTCCATCTACCGACGGAAGCGGCTTCATTGTATCCTGTAATTCACCGAGAAGCCGCATTGCTTCAAAGTGCTGTGCGATCACACCCCAATCATAGAAACTCTGTTTTGTACGGGACAGGTAACTGCCTTCCCAAAGCTGAAGCACATTCTGCCAAGTTTTGTACCCGACTCGCCGCCCATCGCTCAAAATTACTTCAGTATAATCATTGTTGAAAATACCTTTGATATATTCGGTGCGGACGGCGTTATCGGGATTGCTTTCATAGAAAGCACGAATTTCGTCTTTTGAGGCTTTCAAGTGAGGCGTTATGCCGAGGATTTCACGGATTGTATCATCTCCGCCGAAAAACGGCAGACTGGTATCTTCGTGTCTCCTGTCATAATAGTCTAAGCGAAGATGACCTCCGCTTTCACGATCTCCTGTACTCTGTTCCTCAAGTTGTTCATTCCCTGTACCCACTTCATCATATCTGCCGCTTTCAGGCTCTCTGTCAAGCCCTCCTGCGCTGCCATCTGCTTCATCAGGGTTTCTTCCATTTTCATCGCTGTCTGTTCTACTTCCGCCAAATGCTCCGTCAGGGTGCAGCTCGTCAGAAGATTGTAGTACCGGATTTTGTGGTGTTCCTTGAGAAACTTCCGTCTCATCTGAGCGTACCTGCCCAAAGTCACTTCCGGCTGGTTGGGCATTGTCAGGTCGGGAAGATTGTAATCGCCCTGCATTGTGTATGTCAGCTCGTTCATTTTCAAAGCTCCTTTCGCTTGTATTTTCAACTTTATTGTAATCGGGTTTTCCTCTATCTGCAATTATGCGATTTTTTCTGTCGAGGGCAAGAATGGTGCGGGAGATTTCTCCAAGTCCCATTTCCGCAATATCACTCGACGCAATACCGAGGGCATTTAAAGCTTCCGGCGTATTGAAATTCGTGATAACGGAGAAATCCTCCGTTTCAAAATATGGCTCGGTATCTATCCCAAGCCTTGTCATCATCATATATGCCACGCTGTTCGTTACCGCTTTCCTATACATAGAGGTAATCATATCCTCTGAAAGACCGTAGAGGAAGCTGTCATCTGCGGCATACATCAGATCGCTCAAATAGTCGGGGATATTATCCTCCACGGCGTTTTTAGCAGCACTCATCACTGCGTCCGCAAGGCTGTCCTTATTTTCCAGCTCGCCGAAAGTATTTTCAAGGGATTCAATTACATCGTCCGTATATTCCGGCTTCATATCCCAAATCGGAACGGGGCGGGAATAGCGGCTTTCGTGGGTGTCGGAAATATCAAAATAATGGATTAAGCGCTGTCTACTTCGGTCAGCGTCCTCAAAGACAGCGATACCTTTTGCGCCACGGTTTACCCAACGCCCGAATTTATCATTCCAACGCTCAATTTCCAAAACCGCCGTTGCGTCCGGTCTTTGAGCGTAAATAAGAAGCTGCTCATCAAAGCGCAATCTGTAATTTCGGCAGGCACATCGTAAAAAGGCTTGCCAGTTCTGCACATCAGAAACAACAGCGTGTGCGGTACGGCGGTACATTTCAGAAATCAGGTCGTACTTTCGTGCCATCGGTTATACACCTCCTATCTTTCATAGTCTTTTTGCTTCGGCTTTACTGGAATACCGCTTTTGTCATAGCTTTTCGGATCTGCGGCAGGTGTATCCCAACCAAACATTGAGCCTGCTTTCATTGCTTCTGTCTGATCTTTCGTCAAGCCGAGCTTTTCGTTCATATCGTTTACAAGGGCGTTTGTTTCACTTGGTTTACCGCCCTGAATATCCGTGCGGAAAAATCCGCTTTCGCCCTTTTTGACAATGCCGACGCAATTTTCCGTTTGCACGAATACATAGCATTTCTCAGGCAAAGAGGAACGAAGGGGGATCACAGTGTTCCCGTTCTGTTCCATTCGCTCGGCAAACTCACAGATGTGATAAAGATTGCTGCCAACCTCCAAATAGTTTTCATTGATATATCGGCAGGTACGGTCAAGCTGTTCACCGTCGCTTAAAGCAATGCGGATTTTATCTCCATCGGGAATTATGAATTTTTCCTTATAATCCGGCGTGATAAAGCGGATTCCACGGCTCGCTTTTTCCATATGGCGGTCAAGCCATTCCCGCACATAACAGTAGCAATAGAAGTTATAGTCTCCACGGGTAGGGTTACAGCGTATCAGGAAAGCATACTTTTCTGTATCAGCACGGAATCCATACTCGGTGGTGTAACTGCCTTCAAAAGCACTGTCCGGACGACTTTTCGCATACTGTGACATATCGGTGCGGCTTTTTAACGGCCCGTATTCTTCAGAGCGCAGAGCATTGATAACCTCGTCCAGCTCGTTTTTGAACTGGTCTGTTTTCAAATCACGCCTGTGGTCAAACCAAGAGGTAAAAAACTCATTGCCGCCTGAGCCAAAATCGCCTCGCAAATGCCCTATGCAACCTGTCTGTCCCTCTATCTGTGTGCTTTGTGCGTAAGTGTATTTGCATTCTGCTTCCGTAAGGGGATTGATAACAAAATCCATCAGCGTTCGCTCCTTTCTCTGACTTTTCGTAATTCCAAAAGCGACTCATTGGCAAAGTATTCTCTTCGTCGAATCATTCTACCCGTTCGCCGTGCCACTTCGTTCCATCCAATACACTCCAAATGGATATTATCATTCCTGTCCCTAAACATAAATTGAAGTCCGGCGTTGTTATATACAATTTTGAATGGTTTATATGGCGTGTGATCATCAGCCGGCAAGCTAACTGGATTATATCCATTGGGTGCAAACAGTGCGTTTAACTTTTCTCCAAATTCCTTCTGTGACAAAGGTTGTGACTTATAAAGCTCGCATATCCTTTCCTTGCAACCCGCAATAGGATTTCCAGAAACATCTAAAATGCCAATGCGGATTATTTCGTCAATGAGTAATTCACGATTCTCACCACAGTTAGCATATTTAATTTTTTCGTTAGTAACATCAGAAAGCATACTTACCTCTCTTTCTCGGCTGCTGTTCTTTGTTTCGGTATGTGGAAACCATAGACTGCCGCAATTTCATCTCCAAGCCGTTTTGTCACCTTCGTTATATCTGCCCGTGTAGCTTTTCCAAAATAGATTTTTTCCTGCAATCGTTCAATCTGTTCCGGCGAAACAGTATCCTTAAACACACGGTACAAATAGTGATTTGTCCCATCGTGATGAACAGCGTCGGCACGAAGATCGCCGTACTTATCCACATACCATTCAGTCATATCCATATCGGAATACAGGCAGTCCTTGATGTTGCCGGAATCAATCATTTTATAGCCCATCACTCTGCCGTTCCATCTGCCGATGTCGCCGATAACGATAATCGGCTGAGAAAGCTGGACATTGAGATTTTCCCGTTCATCGGAAAGATACTCGCCATTGGTTTCAACCATATATTCATACAGCTTATGTTCGTCGTTTGGATCTCCGTCAATTTCATTGATTTCAAGGAAATCCTTATAATTGTCACGCCAATCATCAGGGTTGAGATTTATATCGCTCCAGATAATATGCTTATCCGTCGCTCTGTTCTGACTGCTGCTCATCATCAGCACCTCCCAAATAGGAAAAGAGCCTGTTTTTTGCAATCTGCTCCTGAAGCTCTGTAATAACCGTCATATCGGAAACGGAAATATCGGGGATTTTCAAAATACTTTGCAGGCTCAGCGCCTTCAAATCCTTTTCGGTTTTACAGCCGGAATCATAGAGCTTCGCCAGCACCTTTACTTTCTGCTGCAAAG
>OLVU01001940.1_pt1 | contig 11748 bp, 6 predicted proteins | sample 1673321 | NCBI WGS metagenome assembly OLVU01 (sample SAMEA3178942, study PRJEB25190) | human gut metagenome | biome: human gut; feature: human-associated habitat; material: faeces | place: Austria | collected 2013 | reverse complement strand
ACTTTACGCTGCTCGCTAAGCACGGAGGCTTGTTGAAGCAACTCTTTATACGAGGCATCCAATTGACTCTCTAACAAACCGATTTGCTCATCGAAAGAATCGATCGCACGCAATTGCTCTTGGTATTGATCCCGTATAGCAATCAATTCATCCACGGTGGAGACACGGTGTTTTTGCAGAAGTGTATAAAGGATATTCAAGCGTTCATTCACCCATTCCAATCGTTCCGGGTTGAACTCTACATCTTCCTTTAAAACGTCTGTCTCGGAAGCCAGATCATTCAAGTCGATATAAGCCGAGCGGATTCGCTCGGAGATCTCCTTGGCTTTCGGGAAATATCTTTCTAAGGAATCCACGGTGGAAAGGGCTTCCTTGAGTATTTGGATGGCTCCTTGCTCCTCGCCGTCCAAGAGTTCGGTTACCTTATATAAAGAGCTTTTGATCTCCTCCGCATGCGAGAGAGTTTCTTGCTCTTGCTCCAACTCATCCTGCTCATCCGGTTGAAGGTTGGCTTCGTCCAATTGTTCCAATTGAAAACGGATATAGTCCTCCTCCTGCTTGCTTTGAGCCGCTTTGTCCCTCAAATCTTTCAGTTCCCTTCGCAACGCCTGATAACGAGTAAATTCCTTCTTATAAAGAATGAGCAAGATCTCATTTTCGGCCATTACATCGATCACTTTCAGCTGGAAACGGTTGTCGCCCAACAATAGGTTCTGATGCTGCGAATGGATATCAATCAAGCGGCTTCCCAACTCTTTTAAGATCGTAAGGGAAACCGGAGAATCATTGACGAAGGCACGGGATTTGCCGGAGGCATAAAGTTCCCGACGCAAGATACAGCTATCCGCGTCGTACTCAAGGTCGTTACTTAGGAAGAAAGGCTCCAACTGATATTTTGAGACATCAAATACGGCCTCGATCACACATTTATCCGAACCTTTCTTTATACTCTTGCCATCCGCACGCTGTCCCAGCACCAAAGACAAGGCTCCTAATATAATTGATTTTCCCGCTCCGGTCTCACCCGTTATCACCGAGAAGCCTTTATCAAAGCGGATATCCAAATTGTCTATCAAAGTTCTGTATAAATAAGGATTTCAACATAACTATTTTACCTTACTGGTTTTTGAAGCTCTTCCAAGCGAGTGGATTGTGCCGGATAGATCTCGAACAGCATCTTATAGCCCTCTTGCCGCTCTTGTGTGGTCGCTTTCGAATAAATTGCGATAATCTCATCTAATTTAGCGTCGGCGAACATTTGTAGAAGCACAGAGGTAGGCCGGGCTTTCTTTACTTCCTGCAAGGCGGGAAGCGCACTAATGATCGTCGTACGTCCACGATCCGGATTTGCTGCCATTTCATCGAGTCCTTTCCGGTGATACGTGTACCACATTTCCCGGAAAGCGTCGGATGCGTTATCTTGCAAAGCCGTCGCTACGGCATGGCGGTTCTGGTTGCTATCAAAAGCTTTCCAGCCCGTCCACGACATCTCAGACTGGGCCATGTTCACGATTTGCTGGGCTTGTTGTATATAGGTAGTTCCACCTTTCGGAGCGAAACTATCGAAATCAAGCCCCAAGATCACATAGACGTAAAACACGATAGTGGCCGTAAGATTGCTGGTCAGCGTATTTGAGTTATAGTCCAACGGCTCGCCCTCCGTATACTCAAAATCCAACTGTTGATCCCTGAAATTCAGAAGAGTAGTTGTATAACTGGAATTATAGACCGGACGGCGGGCTTGTATCTGGATCTCGCTCTTGAAGTTCGTCTCATCCAATTCATTCACGATAATCGTCATCGTACAATCGATCTTCTCATTGACGGCAAACGTGGCATCCGTCCATTTCCGGTTATTCACGAACTCAGTCAAGGAGTTCTGTAAGGTCGTGAAGATTTGCTTGTTAGCGGTCGCAATTTTGTCTCCGTTCACCGTGATACGGGCGTTCAACTCTTGCGCCTTCCCACAAAAAGGAGCGGCGCAAAGCATGAATAGATAAAACAGTCTTCTTACTTTTCTCATTTCAATAATGTTACCAACTTATTTACGATATCACAGGCTACCTCCCGCTTCGTTTTGAGCGGATAGCTCGTTACTCCTCCGGCATTGTCGATAATCGTGATCTTATTGGTATCGCAACGGAAACCGGCACCTTGGTCTCGTAAAGAATTCAAGACGATGAAATCGAGATTCTTCCTCTTCAGTTTACCTTCGGCATGAGTAGCCTCGTCGTTCGTCTCCAAGGCGAACCCCACCATGACCTGTCCTTCCCGCTTGATCGCACCCAAAGAGGCGGCGATATCCGGGTTCGGAACCAAATGAAGCGTCATCTCTCTCTCCGTTTCCCGTTTGATCTTCTGCTCGGAAGCATTCTCCGGACGGTAATCGGCGACAGCGGCACATAATATGGCAGCATCGCTACTCGGGAATGCGGTCATCGCCGCTTGGTACATTTCCCCGGCAGACTCAACATCGATTCGTTTAATAGCTGGATGATGTGTTTTTAAAGAGACTGGACCAGCGACCAAAGTCACCTCCGCCCCTCTCTCCGCACAAGCTTCCGCTAAAGCGAACCCCATCTTACCGGAAGAGTAATTACCTATAAAACGTACGGGATCTATCTTTTCATATGTCGGACCTGCTGTTATTAAGATCTTTTTTTTTTCAAGATCTTTTTGAGCGGAAAAGAAGTCTTCCAAAACCTCGATAATCTTATCGGGTTCTTCCATCCGGCCTTTACCAACCAAATGGCTCGCCAATTCCCCCTCGGCAGGTTCGATAATCCGGTTACCGAATGAACGCAAGCGCTCCAGATTCTGTTGGGTACTCGGATGAGCGAACATATCCAAATCCATGGCCGGAGCCACGAATACAGGGGCTTTACAAGAAAGATAAGTAGTTATCAGCATATTATCGGCGATTCCGTTCGCCATCTTACCGATCGTGGAAGCGGTAGCCGGAGCAATCAACATGGCATCCGCCCAAAGCCCCAGATCCACATGACTATTCCATGTACCATCCCTATTGGAAAAAAACTCGCTGATTACAGGGTGGCTACTCAACGTCGATAACGTAAGCGGAGTGATAAACTCTTTTCCCGCCGGCGTGATAACCACTTGTACCTCGGCTCCTTTTTTCACCAATCCCCGGATGATATAAGCGGCTTTGTATGCGGCTATACTCCCCGTAATCCCTAATATAATATGTTTATCTTTCAATATCATATATCGAATCAATTTATCTTTGCCAGTAGAGACGTAGCACGTTGCGTCTCTACAACCTCAACAAAAGAATCTCTTTGGCTACTTTTGAGTTTATATTGCCATATTCGCCAAGTTTCCATCCCATTCGATCGATAGGTTCCACCAAAGCATCCAAGTCGGACTCCTTGATCCCATAGTCGGAAAGACGGGTCTTTAATCCCATGAAATGGAAAAAATCTTCCGTAGCCTCTATTGACTTTTGCGCCTTTTCATCGGCAGATCCTTCGGTAATACCAAATATGACCTCTCCCATCCGGATCAGTTTCGCCGCTTTCTCCTTACGCATATAGGTCATGACACCCGGCAAGATAACCGCCAAAGTCTGGGCATGATCCAAGCCGAACTGCGCCGTCAATGCATATCCCATACGGTGTGAGGACCAGTCTTGGGGTACTCCTTGGCCGATCCAACAGTTCAAGGCATTCGTAGCCGCCCACATCAAATTAGCACGAATATCATAATCATTCGGATTTTGCAAGACCTTGCGGCCTTCTTCCACAATTGTCTTCATCAATCCCTCGGCAAAATAATCTTGAACCTTAGCGTTCACCGGATAAGTCAGGTATTGCTCGACCACATGGATAAACGAGTCAACGACACCGTTAGCCACCTGTCGCTCAGGTAAAGAATAAGTTACCTGCGGATCTAAGATAGCGAACTTAGGGAACACCAACGGAGACATGAAATTTAATTTCTCATGGACAGATTCCCGGGAAATTACCGCCCGTTCATTCATTTCCGAACCGGTAGCGGCCAAAGTCAGCACTACTCCTAAAGGAAGCGCTTTCTTTATCACGCCACCTTTCGACAAGATATCCCAAGGATCTCCCTCGAAAAACGTAGCCGAAGCGATAAATTTCGTAGCGTCGATCACTGATCCGCCGCCTACCGCCAGCAAGAAATCGATATTCTCCCCCTTCACCAACTCAACAGCCTTCATACAAGTCTCATAACGGGGATTCGCCTCAATACCACCAAACTCATAGGTATGGAAGTCTTTCAAAGCTGCCGTCACCTGCTCATAAATGCCATTTTTCTTAATGCTACCGCCACCGTATACCACCAGAACCTTACTTCCTTCTGGAAGTAACGCAGACAAACGGGCAATACTTCCTTTGCCGAACACAACCTTTACAGGATTGCAAAGGATTATCCCCATCTTGTCAGTTATCTGGATGCGAAAGGGTATCTAGAACGCGCCTACCGCACGGCAATGGCCTATTTTGAGGTGCCATACAATATTTTCATGGGAAAGCAATGGGCCATCAAGGGTTGGAGCGATTGGGCTTATAAAATAGGTAATTTCCATGAACGCTATCTGCTGTACATCATGCAGGCGTTAAAGGAAGAAGGAAGAAACCATGCGGCGGAAAAATTACGTAAGGAGTGGGAAAAGAAGGTGTTTTACATGATATATGATGATCCATGGCCTTTCGGTTCGGAAATGTTTGTAGACCGTACCGCGTACGAATCGTCATACTATGTGGCCGAATATGCAAAACATCATAAACTCGTGCCGCAAGAACAATTATGGTATGACAAGAATGAACATAAATGGCATACTTACAAATTGCTTGATACAACTAAAGTAGACAGTTTCATGAAAAAACAGTTAGACGGGAATCTTGCTATACGCGGATTGTATGAGTCTGACTTCAGCCATTTAGGCACGGCCTGGAGTGGCGGTAAGGACAATCTTGACTATATGTCTCAGATGGGTGGTGTCGCTCTATTGGATTATGCGTTCCGATTTGCCGATGTTCCCGAGAAGTACGTCAATTGGGGATATAATTCATTACTCTCTTCATGGGCACTTGTGAATACAGGAACCCAAAAGACCGGTTACGGCTATTGGTATCCTGGAAAGATGAACGACGGGGCTGCCGGATGGATCTATTCCCCATATCAGCATTCCTATCTTTGGGATTTGAAGTCAGTCAAGCAAAAACGGGGACCTTTACGGTATGACGGAGAGATTGACCATGGATTGACCAGTGGCATTCATGGTGCCAGTATCTATCTGCTCAAGGATTCGGATTTGGGCATGGTGGCTTATGGAGGCAACGTGGAAGTCGATAAAAAAGGGTATGTGAGTATTATGCCCTATGATGGCATTCGCCGTCAATTACGTATTTTTACTCCTGCACGCATCGCTGTCGAATTAAAGAAAAATGGGTTTATGAGAGGGAAACCTATCTTTTATAAGAAAAATGAACTGTATTTCTCCATTGAAAACAGGGAAGAAAAAGAGCACGGCACGTTGATAACAATAGAAACAAATTCATATTTGCCTCATGTTTCCATGTCGGCTTCCGGTAAAGACATTTCTGTGCGAGAGCTTTCTTCCGGATTATATGAAGCCTGTATACCTGTGAGAGGAGAAACGGTGGATGTGAAAATAAGGTTCCGGTAGTAAATTCATTACAGTTCCCATGCAAAAATCTTCATTTTTTATGCTTCTCTCACATGAAACGGAGATTTTTCTATATATTTGTTTTCAAATGAGATCTGTACTATGAATTTTCAAACTTGCAAACATCCGTTTCTGCTGTTTCTATGGGGGCTGTTCCTCATAGTCGGTTCGCTTTCGGCCCAGAAAATAGCAGTTAGACCGATACCGTTGTTGGACAAGCTGCCGGTTAAGGCTATTCACCGTATTTTTCAGGATAGCGATGGATATATGTGGTATGGGACATTCAACGGGCTATGCCGCTATGACGGATATGACATCAATGTCTTCCGGTCGGATATCTTCACTCCCAACCTTTTGAGAGACAACTACATCACTTACATCGTAGAAGACCACAAAAAGAAAATATGGTTTGGAACGATGAAAGGACTTTATATATTGGACAAGGCTACCTACCGGATTACTCCTGTGGAGGTGGATGATATCTCTGAAAAAAATATATTCACCATCAATGTCACCAGCGATGGCACGGTATGGGTAAGTGTGGCAGGCTGGTTGTACCGGTTCAATGCTGACGGAACACTGCTGAAGAAGTATGAGATGACATTTAATCAGGTTGCTCAATATGTCTACATCGTGTATGAGGATCGGAAAGGGAATCTGCTTATCTCCGTAACAGACTGCGGAATGTATAGGCTGAACAAGGAAACAGATGCTTTCGAGCCTTATTTTCATCATAAGGAATACCGCTTTATAGAGCGGATTATCTGGGATGAAATTCATCATTGTTATTGGCTGGGAACTTGGGAAAAGGGCATTGTCTGTTTCGACCCCGAAGCAGACAATGCCGGACGATGGTATGTCCCCCAGCCACTCCCCGTAGATATCGCGCATCAGGCTACCGGGGATGTGTTCCATATGGTACAGGACGATGTTTTTCACTATCTGTGGGTCACTACGGATAAAGACCTTTTTGTTTTTAGAATCACAGAACAGAGAAGGCTGGAACAGGTGGATACTTCCCCTTTTCTTCCGGTAGGAAACAAGATGCTTTATGAGATATACAAAAGTCGGGAAGGACAGCTATGGGTTTCGGCATTCGATATGGAGAGTTTTATTGTGGATATCCGTGATAATGGAGTCGATAAATATCCGCTGGCTCCGTTGCGGAATAGAATAAAGGCAAATCCGGTTGTCACTTCTTTATGTAAAGACAGTAAGGGGATGTTTTGGTTCACACAAGAACGATATGGCGTATGTATCTATGATGCCGCGACAGATAGGCTAAGGCATTATACGGATTGTCCGAAAGCCGAAATGTTGCCGTTGGGAAATGTTACGAATCTGACAGTATCGAAGATGGAGGGTTCGGTGTGGGGAGTGTTGTACCCCTTTTCTTCATCGATTGTCAGGCTGCATCAGGATAATATGGAGATTAGCCAGGAGATTCGCATTAGTCTTAATGAGGTTGTCCGGCAACCCGGGCATGTGGTAAGTATGCTGGAAGACAAGAAGCAGGACTTATGGATAGGAACGAACCGGGGGCTGTTTGTTTACCGGACTGGTACGGGGAACTTGGAAATGATTGACAGTGAATTGGGTTCCGTAAACGGGATTGTACAAGCCAATGACGGGAAAATCTGGTTTGCAGTTGCCGATAAGGGACTCGGATTTATGAAAAACGACGGACAGTATGAACTGTTTCCCTCCGCAAAAGATTTTCTGTGTATGGATGTATCCAGCGACGGGAAGCTATGGTTAGGCACCGGATTGGGTGAAGTCTTACAATTTGATACCCAGCTGAAAACATTATCTGACCATAGCATGAGTTGTGGCATGAAAGGTGATTTTATCAATCAGATTGTTGTAGATATTTATAACCATATATGGATTGTCACCAATCAGATGCTGAAAGAATACAATCCGAATAATGGGGCATATCGGAATTATGCAACCAATGACTCGCAGTTGTCATTGAGCCGGTTCATGGAGAAATCTGTCTATTACGATCGCAAAGATGGGGAGATCTTCTTCGGAGGGGTTTCCGGTTTCATATCCATCGCCCCCTCCCAGGCTTTGGAGAGCATCCCGGAACAAATTGCCGCCCATATCACTGATATGAGGGTCAGGGGGAAAAGTATCCGCAAGGAAATCAGTCAGGGAAATTCCGTCCGGTTGTCTCCAGATAGTCAGGACTTGGAGATAAGTTTTTCCACCCTCTGTTACTGTGGCTTGGAACAAATTCGTTATACCTATCGTCTGGTGGGAGTAGATAAGGACTGGGTCTATCTGAATCCCGGTGAAAACAAGGCTTTTTACAATAAATTAAGCAAAGGTACCTACACCTTCCTAGTGAAAGCCACTGATAAGAACGGACTTTGGAGCAACCAAATTACTGAACTGGAGATTTATCGCCTACCGGCTTTCTACGAAACCTGGTGGGCTTATTTGATTTATATATGCATCAGTTTGGGGCTGATAGCATTGTTTTTCTATCTGTATATCCGGCGGATGAAAAGGGAAAATAATAAAAAGCTTGTCGATGAGATGACACAACTGAAATTGAGGTATTTTACAAATGTCTCTCATGAATTGCTGACCCCTCTTACTGTGCTTTCCTGTTTGGCAGGCTCCATTCGTTCCTCGGACGAGGAAGACAGGAAGCGTGTCGGCATGATACAGGCGAACATCAAGCGTCTTAAAAATTTGTTGCAGCAAATCTTGGATTTTAGAAGAATTGACAACAAAAAAATGGAGCTGTCCGTCTCTTATGGAGATGTACTTACTTTTTTGAAAGAACTCTGTAAGGAAAGCCTTTCGATAATGATGAGTGCGAAGCAAATAAATTTCTCGTTAGTGGCAGAGACGGATAGCATAAAAGGTTTTTTTGATCGGGATAAGTTGGACAAAATTATATCAAATTTGTTGTCTAATGCCTACAAATATACCCCATCGGGCAAATCAGTGTTTCTTTGTGTCGATACTAAATATGTAGGCTGCCATGAATATCTTGTCTTAAAAGTGATAGATGAGGGAATCGGCATTTCAGTCAAAGAGCAGGATAAAATTTTTGTTCGGTTTTATAATAATAAGGGCAGTAAGCCCGGACTGTCCAACGGCATTGGGCTCTCGCTGACAAAAGAGCTTGTGGAACTGCACCATGGGCATATCGCATTGAAAAGTACTTTGGGCAAAGGCAGTACATTCACTATAGAGATACCGTTGGACAAGGAGTGTTATTTGTCGGATGAATGTAGGGAGATGTCGGAACCGGTATTGCCGAAGGCAGGCGAATCAGAACTGTCCGGGGAAAGAACTTCGCAGGAAACATTGTTGCTTGTGGAAGACAATCGGGAACTTCTCTATCTGATGAAAAATATCTTTACGGAAGATTATCGAGTACTAATGGCGGAAAACGGGAGAGAAGCCTGGGAGTCTATCCGAAAAAATGGTGTGGATATAGTAGTAAGCGACATCATAATGCCGGAAATGGACGGCATGGAGCTTTGTCGGCATATTAAGAATGACATTGCGACCAACCATATTATCGTAGTTTTGCTTACGGCACAAATAAACATGGAGAATGAGATAGCCTCTTATGAACTAGATGCAGACGATTATGTATCCAAACCTTTTGAACCTGATGTGTTGAAAGCTCGTCTGAAAAATTTACTCAAGAAAAGGAAACAGATACAAGCGAATTTCAAGAGTAACCCTTCTATTGGAATGATTTCTAAGATTGATTTTACGTCACTGGATGAACAGTTGATAGAGAAGGCCATTAAAGTTGTCGAAGGGAATCTTTCAGATCCGGAGTTTGATGTAGTAGCATTAGCCAGTGAGTTAGGCATGTCTCGTTCAACTCTGGCGCGTAAGATAAAAGGAATTACGGGAAGAACACCTTTGGAGTTTATTAAGGATATAAAGATGAAACATGCTTGCAGAATGTTGGAAAATAAAAGGATGAGTATTGCAGAAATAGTTGTGGCATTAGGATACAATGACCATAAGTATTTTGCGGCTTCGTTTAGGGAAGTTTGTGGGATGCCTCCCAGTGAGTATCAAAAGAAAGCGGAAGAAATAGATTAATATAAAATATATTTATTTTATTGTTATAGAAAAGCCTATAATTACTTTTCTCATCAGCAAATCTTATATCTGTATTGAAATGCTTTGGGGACCGTCATGTACGGCTTCGCCCTGCATACCTTGGCAGACTTGCTGTCTCTTTTCTGGAGTGAGATCGTTCCGTCGATACTTCGAGTAATGCTCCCATCGGTCTGCTCACTGTCATGATGACTGTCAGCTATCTGATACTGGTTGTTGGCATTCTTTGTTACCTTTACGGCAACAGCCATGCATAGCGTATCACAAACCGTGTATCAGCCGCACTCATGCTCCTCTTCAATTAGGGTCAAGAACCTAAATCCTTTTCCCGACACTCCTTGATAAATTGTGACGGAGACATTCCATATTCGTCTTTGAAGCAATTGCGGAAGTAGCCCACATCGTTGAACCCGCACGAGTAGGCGGCTTCCGACACGTTGCATCCTTCCCTCAATAGCTCATAGCCTCGTTTCAGGCGGATTTTGCGGATAAACTCATTGCCCGACATGCCCACCAGTCCCTTTATTTTGCGATAAAGTGTGGAGTGGCTCATGTTCAGTGATTGTTGCATAAAAATCATGTCAAGTTCCGGCATCACCATATTATCCTCCACGATGCGGGTGAACTTCTGGATAAATTCTTCATCCAGCTTGCTGAGGCGCAAGGGAACAGACTCCGCTTTCCTTATTTGCGCCTCCGTGTACTCCTGTACGGAAGGCTCGACCGGAGTCGCCTTGCCTTGCATCTGAGATGAAAGGATGGAAGCCAGTAACTTTCTTGATTCAAGGATGTTGTGTATTCTGCTCTTCAGTAGCTTGGCACTGAATGGTTTGGTCAGATAAGAGTCAGCACCAATCTCATATCCGGTCTCTTTGTCTTGAATGGAGTCCTTGGCGGTCAGCAGGATTACGGGGATGTGGCTCGTGTTGATGTCCTCCTTGATGGTCTTGCACATTTCCATGCCGTCCATAATCGGCATCATGATGTCGCTGATAATCACATCTGGAATGTGCTTCTTGGCAAGTTCCAGACCTTCTTCCCCATTAGAGGCCGTAAGCATGTGGTAGACCGGTTGCAGCGATGATTCTACATATGTGCGGATGTCAGTGTTGTCCTCTACCACCAGCACTACAGGCTTTTTGTCCGTTGTCTCCTTCACTTCTTGTTCGACTGCTTTCTCGGCAGGTATGGCTTTGTCCTCTTTGTGCAGTGCGTCGGGGTAAGTGTTGTCTGCCCTTAATCGGAAGATGAAGGTGGTACCTTTTCCCACTTTGCTATTAACGGACAGCATGCCCTCGTGCAGGTCTGACAACGAGCGCACCAAGGCAAGTCCAATGCCCGTTCCCGAAGCCTGATGCTTTCCTTCGACCTGGAAGTAGCGGTCGAAAATGTGTGGCAAGGCCTTTTCGTCGATGCCATAGCCAGTATCGACTACTGCAATCTCTACATAATCTGTTTCTTCCTCCCTCACCGGTTTCAGGCTCAGGAGTATGGAACCTTCAGGGGTGTATTTGACAGCGTTACTGAGCAGGTTGTTGAGTATGGTGTGTATGATGTCGCTGTCAAAGTAAATCTCCGGCAGGTTTTGCTCTATCTGAAGGTTAATCGTGACTTTTTCGTTGTGATTTCTACGATCGTAACACCTGCATCGCCCTCTCCAAATTCAGCGACTTTTGGCAACGGTAAGGCGTCGGTTTTGGGTTTCAGTCTTGCGGAATTCTAGAATCTGATTAATCAGGTTGAGCAGTCGCAGTGCGCTGGAGTGGATAGTTTGGATGCGGCTTTTGTAGTTCTGTGGAAAGTCATTGTCGGTCACAAGATCTTCGAGGGGACCGAGTATCAACGTCAAGGGGGTGCGCAGCTCGTGCGTGATGTTGGTATAGAAACGCAGACGTTCGTTGTTGAGCTGTTGCTCGTCGATGCTCTTCCGGCGCTCCAGTTCCAGCGAATTCTTCAACAACAACCTG
>OLVU01001935.1_pt1 | contig 11790 bp, 10 predicted proteins | sample 1673321 | NCBI WGS metagenome assembly OLVU01 (sample SAMEA3178942, study PRJEB25190) | human gut metagenome | biome: human gut; feature: human-associated habitat; material: faeces | place: Austria | collected 2013 | reverse complement strand
GCTCTGGAGGCGTTGGCCACGCTAATTAACAAATAAATTCATGCGTAGCCCCTGGAAAACTACCTCAAGATGGATGAAACGCTGATCTTCCTTCTGAACATGCGGCACACGAGTAACTTCCAAGTGGGAAGCGAAGTCATGCTGCGCATCAAGGAAGTCTCTGTAGACCGTAAAGCGATATACGCCATCTTGGTACCATCTGAAGCGACGACCCGCGGTTTCTGAACTCGGACCTTTGCTCAGATTCTCTCTAATTTTGTTGATGAGTTTGAGAAAGCACCTCCGAAATTCAATCCTTACCTCTCCTGAAGCCCAGCTTATCCTGGCCAACTGGGCTTTGTCGAACTCTGTTGATTTAACATTGATAGTAAGTAGTTTCACCTCCAATGAGCAACGCTTTAACTACAGAAAGAGGCATCCGAAAGTTTCAAAGAATCTTAACTGTTCTTCTTTGGGCACGTCTGGTTTGAGGTATTGCTTGTTAGACTTATTCAGGTTAGCCTTGGAGAAAATATTGCGAATAAGTCCGGATCTTTTCTGGACGCAGCTTTCACGAAAAGTGTCACCTCAGAGTCGGTTTAAGAGGATAGTATGGAAAGAAAAACTTTTTCCCAACTGCCGTTAGGTGTGTCTGATTTTCATAAGTTACGAGAGTTGGAAAAAATTTACGTAGACAAGACTGGCCTGCTCTATGAACTTATCACCACCTTTGAAAAAGTTTTTCTTGCTCGGCCTAGGCGTTTCGGTAAGTCGCTTTTGGTCTCTACCTTTGAATCACTTTTCAAATATGGAACGAGAGATTTCAAAGGGCTGGCGATTGAAAAACTTTGGAAAGATAAAACTTACAAAGTTATCCGACTGGACTTCTCCAACTTAAAAGATTTCTCCAGTGAAGAAGAATTTTCTGTCCTCTTAGACGAATACTTTGAGATTTTGATGGCTCAGAGCGAAGTTACCCTTCCAAAGGATAAAAATTTTGGGGGATTCTCTTCATTTATCTACTGGCTGGGATTACAGCCGTCCAACTCTGTCGTCGTTCTCATTGATGAGTACGACGCTCCGTTGACGGTTTGTATGAACAATCCTGAACTTTTCGATTTTGTTCGAAAAAAACTTTCCCGCCTCTATGCAAGCTTTAAAAATTATGAAGGTGTTATCCGCTTTTTATTTCTAACTGGAATTACAAAGTTTAATAAGACGAGTATTTTTTCGGAACTTAATACTCTCACCGATATTTCTTTATCTCCTCGCTACGGTAGTCTTCTTGGATATACCCACGAAGAGGTTGTGGAATATTTCAAAGATTACTTAAATCGTTCTGCAAAGGCATCGGACATCAATTCTGAACAATTACTAGACAAGTTAGTTTTCCAGTACGACGGCTTCTGTTTTGAAGAAACTGTCAGCAAAAAAGTTTTTGCTCCATGGTCACTTCTTTCCTTTTTCGCAGAGCCAGAAAGAGGCTTTAAAAACTATTGGTTTGAAAGCGGTGGGCGCCCATATGCATTGCTGGAATATTTGAAGTCCCACGCCCTTAGGCATCCAGAAGAATACGGGAACCTGAAAAGCATTGCTTTAAATGAACTCTCTAGTTCTTCCGACATCAAAACTTTATCGGATGTTGCTCTACTGACTCAAGCTGGCTACTTGACGTTAAAAAATATAGTTGGCACTACTGCTTACGTTGGTTATCCCAACGAAGAAGTCAAGACCTCGATGGCGCAACTTTATACAGAACGTTTATTGGCAGGACGAACCGTTGAACAAGTAGGTGCCGACAATATTTCCTACCGGCTCGCAACAGAAAATGTAGAAGCAATCTTTCATCTCTTGAATAAGCTTTTTAGCTCTATCGATTATCAAAAGTATCCGATAAGAGATGAAGCATCGATTAGGGCATTCGTTCAGGTATTCTTTTCTGGTGCCGGATTGAGCCCAATAGTCGAACACCACAACTCAAAAGGAAGAAGCGACCTTGAAGTTAAAGTTGGCACCCGGTACTGGGTCTTCGAATTTAAGGTTTGCAAATCCACTAATGGTGCCAAAGATCTCCTCAATGAAGCAATTTTGCAGTTACAAAGGAAGGAATACGGTCTTCAAGAGCAAGAAGAGCAAATATTGAGAGTTGCTTTAGTCTTTTCTTTAGAAAAGAGAAAGTTTACCGAATTCAGCCAATGCGATTAACTAAAAAGGCCGAGAGTTCAGTTCCTCGGCCTTCTCTTCAATTATTGCATTTGATATCAATCATCAGAAGCGGCTTTTTTCGCTTCCGCTTTTGCTTCTATACGCTTTTTCTCGAGCTCGGCAATGTACTGCGACGTGATGTCACCGGTAACATAATCGCCGTCAAAGCAAGAGCAGTCAAAGCGTTTGATCTCCGGATTCAGTCCGCCTACGGCTTCCTTCATTCCTTCAATCGTCTGATACACGAGCGCATCGGCTCCGATTTCAATGCGAATCTGTTCGGTCGGACGATTGTCGCCGGCGATCAGTTCCGCCGTTGTCGGCATATCGATGCCGTAGACGTTCGGATAACGAACGGGAGGCGCACCCGAAGCAATGAAAACTTTCTTCGCGCCGCTCTGACGAGCCATGCGGACAATTTCCTTGATCGTTGTGCCGCGAACAATGGAGTCATCAACTAAAAGCACATTTTTGTCCTTGAACTCAATGGCCATAGCGTTGAGTTTTTGGCGAACACTCTTCTTACGAACGGCTTGGCCCGGCATGATGAACGTACGGCCGACATAGCGGTTCTTAATAAAGCCTTCACGGTAAGGAAGATTCAGTGTCTTGGCTAACTGAGCTGCAGCCGGACGGGAAGAATCGGGAATCGGCATGACGACATCGATGTCTTCCAAAGGAATCGCCTTTTTGATTTCTTTAGCAAGGTTTTCGCCGAGTCGCAGACGAGCCTCGTAAACGGAAATTCCGTCAAGCTGAGAGTCGGGACGAGCAAGATAAACGTATTCGAAAATACAAGGCGAATAAACCGGATGCTCAGCGCACTGTTTTTTATGCAGCTCTCTGTTCTCATCAATCCAAATCGCTTCACCCGGATGGACATCGCCCAGAATCTGGAATTCGCTGCCTTCGAGTGTGACGGATTCACTGGCGATCATGTATTCGCTCTGACCGTCTTCGCCGAGCGTCGTGCCGTAGCAAAGCGGACGAATGCCATACGGATCTCTGAAGGCCACAACACCGTGTCCGGCGATCATGCAGACGACGGCATATGAGCCTTTCACACGTTTATGAACACCGGCGACGGCCTTGAACAATGCCTCTTCATCCAGCGGATGGCCTTGAGTAGCCAGCGCAAGCTCATTGGCAAATACATTAAGAAGAACTTCGGAGTCGCTGGTCGTATTGATATGACGACGGTCCAGTTCATATAGTTCCTGGGCAAGTTCTTCGGCGTTCGTCAGATTGCCGTTGTGAGCCAGGACGATACCGAAGGGTGCATTGACGTAAAAAGGCTGCGATTCGTCCGCAGCCGTTGCATTTCCCTGAGTCGGATAACGTACCTGACCGATACCGCAGTTACCGAGCAAATCCCGCATATTGCGGGTTCTAAAAACGTCGCGCACAAGGCCCATGGCTTTGTGCATATGGAAATGACGTCCTTCAACTGTACAGATACCGGCGGCATCTTGACCGCGGTGCTGCAGCAGCAAAAGTGCATCGTACAGCCTCTGGTTAACGGGACCGGAAGCGTACAGCGCCACTATTCCGCACATTTGTATTTAACTCCGAGGATTAAAGTTTAAGTTATTTGCGTAATTCAAGCAGGCTGTCGGGAATATAAGGAGCGCACCAAGTGATGCCCTTCTCAAATGCCGGCACAAGCGCAGAATCTTTCCACCAAAGCTGCTTGGGAAAGAACTCTGTCGTTCCGCCGAGAAACACCAACAGACCGACGATAAGCAATCCGCGCAGAAAGCCGAATAAACAACCCAAAAGCCTATCCTCTGCTCCGATCGAAACAGAGGCAAGAATACTGCGCAGTATTTTACCGACTAAACCGGCCAGAAATACGCATCCGATCACAATCAAAACAATGGATACAAATGTCCTTGTCATGAGACCCATGTGGGCCTGGAACGGAAGAACAGCCGCCAAATCGGCAGAACAATAAAGGGAAACAAAAAACGCCGCCACCCAGCCTACGAGGGCAAATATTTCGCGGACCATGCCGCGGGAGGCCCCAAGGAGTGTAGAGAGCAGAATAATGACAACGAAGACCCAGTCGAGTTCTCCAAGACCCAAGGAAGAAAAATCCACACTTACCTCACTGACTGGACTTTACCTGTATTCAAACCGGCTAAGCCAAGCTTAGCGTTTGCAGCTTCTGCTTCCTTAGCCGATTTAAAAGGACCGGCTTGTACGCGGTAAATCTTGCCGCTCTTAGCCTGGATCGGAGAAAGGTAGGCAGGAACTCCGGCCTTTTTCATTTTGTCGACAATGCCTTGAGCGCGGCTTTGGTTTGAAAGCGCAATGACTTGGATAAAGTACTGACCTTTGGCAAGTTTCGGGGCGGAAGATTCTTGAGATTTTTTCTCTTCAGCCTGCTTTTTTGCCTCTGCCTGTTTTTTAGCCTCGGCTAACTTCTTCGCCTCTGCTGCTTTCTTTTCATCGGCCGCCTTCTTCGCTGCCTCTGAAGCATCGTTCTTTACTTCAGGCGTCTTCGCCGCTGTAGTACCGGAAGCATCTGGTGCGACGGCCGCTGCCGAACCCTTACCGGAATTTACGGCAGGCACGGGCGGAACCTTCGGTTCTTCTTTCGAAGCTTCGCCTTCTTCTGACGCAGGCGCCGGCGGAACCGTACTCTTTGTTACGTCAACAGAATTTTCTTTCGGAATCCGAAGCGGAATCGTGACGGCAGGAGGCGGCGCTTCCTTATCGAAAAGAATAGGAATAGCAATCGCGGCAGCCATCAATAGCATCAGTGTGCCGACAAATCGGCGGCGCGCATGAATCCATTTCTGACGGCGAAGCTCCTCTTCTTCAAGCTGCTCCTCGTCTTTTTTAGGTGCGCGTTTAAACCAACTGCGTTTTTCAGGCTGAGGTGCAGCAGTTTCAGGCTCAACATTAGAAGCTGCCTGAGAAACAGTCTCGGGGTCGAGTTTGACTTCAGTCGGAGATTCTTTTGCAGCGGGAGCCGAGGCAAAAGGATTTTCTTCAATGTGCAGCGGCATTTCCTGAGCTGTAGCCGGCGTCGGTCTTACGGTCGCAAAAGATTCCTTTTGGGCCGAAGTAACCGGTGTCTGAATCGCGGACGGATGAGTCGCAAACTCACCGTCGGAGGGCTGGCGAACACGAGTCGGAGGAACAGCAGTTTGCGAAGGATGCACCGTACCGAATTGCGGTTCGTCGGAAAACCTTATAGGGTTGGGCTCCGAAGACTGCGGGGCGCTCATCCCTGGTTCCACATGAGGCTGCGGAATTTCGGGCTCTTTCTTTTTCCAAAAAGGCATACTGCTCTTCCTTTCTTTTAGTTTCGTCCGACTCTTTCCTTTAAAAATTCAATAGCTGAGGCCACTGTTAAAAAGGAACCGAAGGTGACTATTCTATCAGTCTCCTGAGCTTCTTCGAGCGCCTGCTGAAGAGCCTCTTCTACGGTTTTGAAAGTCCGGATTTTTTCTTGAGGAACGCCCGCTTCACCCAGCATGGCGCAAAGATCCTTTGCCGTTCCGCCGCGCGGCCCATGCAAATCGGAGACATACCACTTGTCAAAACTGGAAGCCATAATCTGACAGACCTGAGCTCGGTCTTTATCGGAAAGCATGCCGAAAACGGCAGCCTGACATGTCGCCTTCGGAAGTTCGCTCAAAGTTTTGGCGAGTTCTTTGGCGGCATGAGGATTATGCCCGACGTCTAAATAGACTTCAGGCGCGTTTCTGACTTTTGAAAAGCGTCCGGTAATACGTGTGTTCTTCAAAGCGCTCTCAAAGGCTTCACGCTTAAGCGGTAATTTATCCTGCATGCATTGAAGTGCTTCAAACGCGCCCGAAGCATTGCTCAGCTGATGCTCTCCCGGCATTGTCGGTAGAGGCAAACCTTTGAGTTCGCCTCTTGAACCTAGGAAATTCCAAGTCTTACTGCCGTGTACGTGTTCAAACTTGAAGTTCTTTCCAATAATCAGGAGTTCGGCGCCGATCTTATCTGCGTACTGCTCGACCGTTATCGGAGGATTGGCATCTGCGCAAATTGCCGGCTTACCCGGACGATAGATGTGTGCTTTTTCCCAACCGATGGATTCGCGAGTCGTCCCAAGGTAAGCCGTGTGATCAATACCGATGCTTGTAATGACGGAGACAGAAGGCTCAACTGTGTTAACGGCGTCCAAGCGGCCGCCCAGACCGATCTCTAAAACAACGGCATCAAGATTCTTTTCTGCGAACAACAGAAGAATTCCAAGCAGCGTGTATTCGAAATATGACAGCGTCATGTCTTCGCGGGCTGCCTCAACTTTTTCGAATTGACGAATCAGCTCTTCGTCCTTGGCATCTTCTCCGTTGATTCGAACTCTTTCGTTGAAGTGAATCAAGTGCGGAGAAGTATGGACTCCCACTGAATAGCCGCCGGCTAACAGTGCCGATTCAATAAAAGCGCAGGTAGAACCTTTTCCGTTGGTGCCTCCGACCGTAAACACGGGGCATTTAAAGCGGATGTCCAGACGCTTGAGCATGGTTTCCATGCGGTCAAGACCTAAATCAATGGTTTGTGCGTGCAGCCCTTCAATGTGATGAAGCCACGCATCCAAAGTTTCGAATTTCATTGCGGATATATTAAAAAGACCGCCGAGGCGGTCTGGAGAATGCTACTCAATCGCGTCCAAAGACTCTTTTTGGAAGAGTGCAATGAGCTTTGCGATTTCCATCTTTAAGTTCTTACGATCGACGATCATGTCGATGGCGCCTTTCTGAAGCAGGAATTCGGATCGCTGGAATCCTTCCGGAAGCTGTTCGCGAACAGTCTGCTCAATCACGCGAGGGCCGGCAAAACCGATCAAAGCCTTAGGTTCGGCCATGACGACGTCGCCCATGAAAGCAAAGCTTGCAGACACGCCGCCCATCGTCGGATCGGTTAAGACAGAAATGAACGGAAGTTTGTGTTCTGCCAACTTAGCGATCACGCCGGTGGTCTTTGCCATCTGCATCAGAGAGAAAAGTCCCTCCTGCATACGAGCCCCGCCCGAAGCGGTAAAACAAACAAACGCAGCCTGATTATCGATAGCAGCCTGAACAGCGCGGGCAAAACGCTCTCCGACCACGGAACCCATAGAACCGGCCATAAAGCCGAATTCAAAAACGGCAACGACAGCCGGCATAGCGTGGATGGTTCCGGATTGTACGACTAATGCATCGGTTTCCCCGCTGGAAGACTGAGCCTGCTTGACGCGGTCAGGATATTTTTTACTGTCCACAAACCCGAGAGGATCCACAGGGCGGATTTCAGCACCGATTTCCTGTCGGTTTTCAGGATCGAGAATCATATCCAGACGCTGACGTGCGCTCACGCGCATGTGATGGTTGCATTTCGGACATACGTTAAGGTTGTCACGAAGCTCCTGGGCATAAAGCGTCGTTCCGCAGTTGGTGCACTTTGTCCATACACCTGCGGGAATGTCTTTTTTGGCAGTTTCGCCGTTACTCCGACTAATTTTCGGGAGCACTTTATCGAGCCAACTCATGGTGCAATTAATTTCTTTTTACTGAATCCGTTGATTCTAATCGAATCCGAACGCTCTGCTTGAACTCAAGCTCGTTGAGATCGTTAACAAAAATTTGTCAGCCTGGAAAAGGCGACGCACCGTGCTGGGGTAAATCAAAGATTTCCGGATAACCCACACCGGTCAAATAAAGTCCGGTCGGATAGAAAGTCGGCGCAGCGGCTTGGCGGCTCTTTGCTTCCAAGACTTCTCCCATCCAGTCCACGCTTCTTGCACCCGTGCCGACATAAACCAAACAGCCGACAATATTGCGAACCATGTGGTAAAGGAAGGCATTTGCCTTAACACGGATCTTGACAAACCGTCCGAGACGGGATACATGAAGATATTCGATATTTTTTACCGGCGTCTTACTCTGGCAGCCCGCGGCTCGGAAACTTGAAAAGTCATGCTCACCGACTAAAAACTGTCCTGCAGCTTCCATGTTTTTTTCATTGAGCGGGCGGAAGACCCAGCCGGTTCTGCCGGCAAGGATCGGCGAACGCACCGGTTCGTTGACAATCCAGTATTCATAGGTCCGGCTGCATGCCGAGAAGCGAGCATGAAATTCATCCGGGACAACCTTTGCCCACCGAACCGCACACTCTGTCGGAAGATAGGAGTTTAGGCCTCGAACCCAGGAAATTTCCTTGCGGTCGGCCTCCGTGTCAAGATGGATCACTTGACCGGTTGCATGAACATTGGCGTCTGTGCGTCCGGCACAGACGGCTTTAACTTTTTCACCCGTAAACTGAACAACAGCCGCTTCGAGATAATCCTGGACTGTTTGTCCGGAAGGCTGGGTTTGCCAGCCCTCGAAAGAACGGCCGTCGTACTCGAGTCCTAATGCGACTCTCATCGGCAATTAGGCTTTGAAGTCAACGAGAATACGCAGCATGCGGCGCAGCGGCTCGGCAGCACCCCACAGGAGCTGGTCGCCGACTGTGAAGGCTGTGACGTATTCCGGACCGAAGTTCAGCTTATGAATACGGCCGATAGGAACAGACAGCGTGCCGGAAACCTTAGCCGGCGTCAGTTCGTGAATAGACTCTTCTTTACGGTTCGGAATGACTTTAACCCACTGATTGGCTTCGGCAAGAAGTCTTTCGATTTCTTCGCAGGAAACATCTTTCTTCAGTTTGATCGTCAAAGCCTGAGAGTGGCAGCGCATGGATCCGACACGAACGCATAAACCGTCAACCGGCATGCATCCGGGCTCTCCGATAGCGGGTTTGCCCAAAATCTTGTTAGCTTCAGCACCGCCCTTCCATTCTTCGCGGCTCTGTCCGTGTTCGACTTCTTTGTCGATCCAGGGAATCAGGCTGCCGGCAAGAGGCACACCGAAAGCTTTGTCCGGGAAGTCAGTAGAACGAAGTTCTTCGGTAACTTTGCGGTCGATTGCCAGAATGGCAGAGCGAGGATCCTTCAAATCTTCGGCAACAACGCCGTAGAGAGCACCAATCTGTTCAAGCAGTTCGCGCATGTTGGGGGCGCCGGCGCCGGAAGCAGCTTGGTAGGTCATGGAAGAGATCCATTCGACCAAGTCAGCGCGGATCAGGCCGTCCAAGGCCATCAGCATCAAGCTGACTGTGCAGTTGCCGCCGATATAGTTCTTAACGCCTTCACGCAAGCCCTTCTGAATGACGTCCATGTTCACAGGGTCGAGAACAATGATGGCGTCCTTTTCCATACGCAGCGTGGAAGCAGCGTCAATCCAGTAGCCGTTCCAGCCTTTGTCGCGAAGCGGTTTGAAGTGGGCTTTTGTCCAGTCACCGCCCTGGCAGGAAATGACGACATCGCAAGCAGCCAATGCGTCCAGATCATCGGCATCCTTCAGAATAGGATCGGAATTAGGAACTTCCGGTGCTTTGCCGCCGGCGTTACTGGTAGAGAAGAATGTGGTGCTGACAAACTTAAAGTCGTCTTCCTGCTTCATTCTGTCCATCAACACGGAGCCGACCATTCCTCGCCAGCCAACCATACCTAATTTCAACATTTGTGTTTCTCCTATTGAGTAGTGCTTCACTTTGCTTTAGAGCGCGGCGACAACCGCATCCCCCATTTCAGAACAGCTGACCAGCTTGCAGCCTTCGCTGCGGATGTCTCCGGTGCGGCAGCCCTGAGCCAGAACTTTCTTGACCGCATTTTCGATACGGACTGCTGCTTCCTCCATTCCTAAAGAATAACGAAGCATCATGGCCGCTGACAAAATCTGAGCTAGAGGATTTGCAATGTTCTTTCCGGCAATGTCGGGAGCAGAACCGTGAGACGGTTCAAAGAGGCCCTGGCCCTTCTCATTCAGCGCGGCAGAAGCCAGCATACCGATAGAGCCCGTGAGCATGGCGGCTTCATCGGAAAGGATGTCGCCGAAAAGATTGCCTGTGACCATCACGTCGATCTTCTTCGGAGCCTTAACCAGCTGCATGGCTGCGTTGTCGACATACATATGTTCAAGGGTGACTTCCGGATATTCTTTGCTGACCTTGATCATCGTGTCGCGCCAAACCTGAGAAGTTTCCAGCACATTGGCTTTATCCACGCTGACAAGGTGTTTGCTGCGGCCCATAGCGGCTTTAAAGGCAACGTGGGCAATTCTTTCCACTTCGGGAACGGCGTAGCGCATTGTGTCAAAGCCTTCTTCGGCACCGGCAAAAGCGCCGTCAGGACTAATGCGTTTGCCTCTGGGCTGACCAAAGTAAACGTCACCGGTCAGTTCTCGAACCAGAAGAAGATCCAGGCCGGAGACAAGTTCAGGCTTCAGAGAGGAAGCTGCAGTCAGTTCCGGATAGCAAATGGCCGGGCGAAGATTCACGAAAAGTCCTAAGGCTTTTCTTAAGCCGAGAATAGCCTGTTCGGGACGGAGATGACGGGGCAGGCTGTCATACTTAAAGTCGCCTACGGCACCGAAAAGAACGGCATCGCTCTTTTTAGCAAGTTCAACAACCTCGGCAGGAAGCGGATGACCGAAAGCGGCATAAGCGACGCCGCCGACTAAGGCTTCTTCAAATTCCAGAGGGAGCTTCAGCGCGGTTAAAACTTTGAGGGCCTGAGCCATGATCTCGGGACCGATGCCGTCACCGGCAAGTACTGCAATTTTTTTCATATTGGTTTTCTTCTCTTGGGTTTGATTAATAAATTGTTTTAGCGAGCCAGGGTTTCTGGTTCAGACGCTGCTGTTCAAATGCCTTGATTTCGTCAGCGTGCTGAAGCGTGATACCGATATCGTCCAAGCCGTTCAGCAGGCAATAACGGCGGAATTCAGGAACTTCGAATTCATGACGTTTACCGTTGGGTTCGATCACAACGCGGTTGACCAGATCGACGGAGAGTTGGTATCCGTTGTTTGCTTTGATCTCATCAAACAGGTAATCAACAACGAACTCCGGCAGACTGATCGGGAGCAAACCGTTTTTAAATGCATTGTTATAGAAAATATCGGCAAAGCTCGGTGCAATGACCACTCTGAAGCCGTACTGTGTCAGAGCCCAAGCCGCGTGTTCGCGGGAGGAGCCGCAGCCGAAATTCTTGCGGGCCAGCAAAATCGTCGAACCTTGATAGCGCGGCTGATTTAATACGAAATCCGGATTGATCTTGCGGGTGGCAGGATCCATCCCCGGTTCGCCTTTATCCAGATAACGCCATTCGTCAAAAAGGTTCGGGCCGTAACCGGTGCGGTAAATTGACTTTAAAAACTGTTTCGGAATGATGGCATCGGTGTCAACGTTAGAGCGGTCTAAGGGAGCGACAATGCCTTGAAGAACTGTAAATTTTTCCATCTCTGCCTCTCTTAGAAAAGTTTGCGTACATCAACAAAATGACCTTCAATAGCCGCGGCGGCAGCCATGGCCGGAGAACAAAGGTGTGTGCGGCTCTTATTGCCTTGGCGTCCTTCAAAGTTGCGATTGCTGGTAGAAGCACAGCGGTCGCCCGGCTCGAGGCGGTCAGCGTTCATTGCCAGACACATTGAGCAGCCCGGACGGCGCCACTGGAATCCGGCTTCAATAAAAATCTTGTCCAGCCCTTCATCCTCGGCCTGCTCTCTGACGAGTCCGGATCCCGGAACCACCAGAGCCTGT
>OLVU01001933.1_pt1 | contig 11797 bp, 9 predicted proteins | sample 1673321 | NCBI WGS metagenome assembly OLVU01 (sample SAMEA3178942, study PRJEB25190) | human gut metagenome | biome: human gut; feature: human-associated habitat; material: faeces | place: Austria | collected 2013 | reverse complement strand
TCTGAAATACGATGTATTCAAATGGTCTGTTAAAGTTACCCTTTTTACAAGTATATTTTTTTTCAAAAACCTCTTGACTATTTATAGTTTGTCATCTCCCGTAACTTCTGTATCTCTGTATTATGCCCCAATACAATTAAAACATCCTGTGGGTGCAGCGCATACGACGCGGGTGGATTTACATTGGTCTCTTCCAATCCGCGGATACCGATAATACTGATGCCATAACGTGAGCGGATATTTAACTGCTCCAATGTTTTTCCTGCCCAGTTTGACGGCACTGCCATATCCACAATACTATATTCATCCGAGAGTTCAATTGCCTCAAAATAATTACCATTCATAATATCGTTGCCAACACGGATTCCCATTGCACGGTCAGGAAAAATTACTTTGTCTGCCCCGATACGGCTCAAAATTCTTCCTTCCATATCAGTGGATGCCTTTGCCATGATAAATGGCACATTCAATTCTTTTAACTGCATCGTAATCAAAGCACTGGTCTCCAAACTCCGTCCGATGCCGATAATTGCACCGTCATAATTTCCAATTCCTAACTGTTTTACCGCTTCCGGGTTCGTGGCATCCGCACAAATTGTATGCGTCACTTCCGAAGCAATCTGCTCTAACCGCTCCTCATCTTTATCCACTACCATCACGGTAGCACCGGAATTGGCAAGGGTTTTCGCAACATACATACCAAAATCACCAACACCAAACACAACAAATTCTTTTCGTTTCATCGTATTCCTCCTATCCAACAGAAACCCGCTCTTTCGGGTACGTTTTTACATTCACAAAGCGCTTGGAGTTAAAAAACAGGGCAAGCGAAATCGGACCGATTCGTCCAATATACATTGTTACTATAATAATTAACCGCGACACCGTAGTCAAATGTGGGGTAAAATCTCTGCTTAATCCAACCGTCGCAATGGCAGAAACAATTTCATACAGACAATCCATAAAATTGCCCGGCTGAACTGCCGCTAAAATGACTGTAGCTCCTAACATTACACCGAAACTCACGGCAAAAATCGACAACGCACGGCGCACCGCCATATCACTGACTCTCCGTCCAAACATTTCCGTATCACGACGCCCCTTAATAATGGAAACAACCGTTAATACAAGTACCGCCATCGTCGTTGTTTTGATTCCTCCTGCTGTACCGGACGGTGACCCGCCAATAAACATTAAAAGACAGCACACAAGGGCAGTCGACTTATTTAACCCTGACTGTGAAATGGTACAAAATCCTGCTGTTCTTGTCGTTACTGACTGAAAAAAAGCTGCCTGAATTTTATCAAAAAAAGACAAAGGACCAAGTGTTGCCGGATTTTGATATTCAAGAATTAATATAAAAATAGCACCAACCACAATCAAAAAAGCTGTCATAAAAAGTACAAGTTTTGCATTTAACGATAAATAATGTAAAGATTCCCTTCCGGTTCGGCGTTTTCGTTTTCCCTGTTTCATAACATCCAATACATTCCACCAGACCGGGAAACCTAGTCCTCCTAAAATAATCAGCCCCATTGTTGTAATATTCACAACCGGATTTCCGACATAACGGCTCAAACTATCCGGTCCGATTACATCCATCCCGGCATTGCAAAATGCGGACACGGCATTAAAAACAGAATACCAGATTCCCGCCAAACCGTAATCCGGAATAAACACTGTCATATAAAGAAGGGCACCCACTGTCTCTATGACAAGGGTCCCCTTTAAAATTTTTTTCACCAAAACAACAAGCCCCTGAATGGTATCAAGGTTATACGCATCCTGAATCAAAAGTCTTTCTTTCATGCCAATCCGGCGGCGCAGAATCAACATAAACATCGTGGTAAACGTAATTACACCTAAGCCGCCAACCTGCGCCAAAAGTGCAATCACAACCTGTCCAAACAAACTCCAGTGTGCGTATGTAGGCACCGTCACAAGGCCGGTCACACATACCGATGTAGTCGAAGTAAACAGTGCATCCACAATTCCCGTTACTTTTCCTGTTTTCGAAGAAAGCGGAAGCATTAAAAGAAATGTTCCAATTACAATAGCAACAAAAAATCCAACTGCTATAATTCTCGTCGTTGTAAATTCTTTTTTCCTGCCGAAACGCTTCATTAATGAATCACTTCCCTTTCCTTATGGACATAATGCAGTACATATTTACCTCTGCCACGTGTCTTTGCTTTATAAAGCGAGTCATCCGCCTGCGTATACATCTGCTCAAACGAAACCGGGACTTTTCCTGCCACTGCAGCTCCGATACTGCAAGTCATATTAATATTTCCATTCTCATTCGATATTGCTTTTATTTCGTGCTGAATACGGGAGCATTTTCCAGCCAGCCAGTCCTCACTCTTTAAGTTTCTGACATAAACCATAAACTCATCCCCGCCGACACGTCCAATGATATCCGAGCCACGGAAAATACTTGTCAAAAACTCCGCAACATTTTCCAAAAACATATCGCCGACAAGTTTACCAAGTTCATCATTCATGCGCTTCATATTATCAATATCAACAAGAAGAAGTGCACATTCATGTGTTTCATCCCTTGCATTTAAAGTGTCACGCAGAGAATTTTCAAATGAAAACTTATTCAAAATTCCCGTAACCGGGTCTACCATACAGCGTCTCTGATACTCACGCTTCGCATTATTATCACGGATTCGAAGCTGCACAATCGTAAGTGTCATCATATAACCGAGCACCAATCCAATAAATGCCGTAAAGACGTCAGATTGGGCAATACGCGGAACTTTATACCAAAGAGTAACAATTGAGTAAACCAAATCAACAATTGCCATTAATGGTATAATCAATCGAAAGCGAAGAATAAATACCGTTGGTGTTACAATCAGTAACAGCGGCACAAAACTTGCCGGGACATTACGGTACGGAAAAATGTCAATCCATGCAGTTATTATAAACATCCCCAGTATAAATAATGTACAAATTGTATTTGCCACATAATAATGAATCTTTGGTCTCGAAGCATAAAAAACTGAAATTCCTGCTGTCAAAACAACAAATCCAAACAATACATAATACGGTAACGAAATAGTCCATCCACGAATCAAAAATGGCGTAAAGAAAAATGCAAACAAAATAAATGGCACCAATAAAATCGTAATTTTTCTTAACATTCTTAAATTCTGTCTGCCACTCTCTTCCCTGCAATCTAAAAAAAACTGTCTTCGTTCGCGGTTATATCTGTTAAAAAGTTCCGAATACAATTTCGTACGTGTCATAATCCCCTCTCCTTTTTACTTAATTCTGATTCATTTTTGCCAGTTTTGCTGCCTGATCCGCAGCAATCAAACTATCAATAACTTCATTCAAATCCCCATTGATAATCGAATCCAGCTTGTGAAGCGTAAGTTTAATTCGGTGATCCGTTACCCTTCCCTGTGGATAATTGTAGGTACGGATTTTCTCCGAGCGGTCTCCGGTACCAATCTGGCTTCTTCTCTCCTCCGCTTCCGCATCGTGTGCTTTGGCGCGCTCCAGTTCATACAGTCTCGCACGAAGCACCTTCAGCGCCTTATCCTTATTTTTCAACTGTGATTTTTCATCCTGACATGAAATAACGATGCCGGTCGGAATATGAGTTAAGCGCACCGCTGAATCTGTCGTATTGACACACTGTCCACCGTTTCCGGAGGCACGGAACACGTCAAATTTACAATCATTCATGTCCAATTCCACTTCCACTTCCTCCACTTCCGGCATAATTGCCACAGTAGCTGTCGAAGTATGGATTCGTCCGCCGGACTCTGTTGCCGGAATTCGCTGCACACGGTGTACGCCACTTTCATATTTTAATTTTGAATATGCACCGGTTCCATTAATCATAAAAACAATTTCCTTAAATCCACCGATGCCATTTTCATTTGAATTCATTGTATCCACTTTCCAATGGTTTGCCTCCGCAAACTTACAGTACATACGGTACAAGTCAGCAGCGAACAACGCCGCTTCATCACCACCGGCACCGGCACGAATCTCCACGATTACGTTTTTATCATCATTCGGGTCCTTTGGCAGAAGTAAAATGCGAAGTTCATTCTCAATGTCGTCAATTTTTCCTTTGCACTCATTGAGTTCCTCTTTTGCGAGTTCTCTCATTTCCTCGTCAGTTTCCTCTTCGAGCATCGCCAAACTATCTTCAATCCCCGCTTTTGTCTCTTTATATTCGCGGTATTTTTCCACAATCGGCTCCAAATCTGACTGTTCTTTCATCAGTTTCTGATATCTCGATGCGTCATTTAACACCTCCGGCTCACTTAATTCTTTGAGCACTTCATCATAACGAAACAAAATATCTTCTAATTTGTCAAACATATGCTTCCTCCTAACGAACCATTTCCGTCTGTAAACCAAACACAATCCGGTTTCGTCCACAGTAATCTTTTTTTATTGTAATTTCTTTGAACCCTGCCGCTTCCATCAGTCCGCTTACTGCGTCTGCCTGTTCACAGCCAATTTCAAAAAACAAATAACCGTTTTTCTTTAAATATTTCGGTGCTTCTTTTATAATGCGCCGGTAAAAGAAAAGACCATCCACACTGCCATCTAAGGCAAGTCTCGGCTCATAATCCCTTACCTCCGGCATCAGCGTCAAAATCTCATCACTTTCAATATAAGGCGGATTCGATACAATTACATCAAATGTACCCTCGATATCCGCAAATAAATCACTCTGAACACAAGTGACATCCACCTGATTTCTCCCCGCATTCTCCTTCGCTGTAAAAAGTGCTCCCTCCGATATATCCGAAAGCGTTACACTCTTACAGCTGCCTAGTTTTCCCAAACTAATTCCAATGCATCCGGAGCCGGTACACAAATCGAGCACCTCTGTTCCTTCACATTTTTTCAAAACTTCCTCTACCAGACACTCAGTATCCTGCCTCGGTATCAGGACATTTTCATTGACCAAAAACGGAAGTCCCATAAACTCCGTTTTGCCTAACAGATATTCGAGTGGAATCCGCTCACACCGTTTCGCAATCAGTGCAAGAAACCGCTCGGTTTTCTGTCTTTCTGCCTCCAATTCCCGATTTAAAAAGAAACCGTTCTTTGACGTTTCAAAACAATCCGAAAATAAATACCATGCATTTAATTTTGCCTCCGGTACACCTTTTTTCGATAATCGTTTTTCGCCTTCGTTTAAAAGTTCCTGCCACGTCATGTGTCTGATTCCTTCTTTTCTTCGTCCGATGGTTCCGGCGCTTCAAAATAACGGTCAAGAGCATTCAAAATTTCATCTTCCTCTTCGTTATCCTCATCATCAATGCTGAGAATCTCGATTTCATCCTCAATCTTATCCTTAACCTCTTCTACCGGTTCCTCTTCGTTTTCTGTTTTTTCTTCCTCAAGAAAGGCTTTCCAGTCAAATACTGCTTCCACCGCCGCAATTGCCACCGCAATCATTGAGTCATCCGGCTCTTTCGTTGTAAGACTCTGCAGCATAAGTCCCGGTTTACTTAACACATTAATAACTTTATTATCATGCTCACCCGCATAACGGATGAATTCATAAGACAAGCCTGCAATAACCGGAATCAATAAAATACGCAGCACCATACGGAGCCACACATTTCCTACTACAATAAACATGAAAAACAAAATACTGACAAACATAACAATCAAAAGGAAACTTGTTCCACAGCGTTTGTGAACCGTCGTCTGCATACGAACATTTTCCACCGTTAATTCTTTGCCATTTTCCACGCAGTTAATCGATTTATGCTCTGCCCCGTGATACATAAACACACGCTTAATATCTTCCATACAAGAAATCAGTTTCACATAAATAACAAAAAGAGCTACACGAATGACACCCTCAATCAATCCACGCAATTGAGGCGAAGGCACCGGGCGTTTCAATACTTCGGAAATGAGAAATGGAACAATCACAAAGATTCCAACCGCCAGCACAATAGCAAGCAGCATAACAAGCCCCATAACGAGGCTTTCTTTTTTCTCATTTTTTTCTTTCGCCTCTTTTTCCTCCTCTTCTTCAAAAAAAGAAGCCGAATAATTTAATGTTTTCATTCCCGTTGACAAAGACTCAGCAAATATCACCATTCCACGGATAATCGGCAGAGACGCTATTTTGTACTTGTCCCGAATACTCGATGTCGCTTTTTTCGTCACTTCAATTCCACCATCCGGCTTACGGACGGCAACCGAATATTCTTTTTCATGCTTCATCATCACTCCTTCGATGACTGCCTGACCGCCAAGCTTTGAATACCTCATGAATACTCTCCTTTCATTAAATATGGAAAAAAGGGCAGAGTCACGCCGACTCTGCCCACATTCTCAATCCACTATTTCAAGCCATACTTACGATTGAACTTATCGATTGCACCACGAGCTGCTACCGACTTCTGCTGTCCGGTATAGAATGGATGGCACTTAGAACAAACTTCAACGTGAATCTCTTCTTTTGTTGAGCCTGTCTCAAACGTATTACCACAGTTGCAAATCACTTTTGCCTGGTAATATTCCGGATGAATTCCCTCTCTCATGTTCATTTCACCTCACTACTTGTATTTTCCTTATATATAAAAGGATAATTGTCTTGCTCAAAAACTGCTTGCTCATTATATCATGTTCCACCTTTGATTGCAAGCACTTTTTACTTATAAATGCATTTTTTTAACAGTTTCAATGAATTCCTTATTGTCCTTGGTTCGTTTAAACAAGTTCAGAATCTGCTCTAAGGCAGGTTCTGCTTTCATGCCGCCAAGTGCTTTTCGGATTTTGACTACTTCTTCCTGTTCTTCACTGTCTAACAGTAAATCTTCACGACGTGTACTTGATTTCTGAATATCAATGGCAGGGAAAATACGTTTTTCCGATAAACTGCGGTCTAATACAAGTTCCATATTACCGGTTCCCTTAAATTCTTCAAATACAACATCATCCATACGACTTCCGGTATCTACAAGTGCCGTAGCAAGAATCGTCAGACTGCCGCCTTCACGCATATTTCGTGCAGCACCAAAGAAACGTTTTGGCATATGCAGCGCCGCCGGGTCAAGACCACCGGAAAGGGTACGTCCGCTCGGTGTTACAGTCAGGTTGTAAGCTCTTGCTAGACGTGTAATACTGTCTAACAGAATCATTACGTCCTCGCCGCTTTCCACAAGGCGTTTTGCATGCTCAATTACCATTTCCGATACACGTTTGTGATTTTCCGGCAATTCATCAAATGTAGAATAAATGACTTCTACCTGTTCGCCCTCAATCGACTCTTTAATATCCGTAACTTCCTCCGGTCTCTCATCAATCAGAAGAACAATCAGTTTCATTTTCGGATAGTTTGTCGTAACTGCTTTCGCAACCTGTTTTAACAAGGTTGTCTTTCCGGTTTTTGGCTGGGAAACAATCATACCACGCTGCCCCTTACCAATCGGTGCAATCAAATCGAGCATACGCATCGATACTCCTGCTCCCGGTGTTTCCAAATGAATCCGGTTATTTGGAAAAATCGGTGTCAAATCCTCAAACTTTTTACGATTATACAAATAGGTCGGTGAATATCCATTTACTTTTGTCATATACAACAGTGCACTGAACTTTTCACTCTGGTTTCTCGTTTTTAAATTTCCCTCAATAATGTCACCGGTACGCAGTCCAAAACGACGAATAAACTGTGGTGCTACATATACATCATCTTCACCCGGGAGGAAATTATCACAGCGGATAAATCCATAATTTTCCGGCATAATCTCCAAAATACCATTTTTCGTAATACCACTGTCTAATTCTTTCAATTCAGACGGATGTACTTCCGTAATTTGACGATCCTTAACAATCGAAATCAGCCCATCGCTTCCATCATGATACTTCTGTGGACGATTATTGTAATAGTAGTTCGACTGTGACACACGTTCATGCTGCTGCGGTCTCTCGGAGTGATAAGTTCTTTCATGCGAATTATATGTTCTCTCACCGTGTGAATCATTTCTTCTATCATTTCTATCACTGTATGAGTCATTTCTTCTATCGCTATAGGAATCATTTTTTCGTTCGTAGCCACTATTATAGCTATTATTGTTATAACCGCTGTTATAGTTACTGTTACTGCCATAATTATTATTGCTGCTATAGTTATTATTGCTGTAATTATTGTTATTGCTGTAATTGTTATTGCTGTAGTTATTATTGCTGTAGTTATTATTGCTGTAGTTATTGTTGCTGTAATTATTGTTCCGCTCATAACTATTGCTGCCATAGTTATTGTTATAACTGTTATAACCGTTGTTGTTATAGCCGCCGTTATAATTATTGCTGTAACCGCCGTTGCCGTAACCATTTTCATTGCGACGCATCGGACGACGTTCGTATCTGTCCTGACGGTCATTCCGTTCCATGCGGTCTTGTCTTACCGGTCTTGTCTGACGTTCCATCGGTGCTCTCTGGGAAACCGGCTTTCTCTCCATCGTTCTCTCCGGCATAACCTCCGGCTCTCTTTTCGTTTCCTCGGAAACTTCCATCAACCGCTGAATCAACTCCGGCTTACGCAATGCCGTGATTCCTTTCAAACCTTTTTCTTTTGCAATCTCGCGCAATTCAACTAATGTTTTTTTTGAAAAATCCATACATTACTTCCTTTCTAATGCTGATACATCTCTCAACCACTCTTAACTAATCCAATCTCATAATTAGGAAATCAAACTCAAACGCCCGAATTTCAGATAATCGAATTTCAAATGATTCTTTACGATAATTCTGAAACCTTATTATAACGAATAAGAAAAGGTTCGTCAAGTAGTGTTTGGGCTAAATTGCACGCTTTTTAAAATTCAATTTTATTTTTTTTCATCAAATCTCTCGCCGTATCCAAAGAATCAACACCGGTTCTGTTTTTAATCGGTGCAAATTCGCGTTCTCTCTCAACCTCAAAAGATAAACAATTGTCCATCATTCGAATCATATCCAGAACAAGAAGTTCAAATTTGTAACCGTTTGGCTCCTCCGGTTTCATCATCTGCCCATCTTCTGCCATATATGGAATCTTTTTCTCCACTACATGAGTCGGCATATATTCATTCATAATTTTTGTCAGCGTTTTTACATTAAACAGATAGTTCAAAATAACACCATAGTTGTATAACAGCCGTCCATTTTCATCTTTGGAATGAATCATTTCATCAGTCATTTCATAATACTCTACAATCGATGGTTTTCCATCCTCTAAACAGAGAACTCCTACTTTTTCATTTGGGTCTGCCTTTGCCACTACCTTTGATCCGCACACACAGCCTGCCTCAATCGTTGCACCAACGAATACCGGGTCAGCCATCTTCTGAAGTACATTATCCACAGAAAATACGTTCAGCCATTCCACGCCAAGTTCATCGATTTTATCCAAAAGACCTGCTTTTGCCAAGGACGAGAACCAACCGCCATTTCCATTTGGTGAAGTTGAAAGTTTTGCTTTACCTTCCATATAAATCTTTCCGTCATAGCTTACTGACGGTGCCATTTCCTGAACAAAAAAGAATACATAATCTTTGTTATAGCCAAAATAATCGTGTTCTTTGAAAAACTGTGTCGTATCGTCATTGTTCTTTTCACTTGTCATGATAAATAACGGAATCCATGCATTCGCTTTTTCTTTCACCTGCATCAAATTATGTATTAACTGTTCAAACAGATATAATTCTTTTGTCACGCCAACATTTAACATTCCTTTTGGCTTATCCAGACCAAGTCTTGTTCCCTGTCCGCCTGCCAAAAGAACCGCACCCACTTTGCAGTCATAAATTGCCTGAAGTCCGATTTCTTCATAATGCTCTCTCTTTGCCGCAATCTCCTCTAATGTCACAGCACCAAGCGGCTCCAATTTTCCTTTTGGTATCTCTTTTACACCGCCCTCAATCAAATTAAGAAGTGACAAATCCAAATCTTCAATCTGTTTCAACAGCGACTTTTTCTCCTCTTCTCCCAATTCCTCAAAATATTGTAATAAATGTTCCTGACCAACAGGCATTAATTTCTGCTTTGCTTCTTCGTAAGTCATCCTTTTTTCTCCTTTCCTTAGCGCCATGGCGCCATCCTATCCTCATTGTACCATTTTCCATAAAAAGTACAAGAGAAACTTATTGTGTTTGCCCTTGAAAAATGATATGATTATTGTTATATGTTTATTGGATTTGTACAAGATAGAATGGAGGATATTATGACACAGAGCGAAAAAGCGTTAAAGCTGCATGAAGAATGGAATGGAAAAATTACAACCACACCAAAGTGTGAGGTAAAATCAAGAGAAGATCTTGCCATTGCCTACACACCGGGTGTTGCAGAACCATGTAAAGTAATTGCAGAGAACAAGGAAGAAGCTTACCGCTATACCATCAAGTCAAATACGGTTGCCGTTGTTTCCGACGGAAGTGCCGTTTTGGGCCTCGGTAACATCGGCGCAGAAGCCGCTATGCCGGTTATGGAAGGAAAAGCTGTTTTATTCAAAGAATTTGGCGGGGTCAATGCTTTCCCAATTTGTTTAGATACACAGGATACCGAAGAAATTATCAAAACCGTAGTCAATATTGCCCCTGCTTTTGGCGGCATTAACTTGGAAGATATTTCCGCACCACGTTGTTTTGAAATCGAAACGCGCTTAAAAGAATTACTTGACATCCCGGTTTTCCACGACGACCAGCACGGAACAGCCATCGTAGTTCTCTCGGGAATCATCAATGCATTAAAAGTAGTGAACAAAGAAAAAGAAGACTGTAAAGTCATTGTAAACGGTGCCGGTTCTGCAGGAATCGCTATCACAAAACTTTTACTCCGCTATGGATTTAAGGATGTAACACTCTGCGATAAATCCGGTATTTTAAGTAAAAACAGTAAGGACTTAAACTGGATGCAGAAAGAAATGATGGAAGTTACCAATTTATCCGGCAAAGAGGGAAGTCTTGCCGATGCCTTTGTCGGCGCTGACATTTTCGTAGGCGTTTCCGCTCCGGGAATCGTAACAGAGGAAATGGTTGCCTCAATGAACCGCGACGGTATTTTGTTTGCCATGGCAAATCCGGTACCGGAAATCATGCCTGACCTTGCAAAAAAGGCCGGTGCAAAAGTGGTTGGAACCGGACGTTCCGATTTCCCAAATCAGGTCAACAATGTAGTAGCTTTCCCCGGTATTTTCAAAGGTGCCCTAGAGGGACGTGCCACACAGATTACCGAAGAAATGAAATTAGCAGCCGCTCTTGCTATCGCATCTTTAGTACCGGAAGATGAGTTAAATGAAGATAACATTATGCCGGAAGCTTTTGATCCACGCGTTGCAGATGTTGTAAGTGCTGCCGTAAAAGCACATATTGCTGATTAATCATGGAAAAATGGGGCGATAAACCGTACCACTCTCTGGATTACGAGAACAAAAAACGTTTTGGTGAAAAAGTATATAAAATTTCTCTGGCTGGTGGAACCACCTGCCCAAACCGCGATGGCACACTTGGTACAAGAGGCTGTTGTTTTTGCAGTGGCAGCGGTTCCGGTGATTTTGCCGCCACCAAAGGAAGCATTACCGAACAGATCGAAGAAGCCATTGCCCGTGTTTCCCGTTACAAAAACGCAGGGCATCATTTTACCGCTTACTTCCAATCTTTCACCGCTACATACGCACCGGTTGAAACTTTGCGGGCGGCTTGGGAAGAAGCAATGACACATGAATCCGTTGTCACACTTGCAATTGCAACGAGACCGGACTGTTTAGGAGACGATGTTCTCTCGCTGTTAGTCGACTGCTGTAGAAAAATGCCGG
>OLVU01001930.1_pt1 | contig 11809 bp, 9 predicted proteins | sample 1673321 | NCBI WGS metagenome assembly OLVU01 (sample SAMEA3178942, study PRJEB25190) | human gut metagenome | biome: human gut; feature: human-associated habitat; material: faeces | place: Austria | collected 2013 | reverse complement strand
CGGATGCGTGGGTGACCACATGGGACAGCCACAACCCCGGCGTGCTGGCGCTGGTACGCAAGCGCGGCGAGGAAACGCTGGTGGGGCTGTTCAACTTTACCGAGTACCCGGCAGGGGCAAGTCTGGACGCTCTGGGCGGCGAGTATCACACCCCGGAGGGCACTTCCGTCTGGCTGGCGGATGTGGAACTGGAGCCGTATCAGGCACTGCTGGTAAAAACAAATAAGTAAAGCGGAATACTCCGGTAACTTTCTCTTGGTTGGAAAGTTGCCGGAGTATTTTTGTTTCGCGCAAACTGCAAGGTCACTGGATCATTGAAATGTCGGAGATGATTGCCACCGCCAATGCCACGCGTGCCTGCGCAAAAAATCCCCCCGATACCGGGTATCCGGTATCGGGGGGATCTGTCATTCTGAGGCTTTACGGAGGAAGCGCTCAGAGGTTACTTTTTGGGGAACGCCTTGTTCCAGATCTCAATGGTCTTGAACTTGGGCATCCAGCCGTCCGATTCAAACTTGCCTTCCCGTGCATCCAGCAGACCCTGCTCCACGCACCACTGAGCGGCCTTGGCCTGCTCGGCATCGGTGATGTCTGCAAAGGCGGGCTGTGCGGCGGGTTCGGGCTTGCCCTTCTCAGTCCAGATGAGCAGGGCCAGCTGGCCGCGGTTTGCCGGGATGGCTGCGCCCTCAGGCAGGAGGTTGTGCAGGATGACGCGGGTGGCGATCTCGTAGCCGCCCCAGATGGCTGCACCGCCCACGGCCACGGCGGCAATTGCACCGCCCGTGGTATCCATGGGTGCAGGTTCTACGCCGAAGTCTTCATCAATAGGTTCGTCCGGGTCGGTCACCGCGCTGGCCGACCAGTGGGCGATCAGTTTGACCGGGTAAACGGGCATCTTAAACGTCGTGGCCGCGCTCTTGGCATTGTCCAGCTTGAGCTGCAGATTTTCCGGAATGCCATCGGGGAATTTCTCGTAGAAGCTATCGGGGTACTTGATCTCCCATTCCACGAACTCCATGCCGGGGTATTTCTCGGCATCATACGGGGTAGCTGTGATCTCCACCGTGGTGCCGATCTCTGCGGGGATATCGCTGCCCTCGTCCAGAGTGGACTTTGCCGTGCCGCCCGTAACAGTAACGGTACTCCTCAGCACGGAAGCGGGGATGCTGTAAACGGCGGTCAGCCGTACTGCACCCTTCGGCATGATGAAACTGATTTCTTCGGTGCCGGTCTCGGTCTCAGAGCCAAGACTGCCTTCGGTCACGCCAAAGTCCGCGCTGGTGCCCATTTCCACCTTCCAGTGGTGGAACGATGCTTTTTCGTCGTCAGGTGCATCGGCCTTGACGGTGACCTTTGTGCCCGGCTTCACGCGGATAAGCGTATCCTGCGTATCATTGATGGTGCCGCCCGTCACGATGACCGGCAAGTCCTGCACAACAGCGGGAACGCTATAAACGGCGGTCATTTCTACCTTTTCGCCGGGCATTTTGAAGCGGATGATTTTCTCCTTGATCTTTTCGCCGTGTTCATCAACGATGTAGCCATCTTCATCAACTCTGATCTCCACCACTTCGTCGTTTTCTTTGACGATCTCACTGATGCTGCCCTTGTTGAGCTTCCAGCCTTCAAACTTGGAGAAGCTGGCGCTGCTGTCGTGCTCCGGGGCAGTTGCAGTGATGGTTTCGCCCTCAAAGGCGCTGGTCAGGCCGGTGGTGTCGTCGCCCACCTGTGCGGTGCCGTTTTTCACGGTAATGCTGTAAGTCTCCCTCGGCTCAATGCGCAGGTATCTGCTTCCTGCCGCTTCTGCAAGCGGATGAATGCGCGGGTCGATCAGCTTTGCATCCGGCTCTTCGCTGGTATAGTAGACGTAGTTTTTGCCGCCTGCCTGTGTAAAGGCAACAGTGCCCACACGGCCGCCCTGTGCGTTGTTTTTCAGGGTCACAGTACCGGAAGCGGTGATCTTGGTATCTCCGGAGACTGCTCCTGCGGCATCTCTGATGGAAATGGTGACATTCTCGGCGTTGTTGATGGTCAGTTTTTCCGCCGCTCTGCCAACGGTGCTGTAAATGGCCACGTTACCATTGCTGGTGATATTTGCGCTGCCATTCACAACGTTGCTGCCTGCAGAAAGCGTCACTTCGCTGGAATCATAAATGTTCAGGCTTCCGTTCACAGCCATACTTTTGTCGCTGCGGATATTCACCTTACCGGTGCAGTTGATGTCAGCCTCGCCCTGAATTGCATCATACCGGTCACTGGTAACGGTCACATCGTGTGCACCTACAGCACTCGAATCGCCTTGCTGTCCGATCGTCAAACTACTTCTTGCGCCGCCCGCCGCCAATAGCCGCAACTTTTTCACCGCCGCCGGACTCTGCATGTACCGTGCCGCCATTGATGGTGATGTCTTTGCCGTTGCCCTTGAAGCCGCCGCCAATGCCTGCTGCTTCGCTGCCGCCATAAGCCGTTACATCACCGCCATTGATCGTAATATAGCTGCCGCCGAGTACACCCGGACGGTTGCCCACATTGCCGCTGCCGATGCCTGCACCCCATTGACCGCCATGGGCGTTGATGATGCCGCTTTCGATCTCAATATTGCTGCAGCCTTTCTGGGAACCACTGCCAATGCCCGCACCACTCTCGCCGCCGTAAGCGTTCAGCGTACCGGAGCCGCTGATGGTCAGGGTCCCATTGTCGTCGGCCTTTTCTACACCGGCGTGGTCCGTGCCGCTTTGCAGGGTATTCGTGCCTGTAATAACCAGCTCCACATTGCCGCTGACCGAAACAGCCGCGCCGGGAGCATCGATATTGACATTAGACAGTGTGACTTTTGCACCAGTGGTGCCGCCTTCGATGGTCAGGGTGTTGGTCGTCTGGCCGCCGTCCGTTGTGATATACAGATTGCCCCTTTGCTGGGCTTCATTATCGCCCTGCTTGGCATACTGTTTGTCATCAGCCCCAATATAGACTCTGATGCTGCCGTTGCGGAGATCCATCGTTGTGACAGACTCCGAGATATCATTCTGCATATCCAGCACGCTCACCGCGCTTTTGGCGGCGGTGCTCTGCTGGAGCAGGGCATCGGTGCTTGCGGCCAGAGCCGGGGCGGAAAGGCTGAACATCATGCATGCTGCCAGCGCAGCGGAAGCCGCCCGCCGGGCCAAAATATTTCGTTTCATAGGGGTTCCTCCTTTGCGAAAATTATTACGGGGGGGGTATGCATTACGGTACTTTGATTATCTCACACTTTACCGGATTTTGGAAGCAAACCTGCGTGAATCGCCCTAAAAGCAGCGTGAAAAGCATGATTTGTGCCGGTTCTGTTGCAGATGCCCGGCCCGCAGGCACAGCAAAGCCCCCGGCAGGTTTGCGCCTGCCGGGGGCTGTTTGCTGTTTTACTGCTTGGGGAACGCCTTATTCCACACTTCGATTACCTTGAACTTCGGGGTCCAGCCTTCGGGCTCAAAGCGGTCGCCCTTGGCATCCATGGTGCCCTGCTCGGTGCACCACTGTGCGGCCTTTGCCATATCGGGGTCGGTCACATCCGCAAAGGCGGGTGCGCCTGCGGGTTCGGGTCTGCCTGCGGTGTTCCACACCAGCAGGGCCAGCTGGCCGCGGTTTGCCGGGATGGCTGCGCCCTCGGGCAGGAGGCCGTTCAGGATGACGCGGGTGGCGATCTCGTAGCCGCCCCAGATGGCTGCACCGCCCACGGCCACGGCGGCAATTGCACCGCCCGTGGTATCCATGGGTGCAGGTTCTACGCCGAAGTCTTCATCAATAGGTTCGTCCGGGTCGGTCACCGCGCTGGCCGACCAGTGGGCGATCAGTTTGACCGGGTAAACGGGCATCTTAAACGTCGTGGCCGCGCTCTTGGCATTGTCCAGCTTGAGCTGCAGATTTTCCGGAATGCCATCGGGGAATTTCTCGTAGAAGCTATCGGGGTACTTGATCTCCCATTCCACGAACTCCATGCCGGGGTATTTCTCGGCATCATACGGGGTAGCTGTGATCTCCACCTCGGTGCCAATCTCTGCGGGGATATCGCTGCCCTCGCCCAGAGTGGACTTTGCCGTGCCGCCCTCAACAGTAACGGTACTCCTCAGCACGGAAGCGGGAACGCTGTAAACGGCGGTCAGCTTCACGCCGTCCTGCGGCATGGTAAAGACGATCTTTTCCGTGCCCTTTTCCGTTTCGGAGCCCAGACTACCCTCAATTATGCCAATATTCTTGCTGGAATCTTTTTCCACCTTCCAGTGATGGAACGACTCATTCTCCTTGGCAGGCTCATCGGCTTCGATCGTGACGGTCTGGCCCGGCTGTACGAACACCGTGCCCGTCTGGCTTTCGCCCTCTCCGACGCGGATCGTGCCGCCCTTCACTGTGACCTGCATATCTAATACAGGTGCCGGGAAACTATAAGAAGCTTTCAGCTCCACCGGGCTGGCCGGCATGGTGAAGGTCATGCTTTCTTCGGTATTTTTCTGCTCTTCGGTCAGTTCAAAGCCTTCCGGGCTGATCACTTTCCAGCCGCCGAACTTTGTAACATCCGGGTTTCTGTTCTTACCGCTCACCGTGACCTTTTCGCCCTGCAGCACAAAGATTGTTTCTCCGCTCTCGGTGCCTGCTTCGGCAATGCCGTTGACCACCGTAACAGCGGCACGGTACACAGCAGTCAGCTTGACCGCCTCATCCGGCATGGTAAAGTCCAGAGGGTTGGCTTTCAGTTCATCCCCGGTCTTGCCGATATCACCGCTGGACACCACCCAGTGGTCAAACTGGTAGCCCTTCGCGCTGAGGTCGGTCGCAGTCACTCTCACGTCTGCTTTCGGGCGGGCAAAGTCCACCGCGTTGCCGTTCACTGCGGCAGTGCCGCCGGACACTTCCAGCTTGTTGCTGTGGTGTGCAGTCAGTTCCACATTGCCTGTGGGCATGATGAACGAAAATTTCTTCTGTTTCAGCTTATCGGCAGAGATCGTAAAGCCTGCGGGAGCCTTGGTCACTTCCCAGCCGTCAAATTTTCGGTCTTCGGTTTCCTCGATGGTAGAGGCTACGGTCACTTTCTGGCCCTTGAAGCTGTCCAGTTCTTTGCTGGTTGTATCGCCTACTGTAACGGTTCCGTTGTGAACCTTGAGATGAGCATCCTGCTTTTCTTCAATGCGGAGATAAGTATATTTTCCATCCTGCACGAGAGGGGTAACACTGGCATCAATGGCCCCCTCTTCCTCGTCTTCGCTGGTGAAGTAGACGTAGCCTGCTCCATCCGTGCGGTTGTATGTAAAGCTCTTGGCCAGCGTGCTGCCGCCGTCTACATTGCCGCGGATTGTTACCGGGCCGTCGCAAGTGATGTCAGCCTTGCTGTAGAAACCACCCAGAATGCGGCTGCTGTTCGGTGCATTGATTTCCACTTCGCTAGCACCACTGATGGTCAAAAGGCCGTCCGACGTGCTACTATTTGTTGCACCGATTGCAAAATTGGCTCCCGGTGCATCAATAGTCACTTTGCCAGTGCAGGTAATCTTTGCTTTGCTGCCGATTGCAGGGTCGTTGTCGCTGGAAATCATCACATCATGGGCACCATTGATGGTCAAGTTGTTGACTGCAATGTGTTCCTTGCCATCCAGCACCACGTCAACATCATCCGGCACCTTAATGGTAATAGCGTTGATGGGAATAGTGCTGGTAGATGTCAGTACCTTCTGCACCGGGTCATAGCGGAAGGTATATTTATTGTTGATAACGATGTTGTCATAGTCTGCCGGGTTGATCACCTCGTTATTGATTTTGATCTCCTCTGCGCCGTTCTCCGCATCCAGCACACTGGCCGCACGGTTGCCGCTGATGCTCAACTGCATCAGCGCATCGGTGCTTTCGGCCAGCGCCGGAGCGGAAAAGGTGAACATCATGCATCCGGCCAGCGCCGCCGATACTGCACGCCGGATAAGTTTGCCTTGTTTCATGGTACAACCTCCTTTTTCCCCTCGCATTTTTACGGGGGGGGGGTATATATTACAGTATCTTGATTATCCCACACTTTACCGCATTTTGGAAGCAAACCTGCGTGAATCGCCCTAAAAGCAGCGTGAAAAGCACAATTTGTGCCGGTTTTGTTGCAGATGTCCGGCCCGCAGGCACAGCAAAGCCCCCGGCAGGTTTGCGCCTGCCGGGGGCTTTACTATGTTATGAAAGATCAATCCTTCTTCTCTGCTGTGCGGGCAAAGAAGTTGGCGAGGATCGCACCGGAAATGTTATGCCACACGGAGAACACAGCGCCGGGAATGGTAGCCAGCGGATACTGTGCAAAGTGTGCGGCGGCCAGACTGGTTGCAAGGCCGGAGTTCTGCATGCCCACCTCGATGGAGATCGCGCGGCACTTGGTGGAGTCCAGCTTGAGCAGCTTGCCCACGCCAAAGCCGGTGAGGTAGCCCAGCACGTTGTGCAGGATGACCACCACAAGGATCAGCAGACCGCTGGTCATGATCTTGGCGCTGTTGGCGGAGACCACGGCGCAGATGATCAGCACGATGGCGGTAGTGGAGACCAGAGGCAGCACGCGGACGGCTTCCTCGGTGAACTTATGGAAGAAGTGATTGACCACAAAGCCCAGTGCGATGGGCACCAGCACCACCTTGACGATGGACATGAACATGCTCATGGGGTTCACGTCAACACGCTGGCCAGCGTACAGCAGGGTGAGCAGCGGGGTGAGGAGCGGAGCCAGCACGGTGGAAACAGCTGTCATGCCAACGGACAGTGCAACGTCGCCCTTGGAAAGGTAGGTCATCACGTTGGAAGAGGTGCCGCCGGGGCAGGTGCCAACCAGGATCACGCCAATGGCCAGCTCGGTGGGCAGGTGGAACACCTGCGTGAGCGCCCATGCCAGAAACGGCATGAGGGTGAACTGTGCAACGCAGCCGATAATCACGTCCTTCGGGCGGCTGAACACCACCTTGAAGTCCTCCGGCTTCAGGGTAAGGCCCATGCCGAACATCACGATGCCCAGCAGGTTATTGACCCACGCCGTCTTTACCACGCTGAACGGGCCGGGGAAGAACAGGGCACCCGCGGCCACCACAATAACGATGGCGGCCATGTACTTGCCCACAAAGTCGCTTACTTTTTCCAGTGTTTTCATAATTGTTTCTCCTTTTCCTTCTGACATGCTTTGGGACAAAAGCATCCGCAAAACAAAACGCCCTTGTCCCCTACGGTCTGTAAGAGACAAAGGCGTGTAATATCCTCTGCGGTACCACTCTTATTGCCAGCACAACGCTGACCACTCAGTGCACGTCCAACAACGCGCGGCCCGTGATAACGGGGGCCTGCCGTTCCTGCTTACTGGGGCGCACACCGCCCATTCAGCCGAAAAGCTCGGAGAGGATCTTCCCACGGATGCCCTGCACTGCCTTGCACCAACCGGCAGCTCTCTGCAGCATTCCTTCCGGGTACTCTTTCTCGTCATAGCCGTAATATTCTTGGTGACATGGAGTATACTCCCCTGCAAAGGCAAAGTCAATAGAATGAGGCCTTCTGATTTTTCATGCAGTTCATTTCAGGAGTGAAAGTGGTTCACGCAGCAGACAAAGCAGAACGGCATCGATGCCATCACACAACAAAAGACCGCTCATCTTTTCGGGTGAGCGGTCTTGCTGTTTCTGCGGTTTATTCGCCTTTGGCTTTTGTAAGCAGCATGTGCACGTATTCCGCGCAGGCATCCCAGTCGCGGGCGGCGGCCTTGTCCTTCGGCATCAGGCTGCTGGCAAGGCCCACGCCAAGGCAGCCCGCCTTGCGGAACTCCGGGATGTTCTCCGGCGTTACGCCGCCAATGGCAACATAGTTTGTGTCGTCCTGGAATCCGATAATCTGGGGCAGGAGAAAAACGACCTCTGAGCCGCTTTTTCCTGTCTGATACGCAAAAAAGATCCCGTTCACCCAGAAGTGGACGGGATCTTTTATTGCTTATGGGGCTTTACTGCAGCCGATCAGGCTTTGACGAAGGCAGCTGCTTACTTTGCAGCCAGGTATTTGCCCAGTTCGCGGCCCAGCGTCAGGCACATACCAATGCTCACACCGGGGATCGGGGTGATATACTCGGGACCGAAGCGCATACCGCAGGTGTTGCCGGAAGCGTACAGGCCCTCGATGGGCTGATAATCCTCGTTCAGCACCTGCTGGTCATTGGTGGTCACAAAGCCGCCGGTGGTCACCAGTGCAAAGCCCAGACTCGGAGTGGTGACATGGGCGTAGAAGGGAGCCTTTGCAACTGCATTCAGGAAGTGCGGGTCCTTGGCAAAATCGCTGTCGTAGCCCTCGGCGCAAACCTTATTGTACTGCTCCACAGTAGCGGAAAGGGCTGCAGGCTCCACACCGATGTACTCGGCCAGCTGCTCGATGGTGTCGGCGCCGGCAACAGCCGTGACATAGCGGAGTTATTGAAGGGTCACGGCAGTTTCCTTTCGGCGTGTTTTTTCTATCCTACCGCAGAGCCGCCAAAAACGCAACGTATTTTCTTCTTTGAAATACCAAACGAACATTGCCGGCATATCCAAGATACGTTTTACCCACCCTGCAATTTCCCTTATAATAGCACCGCAGTCTTGAAACAGCTGCAACATTCCCATATCACAAAGGAGGCTTTCCGGTATGGGACAACGGCAAAGTGAGATCATCAAAAATCACATGGAAGTCTACTGGCACGACTATGCGTCGGCCAGCAAGGGCGTTCCCATTACCGAGGCGGGGCTTGTGGAAAAAGCCTCCGTCATTGGACGCACCGGGCTGATGCTGCTGGAATGCGGCACCGGCGCATGGCGTGTCCGAAGCTCCATGAACACCCTTTCGCGGGAGCTGGGAGTCACAACAACAGCGGATATCGGCCTGTTGTCCATTGAGTTCACCTGCTTTGACGGTGACCAGTGTTATACCCAGTCACTCTGTCTGACAAATACGGGCGTGAATACCTCCCGGCTGAACCGACTGGAGCATTTCGTCAACGACTTCGACCGGGAAGGAAAATTTATGACCGGCGAAGAACTGCACAGCCACCTCGATGAGATCGAGCGCATCCACGGCTTGTATTCGCCCATCGCACTGGGCTTTGCAGCTGCACTGGCCTGCAGCTGCTTCACCTTTCTGCTGGGCGGCGGCATTGTGGAAATGCTGTGTGCCTTCTGCGGTGCAGGCATCGGCAACTTTGTACGGTGCAAGCTGACAAAGCACCATTTCACCCTGTTTCTGGGCATTACGGCGTCGGTCTGTTCAGCAAGCCTCGTGTATGCCATCCTGCTGAAGCTGGCCGAGGTGCTGTTTGCCGTATCGGCGCAGCACGAGGCAGGGTATATCTGCTCCATGCTCTTCATCATTCCGGGCTTTCCGTTCATTACCAGCGGCATCGACCTTGCCAAGCTGGATATGCGCTCCGGGCTGGAACGTCTGGCCTACGCCGTCCTCATCATTCTGGTGGCAACCATGACGGCTTGGATCATGGCACTGCTGCTGCATTTGCAGCCGGTGCAGTTCCCTGCCCTGAGCCTGACACTCCCGGAAGAGATCGTGTTCCGGCTGCTGGCAAGTTTTGGCGGTGTGTTCGGCTTTTCGCTCATGTTCAACAGTCCCCGGAACCTGGCAGTCTGCGCCGCCCTTATCGGTGCGGTAACGAACACGTTCCGGCTGGAGCTGGTGAGCCTTGCGGGCTTTCCGCCCGCTGTTGCAGCGTTTCTGGGCGCACTGCTGTCCGGACTGCTGGCCTCCTGCCTGAAGAGCGCCGCCGGTTATCCCCGCATCTCCGTCACCGTGCCGTCCATCGTTATCATGGTACCGGGACTGTATTTCTACCGTGCCATCTATAATCTGGGCATCCTGTCTCTGATGGACTCCGCCACATGGTTTGCAGATGCCATTCTCATCATCGTGGCACTGCCGTTAGGGCTGATCTTCGCCCGTATTGTCACTGACAAGACTTTCCGTTATTGCACCTGATGTGCAGCATTTCCATTCTCTCATATAAGGCAAAACGCAGTGAATCTTTTAACGGTTCGCTGCGTTTTGTTTTGCTGTGATGCACTTATAAAGGGATTTCGTTTACAGGGCGTTTACTCGCCGTAAACGATCTTGGTAGCAGTTTCCACATGGCGTTCCAGCCGGTCGGCAAAGTGTTCCAGCGGTAGAAAAACGCCAAGTTCATCGTAGCGGGTTCCGCCGTCCTTGAGCGTATCCTGTCCATAGTAGACCACGGAACGGGGCAGTGCGTGCTGCAGCTTCATCTGGATATCCCAGACGGTGGAGTAGGCCTCCGCTTCCGTTACCTTCTGCTTCACGGTGTCCGGCAGTTCGTAGATCAGCAGCAGCCCCAAATGCTGGTTGTAGTGGTACTCCACCACATCCATCGATCCTTCGTCGTAGCCGTGATACTTGCAGTAGCCGCTGGCAAGGTACATTTTTACCTTTTCCTGCTTCTGGAACACCCGGATGAACCGGTCGTATACTTTGCTGCTCACGGCAACTTTGTTGTTCGGCAAAAGAACGCCGGCATCATCCGTCAGGATCACCGGGTTCGGCTGACCATCGGCGTTGAATTTGAACGGGATCAGGGCAGCGTTCCGTAGCAGGTCAAACATACTGTGCTGGCAGATCGCCATCAGAAAGGCAGACAGATCCTTGTTCTCGTAGGCATTGAACAGTGCTGCGGCAAACTGCTGTGCACTCACGGCCGGCGCATCCAGTACGTCTGCCATGTCCAGCGAGTCGTTGAAGGTATCCATCAGGCGGTGGCAGGCTTCTGGATTTTTCAGGATCTCCCCGAACAGTGCCTCTGCCTTTTCTTCTCTTGGAAATATCGTTGCCATCAAAAAGACCCTCTTTCTGTTTATTTCCAGCTACCTATTATAGATTCATAATGCCCAGCTGTGAAATACTGCTTTCATATTGCTGCTATATACAGAACACTTTTTACACATTTTCCAAGTGCCCGGATAATGGACACTGCAATCATGAAATTGCACGAGGGAAATCGAAAAATATATAAGTTGGTTTGAACGAAGGCAGTTCCTATGTCTGAAGTCAAAAAGGTCGTGCTGGCATATTCCGGCGGTCTGGACACATCGATTATCATCCCGTGGCTGAAAGAGCACTATAACAACTGCGAAGTCATTGCCGTGTGCGGCAATGTGGGGCAGAAGGGTGAGCTGGAAGGCTTGGAAGAGCGTGCCAAGGCAAGCGGCGCATTGTCTACTTTTTACGGACCGGTTCAGCCTTTTGGCTAAATAACTCTGGTCTTTTTTGTTGGGGCGTGTGCAACAGCCCCGTGTTATCATTTTGAATAATAGGTTTTAGATTCGAAAGCCAACCAGATGATCGAAGCCTTTGACTCGGCCAATCAACTGGTCAAAGATGAAGTTTTGGCTCTGCCAGAAGAATAATCCCCACAAACCAGAAAAAACGTCAACGCATGAGAGAGCAATCTCTCGCGTTTGACGTTTTTCTTTTTTGTTTTGCCACCGTCATTCTGCACAAAATTCAAGGATAAAATTTTATACCACAAAATCTGCAAAAATCGGGTTTTCGGGGTCATTTTGCCGTTCCTCTCCGAATTTTGCTACAGATCTGCTACAAACTTGCTACAAACGACTGAAAAGGGGGCCTCCTACACGTTTCATTATCAATATGCAAAAGTGAATTCGCTTCACTTTTGCATATCAAAAATCACGTAGATACAAGAAAAAGCCGCTTACCTTTTCAGGTAAACGGCCTTACGTTTGGTGGAGCATTGTCCACAGCACTCGAACCCAACACTTCCTCACGGGTGACCGTT
>OLVU01001920.1_pt1 | contig 11845 bp, 8 predicted proteins | sample 1673321 | NCBI WGS metagenome assembly OLVU01 (sample SAMEA3178942, study PRJEB25190) | human gut metagenome | biome: human gut; feature: human-associated habitat; material: faeces | place: Austria | collected 2013 | reverse complement strand
CCGACGCTGCGGATGCGGCGGTTGCCCAGATGGTCGATATCATCGGTGGTGCCAATATTGTGGCCCAGACCATTCAGGTAGTTGATGGAAGCCAGAATATCGGCGACCGTAACGGTGCGGCCGATCAGCTGGTCGTGGTTGCGGCGCAGCATCTCCTTCTGCTCTTCCACATCAGAGGTGGTGTCGAGGATCTTCTTGATCTCATCGAAGGAGCAGCGCTCGTTGATGCCGCACTCCTTCACGTCGAAGGAGAAGAAGCCCTGTGCATCCACACAGCCGTTGGTGATGACCTTGATCTTCCGGCTCTCTTCCTTCATGGGATCGTCGAGCTTCAGCACGACCAGATTCACGCCGGCATTGTCAGCCTTCTCAGCCAGCTCTCGGGTGATCTTGGCACCAGCCTCGATCAGGATCTCGCCGGTGAGCGGAGCGACCACATTCTCAGCAGCCACCTGACCGGTGATGCGGCGGGCCAGAGACAGCTTCTTGTTCATCTTATAACGGCCGAAACGAGACAGGTCATAACGGCGCGGGTCGAAGAACAGCATGTTGATCTGGCTGGTAGCAGACTCCACCGTGGGAGGCTCGCCGGGGCGCAGCTTGCGGTAGACTTCCAGCAGGCCCTCTTCCTGATTCTTGGTGGTATCCTTTTCCAGAGTAGCGAGGATGCGCTCATCGTCGCCAAAGAAGTTCAGGATGTCCTCGTTGGTGGACAGGCCCAGTGCACGGCACAGCACGGTGACAGGCAGCTTGCGGTTCTTATCGATACGGACATAGAACACATCGGAAGCATCGGTCTCGTACTCCAGCCATGCACCGCGGTTGGGGTTCATGGTGGCGCTGTACAGGTCGTTGCCCACCTTATCCTTGGCATCGCCGTAGAACACGCCAGGAGAACGCACCAGCTGGCTGACGATAGCACGCTCTGCACCGTTGATCACAAAGGTGCCGGCATCGGTCATCAGCGGGAAATCGCCCATGAAGATCTCCTGATCCTTCACTTCGCCGGTCTCCTTGTTCAGCAGACGGGCGGTGACGCGCAGGGGTGCTGCATAGGTCACGTCGCGCTCCTTGCACTCCTTGATGCTGTACTTCGGCTCCTTATCCAGGCGGAAGTCCACAAAGCTCAGTGCCAGATTGCCGGTGTAGTCCTCAATGGTGCCGATATCGTGGAAGACCTCTTTCAGGCCCTCGTCCAGGAACCACTGATAAGAGTTCTTCTGGACCTCGATCAGGTTCGGCATACTGATGACTTCGTCGATGTGGGAGAAGCTCATGCGCTCGGTTTTGCCGAGCTTTACGGGCTTGACTTTCATCATAAAATCAACCACTCCTTACTTTTATACTCTACGGGATGTCGTATACACGGGTCAAATTTGAGCAGACACACATAATTCGACCCGCGTCGAAGGGAACCTTTCGGCGTTTTTCACAAACTTTTCGGTTTGACCCGTCCAGCCGTCGCCTGCGTATTCCTCTTTTTGGCGCACTAGTCCATTATGTGATACTAATGCAGTATACACCCTAAAAGCCTTGCTGTCAAGCCATTTTTCAGATTTTTGCCAAAACAAATTTATTTTTTCTTTCATTTTCGCACGCCCGGCAGCGTGTTGTGTTTTGCTGTTTTAGGGCTTGATTTTTTTATTTTGCACGTTCCTGTTCATAATCCCCTTGTGCAATTTGTCTATCTTTGCCCTTGTGTTTTGGCGTATTACTTTTACAGTCGGATATGTCCGCTTTCCCTTGCGGCCCTTTTTTGTGAAAAAGCAGCTCAGAAAAGCTCGCAGGCTTTTCTGAGCTGCAAATATAAAAATAATGTTTTCTCTAATATTGCCAGAGCGCAAGCGGCGGCAATTATAATCGTTCACTCATCCAGATAATCCCGCAGGCGTTTTGCACGGCTGGGATGCCGCAGCTTGCGCAGGGCCTTGGCTTCGATCTGCCGCACCCGCTCCCGGGTCACATTGAACTCCTTACCCAGCTCTTCCAGCGTGTGCGCCCGGCCATCCTCCAGCCCGAAGCGCAGTGCGATCACCCGCTCTTCCCTCGGTGTCAGGCTTTTGAGCACGCTGAACAGTTCCCGCCGCAGCAGCTGCCGCCCGGCTTCATCCACCGGGACGCCTGCATCCTCGTCCTGAATAAAATCTTCAAGGTGGGCATCCTCTTCCTCGCCCACCGGCGTTTCCAAGCTGATGGGGTCCTGCGCCAGCTGCAGCAATTCCCGCACACGGTCCGGCTCCATGTCCAGCTGAACAGCGATCTCTTCCGCGGTAGGCTCCCGGCCATTTTTCCGCAGCAGGTCACCCGTCGTCTTTTTGACCCTGTTGATGCTCTCCACAAGGTGCACCGGGATGCGGATGGTCCTCCCCTGATCCGCAATGGCGCGGGTGATGGACTGACGGATCCACCACGTGGCATAGGTGGAAAATTTGAAGCCGCGCTCCGGCTCAAACTTTTCCGCCGCCTTCATCAGACCGAGATTGCCTTCCTGAATGAGATCCAGAAACGGCAGGCCCCGCCCTGCATAGCGCTTTGCCACCGACACCACCAGCCGCAGGTTCGCTTCGCTGAGCTTCCGCCGGGCATCCTCGTCCCCGGCCTGCGCGGCACGGGCAAGCGCCGCCTCCTGCTCTGCCGTCAGCAGCGGCACCCGGCCGATCTCCTTCAAATAGGCCTTTACCGGGTCGTCCAGCGCCACCCCCTCTGCCGAAAGCTCATGTTCCAGCCTGCCGATCTGCGTTTCATCCAACGCAGGCAGGTCCGCTTCCTCTTCGGTCAGGTGCACGCCGCGGTCCTCCAGTGCCGTATACAGCTCGTCCAGCTGCGCCACATCGTAATCCTGTTCGTCCATGGCACGGCTGATCTGCTCCGGTGTCAGGGCATGGTGGCGTGCCCGCGCGGCCAGTGTTCTGGCCAATTCCTCCGTTTGCGACAATTTCTGCATGGTTCCTGGCTCCTTTCCTCTCCTGCTCCAGCCGGAGGGGAAAGCGGGGATCATTCTTCTACAGGCACATTTCCCTGCTTCTTTTCGCGCATCGACTGGAGGTAATCACTCAGTTCCTCATTGGACATATGCGCCGCCTTGCCTGCCATGGGCATCCCCCGGGCAATGCGGTCCAGATACAGCCGGATATCATCCGGCGTACAATTCACATCGCTGTATTGTGCCGCAAGATGGCTCAGTTCATTCAGCGCTTCTTCGCTTACAAAAGCGCGCAGCGTGGTCAGGCTGATCTCAATGCCCTCCTGTCGGCAGCGCAGCATGGCTTCAAACAGCTCCTTCTGCTGCGGCAGCACGAACTGTTCTGCGGTCAGCTGCCCCTGCACCAGATCGATATAGTGCGGCTCCCGCAGGATCGCCGCCAGCAGTCGCTGCTGTGCACTGGCAATGCCCAGCGCCTGACTGCCTCCTGCACTGTACGGCACGTTGATCTGATTCATCTCACCGGACTTGAGCGCCTGCTGCTTTTTCTCCCAGCGGTGCTTGCTGCCCGCCCTCTTCACGGCGGTCTCCAGCTGGGTCATGATAGCTGTTTTGGAGATGTTGGTCTCCTCAGCCAGACGCCCCGCATACACTTCCTGCTCGGTAGGGTTGGAGCGCTCTGCCAGCATATTCACAGCTTCCTTCACGTATTCCAGCCGCTGGGCATCCTGTGCCAGATCGTACTGGCTGCGCAGACGGCCCAGCCGGAAGTCCAGTGCATTGCCCACACCGTCCAGCAGGGCTTTGAATCGCTCTGCGCCATACTTTTTGATGTACTCGTCCGGGTCCTTTGCACCGGGGATCTGCAGCACGCCCACCTTTACCGGACTGTTGCGGAACAGTTCCAGCGAGCGCAGCGTGGCCTTCTGGCCTGCTTCGTCCGAATCGTAGCTCAGGATCACCTCGTCAGCATACTCGCTGATGAGCCGCACCTGCTCCGGGGTCAGGGCCGTGCCGCAGGCGCACACTGCTGTGTCGATGCCTGCCTGATGCATACTGATCACGTCCATGTAGCCCTCGCACAGCACGAACCGGCGCACCGCGCTGCGCTTTGCGATCTGCAGCGCAAACACCGTCTCTGATTTGTGGTACACCAGCGTTTCCGGGCTGTTGACATATTTCGGTTTGGAATCGTCCAGCACGCGCCCACCAAACGCAATAATGTTGCCGCGCAGGTCAAAGATGGGGGTCATCACCCGCTTCCAGAACAGGCAGTAGATGCGGCCGGACGCACTGCGCTTGAACAGGCCGCTGGCATCCAGCTCCTGCTGATTGTAGCCCTTATCGCGCAGGAACTGATACAGCGCCTGTCCGTCGTTGGGCGCATAGCCCAGCCCGAACCGGACGATCGTCTTGTCGTCCAGACCGCGCCGCCGCCAGTAGGCACGGGCCTGCCGGGCTTCCTCCACGGTGGAGTTCAGGCAGGCGTGGAAAAACCGTGCCGCCTCCTTGTTCATGGAGAGGATGCGGCTGCGCATCCGGCCTGTTTTGTCGTCCTCCTGCGGCTCCGGCATACCGGCCCGCGCTGCCAGCAACTTAACGGCTTCCGGGTAATCGATGCTGTTGATCTTTTTCGTAAAGGTAATGGCATCGCCGCCTGCGCCGCAGCCAAAGCAGTAAAAGCTCTGGGTGTCCGGGTAGACGTAGAATGAGGGCGTTTTTTCGCTGTGGAAGGGGCACAGGCCGCCATACAAACGTCCCTTGCGCTTGAGCTGCACATAGCTGCCCACCAGCTCCACAATGTCGGTGCGGCGGGTCAGTTCTTCAATGTATTCGTGTGGGATCATGGATCTTTCAAACGACCTTTCGGATTTATAGGACATGCCACTTCCGGGGCACAAACAATTCCTCAAAAGTGCGGATGGCAAATTCATCGCTCATGCCACTGATATAATCAGTCACTGCACGTTCTCTGCCCTCCTGATAAGCCAGCTGGATGTAGAAGTTGGACATCCGGTCCACATGGTTCAGGTAGTAATCGTACAGTTCCCCGATCACCTTGTCCACCTTCTGCTCTTCCCGCTTGGCGGTCTTGTCCACGTACACGGTGGCATACATGAAATCCCGCAGCGCAAGGAAGGCTTCGTTTTCCTCTGCGCCCACCTTCACATCCCCATCGCTGTTGGCAAGGATACTGTTGATCATGGTGGTGATGCGGGCAGATTTTGTCTGGCCCAGCACGGCGGTGCATTCCTTCGGCAGGGTGGCTGGGTCCAGCACACCGGCGCGCACCGCGTCCTCAATGTCGTGGTTCACATAGGCGATCTGATCCGCCATGCGCACGATGCGCCCTTCCGGCGTTGCCGCCCAGGTGCCCTTTGTGTGGGTCACGATGCCGTTGCGTACCTCCCACGTCAGGTTCAGGCCCCGGCCGTCCTTTTCCAGCTTGTCCACCACACGCAGGCTCTGCATGTAGTGCTTGAAGCCGTCCGGGCACAGCTCATTCAGCGCGCGCTCCCCGGCATGGCCAAACGGCGTGTGGCCCAGATCATGGGCAAGGCTGATCGCTTCGGTCAGATCTTCGTTCAGCCGCAGGGCGCGGGCAATGGTCCGCGCGATCTGCGAGACCTCCAGCGTATGGGTCAGTCGGGTGCGGTACAGGTCTCCCTCCGGCGAGAGGAACACCTGCGTCTTTTGTTTGAGCCGTCGGAACGCCTTGCAGTGCAGCACCCGGTCACGGTCACGCTGGAACACCGGCCGGATCAGGTCCTGCTCTTCCGGCAGCATGCGGCCGCGGCTCTGGTCGCTGAAGGTAGCCCACGGCGCGAAGGTCATATGTTCGATCTCTTCTGTGCGCTGACGTACATCCATACAAAGTCGCCCTCCCTTTTTGTCGCCATTCCCCCTCTCTGTTTCGGCACAGCCGATCCCAATTGCTGCGTCTGCGGCAATTGTAGCACACCCGCTTTGTCGAAGGGGGAAAAAGCCTGTCGGTTCGCAAAATAATGCTTGCTTTTTTATTTTTGCCGCTTCCGGGTTCAGAACGGTGCGTAGAACGGGTCGGATACCGTCACCTGCGCGCTGCCGCGCGTCAGCTCCCGCAGCTGTTCCAGCAGCGGGCCTTCGGTGTGTTCCGGCATCTGCCAGCACAGGGTCACGCGATCCGTGAACTGCGGCGCGGCCTGTTTTGCTCCCGCCGCATCGATCAGCAGCGATGCACGCTCATAAAGGGAGTAATCCACCGTCACGCTCAGCTCCACCACGCTGCGCACCGTGACCACCTCGGCATTTTCCAGTGCACGGGCCGTAGCCGTGGTGTATGCACGCACCAAGCCGCCGGTGCCCAGCAGCACGCCGCCAAAGTAACGGGTCACCACCACGATCAGATCCGTCAGGCCGCTGTGCTGCAGCACCTCCAGCGCTGGTGTGCCCGCCGTCTTGGCCGGTTCACCATCATCTGAATAGCGTTCCCGGTTGCCTTCCCGCAGGCGGTAGGCATACACATTGTGGCGGGCGGTGCGGTTGGCCGCACGCACCTGTTCCAGAAATGCAACGGCAGCTTCTTCGCTGTCCGCAAATGACAGCGCCGCAATGAAGCGGCTCTTCTTTTCTTCATATTCTCCTGTGGCCGTGCCATGGATGGTGCGGTAATCCTCCACTGTGGTTCCTCCTGCATGTTATTCAAAACAAGTATAACATAAATCGTCCGTTGTGCAACCACTGCCGCATACGTTTTTGTGTCAAGGCCAGCTCCCGGTACTGCTGCCCGCATGTCCTCTGCCAGAAAAAAGTGCAACAAAAAATCGGCCAAGCCTTGCAGCTCAGCCGATCTTTTGTTAGAAGAAAGCAGATGATCACTTCGTAAAGAGCTGGATCCACTGATGGCCCCAAGTGCTGGAGCTGTTGTAGTAGTAGCCAACACCCATTGCACGAGCTTCGGGATCCAGAATGTTTGCGCGATGGCCTTCGGAGTTCATCCAGGCATTCACGACTTCTTCAGGAGAAACGCTGCCCCATGCGGCATTCTCGCCAGCAGCGGCATCCGTCACGCCGTACTCGCTGAGAACAGTGTACCACTTGGTACCATTGGGACGAACGTGAGAATTGACGGTTGCGATCTCTTCGGCGCGCTGCTGAGCAGCTGCGGTGAGCTTTGCATCGCCCATGACCAGGGGCTGCAGGCCGTACTTTGCACGCTCGGCATTGACCAGATCCAGAACTTCCTGACGGTAGTTGCTGGTGTAAGAGTTTTCGGGGCAAGAGAAGATCAGCACCCAGTAGTTGTTGTAAACGCCGCCTTCGTAGTGGCCCACACTCATGGTGGTCACATCCGCATTCAGCATGCGCTCACGTGCGAAATCAATGTTCATCCACTGATCCACCGCTGCATCGGGGGTAGAAACGCCAGCTATGTAGTTTTCGCCAACGGACGCATCGTTGATACCATTCTCGGCGAAGATGGTAAAATCGCGCTGGCCATTGGGACGAACGTAGGAATAAGAAGAGGCCAGTTCCTTAGCGCGCTCCTGAGCCGCATTGTTATGGCTGCTGTCGCCCAGCTGAACGGGCTTCAGGCCAGCCTTTGCGCGCTCGTTGTTTACGCGGCGCAGGAACTCGTTCTGATAAGCTTCGTCCTGAAAGCTGATGTAGGAATTTTCTTCTTCGATGGAGGCAGAAACCGAAGCCTCAGCTGCGTTTGCAGTAACGGGCTTGAGAGATGCAGCACCAAAAACCACAGCCAAAGTCATAGCTGCTGCTGCGATATTCTTCAGGGTGCGCATCTCGAGTTTCATAAGACATCCTCCGTAAGCTTTTGTATATAAAAGCTTTTTTGCATTCATGTGAATGCGTACTGCAACACATTTGCAACTCTTCCGTTTCAAATGTGTTGCTTTTGTGCAACAAAAGTATCACAATAGCATCTCATCGTCAAGGGGTTTCTGTCGATTTTTTGAGAGAAAATGCAAAAAAATCAAAATTTCCCGTTCCAAAAACGTTTCACAAGCGCAACAGGTTCATCCAAGATACCGTAAATTTGTTACGTCTGTGTTGCACTTCACCGTTTTCAGGATTGTTTCGTCACACTTAACGTGTTGCATTTTATTTTTCTACACCTTTTCTGCAATGTTTTTCATGCATTTTTCTGTATGTTTATTTATATGCATATTTCAAAGTGTAACAGACTTTTGTGTGCGCTTTTCCGTTCCACTCCCCTCCCGCAGCCCTTTTCTGGGCTGCAGCCGGCCTTTGGCTGTACTTTCTGCAACAAAAAACAGCACAGGCAGCCTTTTCAGGGCCATCTGTGCTGTGCCGTATTCCTTACATAAAAAGAAGAGCGGCTCCGAAGAGCCGCCCTCCCACAATTCAGGCTATGCTATAAAAAGATCTCGCGTCAGTCGATCACTGAGCAGCCTTTGCTGCCTCGATCTGCTTGATCAGTTCGGGCACGACCTTGAACAGGTCGCCCACGATGCCGTAGTCGGCAACACCGAAGATGGGTGCGCCCTCATTCTTGTTGACAGCGATGATGCACTCGGAGTCCTGCATACCAGCGGTGTGCTGGATAGCGCCGGAGATGCCCAGAGCAACATAGATCTTGGGATGCACGGTCTTGCCGGTCTGACCAACCTGATGGTCAGCGGTCATCCAGCCTGCATCGGTGACGGCACGGGAAGCACCCACAACGCCGCCGCCCAGAGCAGCTGCCAGCTGCTCAGCCAGCTCAATGCCCTTGTTGACATCCTTGCTGATGCCGCGGCCAACAGAGACGATCACGTCTGCGCCGATCAGATCGACCAGCTTTTCAGCGGCCTTCTCAACGCTCAGGACCTCGGTCTTGATGTCCTCAGCAGCCAGAGCGAATGCGGGCTTCACGATCTGGCAGGCATCAGCCTTGGCCTGATCGAAGGGAGCCTTCTTCATAACGCCGGGACGCACGGTGGACATCTGCGGACGGAAGCGGGGGCAGATGATGGTAGCCATCAGATGGCCGCCGAATGCGGGACGGGTCATCTTCAGGTTGCGGTCTTCCATATCGAACTTCTGCTTGGACAGGTCGATGGTGGAGCTCTCCTTCAGGAAATCGATGTACTTTGCAGTGTCGATGTCCAGATGGGTAGCATCAGCGGTCAGGCCGGTGTGCAGACGAGCTGCGCAGCGGGGGCCCAGATCGCGGCCGATGTTGGTTGCACCGATCAGCAGGACTTCGGGCTTGTACTCGTTGACCATGTCGCACACGACCTTAGCGTATGCATCGGTGGTGTAATCCTTCAGCAGGGGGCTGTCGCAGACCATGACCTTATCGGCACCATAGCCGCCCAGCTCCTTGGCAATGCCTTCCACGTTGTCGCCCAGCAGCAGACCGGTGACCTCGCAGCCCAGCTCATCAGCCAGCTTGCGGGCCTCGCTCACCAGCTCGAAATCAGTGGGCATCAATGCGCCCTGGCGCTGCTCGCAGAAGACCCATACGCCCTTGTATTCGTTAAAATCAGCCATTGTAATCCTATGCTCCTTTCATCAGATCAGGTGCTTCTTGGCCAGGATACCAGCCAGCTGTGCGGCAGTATCGTCGCCCTTGAGCATGGTGCCTGCGCCCTTCTGCGGAGGAGTGAAGGACTTAAAGACGTTCGTCGGAGAACCCTTCAGACCGATGGTATCAACCTCGATCAGCGGATCGTCCTTCAGTGCGTTGTAATCGAACACTTCCATCGGCTTGTCGTAGCAGGTGAAAATGCCGTTCACGCTCATGTAACGGGGCTGGTTCAGCTCCTTGATGCAGGTCAGCAGGCAGGGAGTCTGCACCTTGACCATCATGTAGCCGTCCTCCAGCATACGCTTCACGGTCAGGGTGTTGCCGTCCTTCTGGATGTCAGCCACATAGGTGACCTGAGGCAGGTGCAGCTTCTCAGCGATCTGAGGACCGACCTGAGCGGTATCACCATCAATTGCCTGACGGCCGCAGAACACAACGTCCTCGGGGCCAACACCGATCTTGTTGACGGCAGCAGCCAGGATCTGGCTGGTTGCGAAGGTATCGGAACCGCCGAACTCACGGCCAGAAACCAGAACAGCCTTATCTGCACCGCGGGCCAGCAGCTCACGCAGCATGCCTTCTGCCGGCGGGGGACCCATGGTAACAACAACGACTTCGCAGCCGGTAGCGTCCTTGAGCTTCAGAGCAGCCTCCAGAGCGTTCAGGTCATCCGGGTTGGTGATGGTAGCCATCGATGCACGATCCAGAGTGCCATCGGGCTTGACGGACACCTTGCCGGAGGTATCAGGAACCTGCTTTACACAAACAATTGCTTTCATTGTAACTCTTGCCTCCCTTACTTCAGCAGCGCGCCGGAAATGACCATCATCTGCACTTCGCTGGTGCCCTCGTAGATCTCGGTGATCTTGGCATCACGCATCATGCGCTCGATGGGATAGTCACGGGTGTAGCCGTAACCGCCGAACAGCTGCAGGCAGCGGCGGGTCACATCGCTTGCGGTGCGGGCTGCGATCAGCTTTGCCTGAGCAGCCTCAACGCTGTAACGGACCTTCTTGCCATCCATAGCCTCCTGCTTCTTCAGAGCAGCAGCGTAGACCAGATACTTTGCAGCCTCAACGCGTGCCTTCATCTCAGCCAGCTCGAACTGGGTGTTCTGGAATGCGGAAATGCTGCGGCCGAACTGCTTGCGCTCCTTGACGTAAGCAACGGTCTCTTCCAGAGCGCCCTCGGCAATGCCCAGAGCCTGAGATGCGATACCGATACGGCCACCGTCCAGAGTAGCCATAGCCAGCTGGAAGCCGCGGCCACGCACACCCAGCATACGGTCAGCAGGGATGCGGCAGTCCTCAAAGATCAGCTCGCAGGTGGAAGAACCGCGGATGCCCATCTTGTCCTCAGCCTTACCGACGGAGAAGCCCGGGTCGGTGCGCTCCACGATAAAGGCGGAGCACTGCTTGGTGGGACGGCCCTTCTTGTCGGGCACGATATCGGTGACAGCAATAACGATAAAGACGTTTGCGTAGCCGGCGTTGGTGATGAAGATCTTGGAACCGTTCAGGATCCAATCACCGGTCTCGGGGTCCTGCTTTGCAAAGGTCTGCTGACCCTGTGCATCGGTGCCGGCACCCGGCTCAGTCAGGCCGAAAGCACCCAGCCACTCACCGCTGCACAGCTTGGGCAGATACTTTGCCTTCTGCTCGGGAGTACCATTTTCATAAATAGGAGCAGCACACAGGCTGGTGTGAGCAGAGACGATGACACCGGTGGTGCCGCAGACCTTGCTCAGCTCTTCCACTGCCATGACGTAGGACAGCACATCGCCGCCTGCACCGCCGACCTCAGTCGGGAAATAAATGCCCATCATGCCGAGCTTACCCATCTTTTCGACGGTCTCTTTGGGGAAGTACTCTTCCGCATCAACCTTCTTTGCCAGGGGCTTGACTTCGTTCTCAGCAAACTCGCGGTACATTTTCTGTACCATCTGCTGCTGCTTGGACAGAGTAAAATCCATCGCTATATCCTCCTAACGGGTCTTTTTCATTTACCGGAATTGCCCGGTGCAAACAAATTCCTCCCGGCCGCTTTTCCACGGTCGGGAGAAACGTTTATCAGAATTTACAGCTGGTCAACAGGGGTCTTGGTGCGGTCTGCGTTGTAAACGTAGAAGCCCTTGCCGCTCTTGCAGCCCAGGTTGCCGCCGCGGACCATCTTACGGATCAGCGGGCATGCACGGTACTTGCTGTCGCCGGTCTCCTTGTACAGCACATCCATGATGGCCAGGCAGATATCCAGGCCGATGAAGTCGCCCAGCTCCAGGGGACCCATGGGGTGGTTGGCACCCAGCTTCATAGCGGTGTCGATGCCGGCGATATCGGAAACGCCTTCCATCTTGATGAAAGCAGCTTCGTTGATCATGGGGATCAGGATGC
>OLVU01001905.1_pt1 | contig 11938 bp, 12 predicted proteins | sample 1673321 | NCBI WGS metagenome assembly OLVU01 (sample SAMEA3178942, study PRJEB25190) | human gut metagenome | biome: human gut; feature: human-associated habitat; material: faeces | place: Austria | collected 2013 | reverse complement strand
GAGATTGTGGAGACAACAGCAGCTAACGCGGATCGAATTGCAGATCAGGCGGTTAAAGAGGCTTCCGTGGCGAAGGACCAGGCAGGAACGGCATTAAAGCTGGCGGAAGAAAAGGATAAGACGATTGCAACGCTGGCCGATAAGCTTGCTGTCGCAGAAGGTAAGGCAGAGGGATACGATGAGCTGAAAAAATCCGAAGAAGCGGCGAAGGGAAGAATTATCGAGCTGCAGAAGGATGTAGAAAATTTAGAAGCGGGGTTTGAACGGGAATTAAAGGCAAGCAAAGAGGAAGCGGATCGGACATTAAAGTCTACACAGGAGGCATCCGACAGAAAAGTGGCTGAACTGAAGAAGGACCATGAGACAGAGCTTCGTGAACTCAAAACAGACATGGAACGAAAAATATCAGACGCTCAGAAGGATGCTGCACTTTCCTGTGCGAATGAAGTTGCAAAGAAAGAACGTGAAATGAATATCACAATCCGGGAAGCGGACAAAGAAAATGCTCGCCTGCAGGCGCAGATCGAGAACCTCCAGGCTAAAATTGCGGAGCTGACGGCTGCGCTGAATGTCAAAACACAGGAATAATGGAAATCATTCCGAAGTCAAGGAAAAGTCATTTTAGGAGAATTTGTATGAAGAATAGAAAACACAGGTTAATGCGAATTACTGCCCTCGCAATGGTTGCAAGCTTGTCTTTTTCCACAATGACTGCATTTGCGGACTGGGAGCAACCGAAATGGGACGTATGGAAATACAAGAATAGTGACGGTACCTATGTGACCTCATCATGGAAATGGATTGACGGAAAGTGCTATTGCTTTGATCCGAATGGAATTATGTATAAGAGTACCATAACGCCAGACGGTTACAAAGTAAATTATCACGGAGCTTGGACGGTAGACGGTATCATACAGACAAATGTCAACACTCCAGAAACTTCTGATCCCGATCAGTATCCATTGGCATATTTAAAGGATTGGTTTGTATTTACCGATAACGGAAGTTTAAGAACCAAATGGTCAAGATATTTTCTGTGGGAACAACATCCAGAACTTGAAAATGCGCGAAATGAAAAATATGGATATGTCGGCACGGGAGATTATGTAATGACGAAAGCTGCTAATGATCATAACATTCTTTATCAGACTGCAGCGGATATAGGTGCAGAGCCAATTTATGCAGTTGGACGACTTGCAGGAGTTCAAATGCCTGGATATCAGGCGATTGAAAATGATGCTAGAACATTAGCGTTGGAAAAAGAAATACGGGATTTTCTCAATAGCTTCGATTGGAAAAATGCATCAGATTTCGAAAAAGCGGTAAGGATCGCGCGACGTGTCAATCAGGCGGAATATGATAATACAACCGATAAGTGCAATCTTGCAGATGGATGCCTGGTCGATGGCAAAGCGGTATGTTCAGGTTTTGTAAATGCAGCTAATTTATTAGCCTGGTGCGTTGGTTTACAATCTACATGCGCATTCGCACCGAATCACACGTACGCAGTGTATTGTATAAATGGAATATGGGTAAGCCATGAAGCAACATCTCATGATGAAACATTTCATATCATGGATCCGCAGAAAGATATTTATATGATTGGCTCATATAAGAAATATGGAGTCTTGGCAGAGTATTGTGATCGAACCGGTTACACCGTTCCAAGCAATGATGTGATCTTATCGCGACTGGAAGGTCATGCAAGGGTTATTGATAACTTAGGACGAATCGCAGTATATTTTGATTAAAATTACTAAGGCGTGGTTGTTCATTTATTTGAGCAGCTACGCCTTTTAATGATTATATGATGAAAACATGTTTCTGGATTGCATCCTCAACAGCCTGAGAAGATCTTTTAATATACCTCTGAGTGGTCACCGTGGAGCTGTGTTGCAAAAGCTCACGCACCAACTCTATATCGCGACCGTTAGATTCGTAAAGATCTGTAGCAAAGAATTTTCGGAAGGAATGCGTCCCGATATTCTCATATCCCAGGTAGTCAGCCACCTTCTGCAGATGCTTCTGGACGGCCCGCGTGGTGATCGGGAAAATGACGTCAGTTTTCCCAATGTTGTTTTCGCTGCAGTACATGAAGATAAACTGGTAGACGGCCAGAGGAACAAGGAATGTCCGTTTCTTCTGCGTTTTCTGCTCTGTGATGTTGATCCGGTAGTTGGATCCATCTCTGATGAAGTCGGATAAATGAAGCTGTAGGATATCCTCGATTCGCAATCCCAGGTTCGCTTCCAGAACGAGACAGGCCGCGATCCGGTTGTTAGGTCGGAATCCGGCGCCTCCGGATCGCATCGTATCTATGATTTCACGGAACTGTTCCAGCGTCAGGGCAACGGTCGTTTTGTTTGCCATAAGTTCGTTATTTCTCCTTTGAAAGTTCGTATATATTCAAGTATATTTGCACTTTGCCGGAAAGTCAACAAAAAATAGTTCGTATAATCATCATTATACGAACCATTCGGCAAACAGCTCTGGTACATATGGTGACACTGGATCGCTGGGTAAAAATATCCTGGGAAAATCTTGATTCGATTTGATTTTTGCATTATCATGAAAATAATTGAAGTTTCTGCATCGGAAATATTATTTCATTTTGAGCTGCCCGAAATACCAGATAATCTTTGCCTCACTTTCTGCAGTCAGGAATCTTGAGCTGGGAGTAAATAAATATGAAATTTTATAAATGCGACATTGATAAAACCACCAAAACATCACAGATAGCAGACATCATCTTTAATCCAGCCAATGGATATACCGGCGTGGATTTCAAAAGCTTCGTCGACTATGTTACACATGATTACGGTCTCACTTTTGCCACATTACATTTAATCGCCCGTCGTCAGACACCGAACGATGTATACTGGTTTGAAAACGATTTCTGCTCGATGACGACACTAAAACGATATCTGACTGGTATGGATATCGAAGAAGATGCAAACCTGAAATTCATACAGGAAATCAAGCAGGAATTTTCTTTGCAAGATGCTCATCCAGAACTACGGGATCGCATTGTCCGCCTCAAAAATCCGTGTTCTATCAAAATACAAGACAGTGCTCTTATTAAATCTTATGGTAAAGATTGGTACATATTGGTCTTGGATTATTTTTATTTTGAATACACCAGCATGTAAAAAGAGTCAAGAGAATTGCCCTTGACTCCTAATATTTATCTTTATTTCTGTGTTTTTAGTCGTCAGCTCCACGATTTTATCCTGGAAATTCTCAATCTGCGCCTGCAGGCGAGCATTTTCTCTGTCCATTTCCTGGATTGTGACGTTCATTTCCCGCTCTTTTTCTGCAACTGCATTTGCACAAGTGAGAGCCGCATCTTTCTGCGCATCGGAGATCTTTCGCTCCATATCTGCTTTCAGTTCCCGAATTTCCTTCTGCAAGTTTTATGGACATTTCTACCAGTTCCTTTGCGGACACAGATTAAGTCTTGAGACTGAGCTGCGCTGCTCTGTCAGACTTTAATAACCCTTTTTATGTTCGTATCTATTGACTCTGACAAATGTCCTACCCTATGATAATGATATTACATGTATGGAGGCAACATTATGGATAAAAATCAGAAGGAAAAAGTAATGGGTTTTCGCGTAGGGAAAGTTGCTCAAATTGTAGGAATTTCATCAAGGCAGATCAATCGCTGGTGCCAGGACGGAGCATTTATTCCCCAGCATAAAGTTGATAAATATAAATCTGAAAATGTAAACTCAAAAGAAAATAAGGATACAAAAGAAAAAGTAAAGTCACCAGAACAGCGGTATACCATTTCCGATATATGCCATCTGTTTATCATTTCTCTTCTTCAAAGAACCGGAATGATATCCATCGGTGAGATAAACAAACTAATGGCGACGAGCTGGGGGGATGAGAGTAAAGAGCTCTGTGTATTAAGAAAACGAGTTGAATCGCGTATGGAATATCTACAATGCATAGAGAAGGTTTTGCAGTGTATAGATGAAGTTCCAAATGGCTTGGAATCTGTTTTCCATGCTTATGAAGCCCTCATTGTTTCTTCGGAATTGTATGTAGATAAAACTGAATCTAAAGTTTCTGCTGTCATAAAGCAGTTAGCCCATTCATGGTCACCTGTTTCCGAAGTTCCATTTTCTGCTAAACACTCCAAACTTCGCAATATATCAAATCATACGGGAATGAATGTCCGGACACTATACCGTGTATGTGGAAACTATGATGAAAAAAAATTTCAAACGGAAGACTGCTATCCCTTTTTTCTTATGAAACTCATGCAGGAAATAAATCCACGGGACTACTCATTATATTCAAACAAGTTTAGAAACTTAGAAATACCAGATATGTTGAATTTCATGAACGAAACATTACAATGCTATCTACAAATTCTTGATGGTATAAGTAATCTTTTAGACGATATGACATCTCACGGAATTAAAGCAACCGTTGGAGATTTTCAACGACTCCCCGGAAATTTTGATGAACGATTACTGTATTTATCGCAATATTACAATGATGTTACTAGTATCGAAGATAACGCTTGTAAAATGAAAGTAAAATCAGCAATCAATAAATTGCTTACATATGACACAGGTCAATCGGATTGGGAGCTTTTGTTTGGACCTTGTTCCAGTGAGTTCCTTAATGCTTGTAAAAACGTTGCTATCTGCATTCAAGAATGGAAAAATCTGCATAGCACTTTTCCAGAAAAGGATCGTTTTTGGGCAAATGCAAGTATTAGTGTTTCTTTAGCTCTGCGCAGTAGTAGTAATTTGGCAAATTGGGTGAATCAAGAATACGGCAACAACAAAGCCTCGAGAATTGGAATGATGTTGATCAGCGCAACATTAAACACGTTCTTCATCCCACCGTATAACGAATTTTTGAAAAAATTATCCAACAAGCTGCAAACTTCAAATATAATCTTACAAGCCATCTCGCCAGAAGTACAAGCGATTACAGCTGATTTTTTCAGATCAGTGGCACCTTTATATAACAATAAAGATCCCTATGATGTTTATAATCACATATGTAACGCTATAAATCTTATAGGAACGGATTACTCAGGCGTAGAAGAATCAGTAATAGATAAAGCTAAAGAAAGTATCGCTTATTATCTGAAGGTAAAAAAAAATTATTACGAAACAGTTGACAATGACAGGTGACCTAATTCATAAAGATATTTATCAACTTCAAGGAGGTAATTATTATGAGTAAACGAGTATCTGTTGATGTTGCAAAAGTCGGCACCATGATGATCACAGGAATGATCGGTGGAGCCATTGCCGGAGCCAAGAATGGTGCACATATTGGTATAGTTTATGGACGTTCGGCCGGCGTAAAAGGAACTGTTGTTTTTGGAACTCTTTGTGCACTGACTGGTGCTGTTGGTGGAGCAGCAATCGGTACCGTTGCATCCATTAAACGAGCATAGAAACGGAGGAGAATATCATGCGTACGGAAACAGAAAAGCTTATTGAAACATGCGACTTTATCAGTATGGATACATCTGCCCTGATGGAAACGAATGCTCTGCAGAACTTTGTGGAGAAGTACGGACCAGCACTCATTAAAGCAGGGCGAATGGTCTTTATCTATAAGGAAGTACTTGCCGAGTTAAAAGTGCTCAGCCATATTGATAAGGCAGTCAAGGCATATCAGGCTACGCTTGCTTTGCAAATTCTGCGAAACAACCAGTGCTTGTTTCGCTTAGAAGTAAGCATCGATGAGGTGAATGTCAAGTGTAGAAGAATTGCTGATCAGCGAATCATCGGTGCTGTTACGTGGTATAAGGTATATCACACACAGCTATTCATCAGTAATGATGTTTCTCTTCTTCAGGCAGTCTTTACCACAGGACAAATGGATGCAGTTCATGGAAAATCCGTCTATGCTGCCCGGCTGGCGCACGATGGAGATCTGATCAGATATGAAGAGATAAATACTGTCCATAAGCAACCGGCCAAAGAAGCCGATGATGACCGAATCATCGCTCTAAACGACCGTTATACGGATGGTCAGATTCCTGGTGCAATCTTTGGAAGTCTTTTCAGTGCAATCCTGGTTGGCGGAATTTCATGTCTGCTCCTTTCTCGTTCAAAAGGAACTGAAAACTCAGTTACGAAGAACTATAAACGATCCGGAACGAGAAGAAGATTATAAATCAAAGGAGCAACAGGAATGGAGTATATCTCAAAGATTTTTTCTCATCAGGGAGATTTGTCAGAAAACTGCCAAGAAGAAGACTGGTCGCAGTGGGAAGAAGAGGAGGCAGAAGAATGTCGATGTCAACTGGAGGAGCTTTGGCATGAAAAAGAAGAAGCGGAGTATCAGCAAAAAATCAGTGAGAAAAATTTACAGTCCAAAGAGAATGACTGGCAAATAAAAATCACTATTGAGTGGAGACCAAGATCGTGAAGCTCTCATGCTCCTCTATAGTTGCATCTATATAAACAATAGAATGGACCTCCAATGTACCGATGACATTGAAGGTCCATTCTATTACCTACCGCTGTTGAATATAAAGTATTTTTGCTTATGCATTCCAACAATTTCTTTAATTATCTCTCACATAATGTGTTTTTCTTCCTGCGCCTATCCGCTTAAGAATCCCTTCGTCAACCATCTTTTTCAGCGCAGCCTCGACCGAAGAACTTCCTAAACTCGGGCATCCGGATAAAACATCCTGCTTGGTAAAAGTTCCGATTCTACTGAGCGTATATTGTTTTACGACATCATAAGAAGTACTTTTTGATCCATTATCCCATGCAACTCGTATGCGAGTCTCAAACTCTCGGTAACAGGAAAGAATAATCCCCAGCATATATTTAATAAATTCCTTTGGGTCATTCGTTCCATGGATCCAATCCTGATCCGAAACTGCAAGTGCATCATAATAGCTTTCCTTTGTATCTGCGATTGCCTTTTCGATACTGATATACTTCCCGACCATATATCCATTCTTGTAAAGCAGTAACAAAGTTAATAAACGACTCATGCGCCCATTTCCATCGTTAAATGGGTGAATGCACAGAAAATCCAGAATAAAACACGGAATTAAAATCAACGGATCTATGATTTCTGCAGCAAGTGCCGACTGATACTGCTCACAGATCGCTGCCACTGCATCCGGGGTCTCATATGGTTCCAACGGTTTAAAGATCACTTCCCTTGTGCCATCCAGAAAGGTCTTTGCAATTTCGTTCGGAGTTGTTTTGAACTTTCCACCGTAGGAAAATGCGGTGTGTTTCAGTAGCTCACCATGTAACTGCAGGATATAGTTGGGGGTAACGGAGATATAATCATGATTTTCATGGACCAGATTTAAGACATTTCGATAGCCAAGAATCTCCTTCTCATCCCGGTTTCTCGGCGTCGTTTTATCTTCCATGATCTGCTTTAACCGGCTTTTTGTGGTTACGATGCCTTCAATCTGGTTCGATGCTTCGGTACTCTGAATTTTGGCGACTTCTATCAGTCGTTCCAGTTCAACCGGTTTCTGGCGGATATAAAGTTCCTGTTTTCCTTTAAATTCATGGATTTTCGCCACATAGGACAGAATTTCGTTATCCCAAGTCCGATCTGCAAGCTTGCTATAATCAAATGTTCTCATAAAGAATCTCCCAACAAACTTAGTTTTCTCCCAATTATACCCCGTTTTTGGGAGAAAAGCAAATGAGTTGGGAGATTCTTTGATCTCAAAATTTCAGCATTGGAAGCAAAAAGCAAAAATTTTCATTTTTTGATGCGTTATCAGATCTAACGATCTTCATTTACTCTTGATATTCCACTATACTTTCATAGTTTGGAGCTGCCGCATACGAAGCTGTATGCGGCGGTGGTATGAGTTCTCATACCCAATATTAAAAACGTTCTTTGGTGTCATTAAGAACAAAATTGGCTTCAAATGTACAGTCTAATAATTTTGCAATCTCTTTTAATTCTGCTTCAGAAAAATTATCACGTTTGAATTTATTATAAAGGTTGGATGATGAACAGCCCAATTCTTTTGCTAACTGGGCTTTTGACATATTACGTTTTACAAGGACAAGTTTAATTTTTTCTGCCATCATAGTGATAGAACCCCTTTCATAATGCTAAAATAATGGTTTTGTAATGGTATAAAACCATTATTTTAACGGTATAAAATTAGTTGTTTTTTAAAAAATCGAGCATAACATCAGTAACAAGCTGAGAAAAAGATGTCTGCTTTTCAGCAGCTTTCGACTTCAAGATAATATATAGGTCTGGATCCATGGTGAGGGTGAACTGTTTCTTTTTTTTCTCTAACTTTGGACGTCCCCCTTTATTTTTTTCCTTAATTTCTTGGGAAGCAGTAGGATCTGATGAATCAGATTTTACTGAAGAGGCAACTTTTGCAGCCTCTTCCTCTTCCGCTTTCTTTATCGTCTCAGGCGAAAAAAATCCAGTTGCCGTTGGTATGTTAATGGATAGTTTTTTTGCCATAATGCCTCCTTCAAAAGAAAATAATGGTATTATAATGGTATAAAACCATTATTTTTCCTATCCGATAAGTTCTTTTACAAAGTTCTTGTAGTCAGAAACTGCAGAGCACTTTGAATCCCAGTCGAGTAATGGTACTTGTTGACTTTGAGCTTCTTTGATTTTGATTGTTTCACGAATTTTATTATTAAAAACTTTCGTGTGCATACGGTCGGCCATCTGCAGGAGGCCATCGGCGATGGCTATGTTGAGATTGGTTCTAGGACTATATTTAATCATCAAAATTCCAGAGATTCGAAGTCCTTTATTGGAATATTTTCTGACGGTTTCAATGGTTTCGTATAGCTGATTCAGACCGATCATGGAAAGATAAGAGCATTCCGTTGGAATGATTACTTGTGTGCTTGCAGTCAAGCTCATGATATTAAGCAACCCTAAAGCTGGCGGCGTGTCTATAAGAACATAGTCGTAGTTTGCGCTTTCCAGTCGCTCTTTGAGAAAATATTCTTTTCCAGTCCGATTAAATTCGGTATCTGCATAGGAAAGCAGGAGCGATCCTGGAATGATGTCATAGTATTTTGTCTGTAGGATGCACTGTTCCAGGGAACTGTCTTCTCTAAGTAACGTATACAAATTGTGTTCCTGGCATTTCATAAGATCCACACCAGAAACGGTGGACAGATTGCACTGTGGATCGGAGTCGATGCAGAGAACTTTCTTACCGTGCTCTTTGCAGAGAATTTCAGCGAGGGCCTGTACTGTGGTTGTCTTACCGGATCCACCCTTTTGGATGTTTACTGAAATTATTTCCAATTTTTTTCCTCCTGTTTTATAATGGTATAAAACGGTTATAAAACCATTAAAATACACTTATTATAACCTTATTATAATGGTATTATATCACTATTTTTGAATAAATGGAAGCACTGTTTTGTGAAAATATAACTTTTAAGTAACAAAAAGTGCTTGATTTATGGCGAGATATAAGATAATATAGGTTATAGCTGGAAGCAAAGAAAAAGAGTGCTATTGGCGTAGCACTCTTTCTGGATATAAGCAATATTTAATTTAGCTGAGAGAATTGGCGTTCCCTCTGATGTGATATTACCATATGTGCAAGGCTAGCTATACCCCACACCACATCTATAGTATATTATAATCTATGCATATAATTGTGTCAATGGGTTAGGGTTAATATAGTATGTTTGTGCTGCAGGAATGGTGATATCTCATATCCTGCTTTTTGCATCCATGAGCCGGGCCATGACAATGCCTGGCACCTGCTCCTGGTAAATGGAGAGGGCGGTTGCCTGGTACATACTATACGAGACGATGCGCTATCCGGTGTGACACTGGCCGGTATATATAATCTGATAGTCTGATCCAGCTTAATCAGAGAGTGGATCCGGTCTCTCCCAGACCTGTCTGTCCTGGGAGAGTGACGACAGAGGTTAAAAGCGGAAGAAAGACCTCAATAAGCCTACACCAGGCCAGAAGCCTGGCATGGTTAAAACTATCCCGCGGGGGCCATTACGTGCCGCCCTATGGTATTGCCGGGCGGAGGGAGTGCACAGAAAAGCCGAAAGGCTACGCACGTAGCGATAGACGTAGGATGCGTGCAGAAAGTGTATGGGACATGGATCTAGGAGTGTAATCCTGGATCTATGCTAACCGAGCTAGACAGACAGGATACGGATACCTCGGGCGATCATACGGCCTGTCCATATCTAAGGGTTAGACACTCTTGCAGACAATCTGCAGGGAGAGTCTGCCCTGGAGCCGTTGCCTGAGCTCTCACCAGCCTATCCGCTTCGCGTTGTGCTGTCAATGATTATTTTTGATGGATGAAAAGAAAGATCGTTGTTATCCGTTGTAGTCGCAGTGTGGATAGGGTGGGTAAGTGGCAAGATACGGAATTGTGGGAAACCGTGTGGGTAAGCCTGTGGTCAGCAAAGCTGACCACAGGCTTACCCATGCGGTTTCCCATAATGGAGTGCCACTTATCCATGCTATCCACGCTGTAAGAGCCTATTCGAAGCAGTTTGTTTTCTGAGCTTGTATGTGTTTTCCATCTGCACAGATCACAACGTCTTCACCGAGGTTTCCGAAATCTTCTGGTTGATAGATGTATTCTCTTGCTTCTGATACCGTTCGGGAAACAACTTTTCCATTCTGGGAACTGGTGACTTTTAACACTTTTTCTGTACCGATAAACTGCTGGAAGTATGTCCGATCTTTTGGATCCTGAGCACCCATGATGGAAACGTATTTGCAGTTATTGATGATACTTCTGTAGTTTTCTTTATATTTGCTTTCCAACTGGGCGATGGATTGCATCGCAACAAATAGGGAGACTCTTTTGCTTCTAAGCGTTGAGAAGGCGGTCGATAAAATATCCCAGTCAAAATTGAGCTGCGCAAATTCATCCAGTAAAAAGATAATAGGTCGCGCTTTTTCTCCGGAAGATACGTCCGGTCTTCGCAAAAAAGATGTCATGAAGGTCTGGATCATGATTGATGATATTTTCGAATATTTTTCAATCTTGTCTTGTGGCAGTTCAATATAAATGTCGTATCCGTCTTCAAGATCCTGAGGGGAGAGGGTATTTTCCGAGTGATCCAGGAGGGTATCTAACGCTCCGGCGGTAAAGTCTCTTATACCAACGCAGGCGGTATTATAGCAGCCGTATACATTGACTTCGTTAGTTCCATAATAGCTGGCAAGATAATTTTTGGCTTCTTTACAATCACTATTAACGATTGTTTTCACCCACTGGATCGCGTTTCCATGCAAAAGTGCATAGATAATTTCTGAAAATGAGGTTTGGATATTTTCATGCAGCATGTAAAGCGCAATGCCGCAAAAAAAGTCGCGAGCACCTGGAATAAAATACCGATCCTTCGGATTTTCTTCCCAAATTACGGAAGCGAAAGAGTGGAGCAGGGACTCTCTTTCTGTCATGGACATAGTTTCAATCCCATGCAAAGGATCAAAATGACAGCTGAGAGGATCTTCCGGGTTAAATATTTTGATTCTCCTTTTTCCGCGGGTCCAGTGTAAAATGTCCCCTTTGATGTCTATGACCAGGACGGAACCGGAAAAGCGTAGAGCAGTTGGGATGATCTGGCTGGTGGTTTTATGTGTGCCGGGACCGCCGAAAAGTGCCAGATTTCCTTCCCCATCCGAGTCTCTTTTAATCAGTCTCATACCGACTTTTCCAAGAATGACACCTTCTGCGTCACGCCAGGATTCGATGGGAAGGGTTGATACATCTAATTGGTATGGGTTGGCATCCTGGAAGTAATCAACCAGTTCTGAGTAGCTTCTCGTATAATGGGCGTGATCTTTGGTGTAGGAGGAATGTCCTGTGAGATCACGATACCGGATATTTCGGATGGTACGGAAATATAGATAACACCACAGGATGGTGAAAAAAAAGTGCGTTGTATGCCGGTAGTGGGCGAAACTTAAGCGTATGATA
>OLVU01001904.1_pt1 | contig 11940 bp, 7 predicted proteins | sample 1673321 | NCBI WGS metagenome assembly OLVU01 (sample SAMEA3178942, study PRJEB25190) | human gut metagenome | biome: human gut; feature: human-associated habitat; material: faeces | place: Austria | collected 2013 | reverse complement strand
AATGTTTATTATTATAGATGATGTATTATGTTATGATGTTAAAAAGGAGTTGAGAAGAATGCTTACAATTAAGGATGTATGTAAACAATATCATACAGGTGAACTCACTCAGACAGCTCTTGATCATGTGTCTTTATGTTTAAGAGATAATGAATTTGTGTCGATACTAGGTCCAAGTGGCTCTGGTAAAACCACACTTTTAAATATTATTGGTGGATTAGATAGATATGACAGTGGAGACTTAATTATCAATGGTATTTCCACAAAACAATATAAGGATAAGGACTGGGATTCTTATCGAAATCATACAATAGGTTTTATTTTTCAAAGCTATAATTTAATTCCACATCAGACCATTCTTGCGAATGTAGAACTCGCCCTCACAATTTCGGGTGTTTCTAGAGAAGAAAGAACACGTCGTGCACAAGAGGCACTTAGTCAGGTAGGACTTAAAGAACAGTCTCATAAGCTTCCAAATCAGTTATCCGGTGGACAGATGCAAAGAGTGGCTATTGCCCGTGCATTAGTGAATAATCCTGATATTTTACTTGCGGATGAACCAACAGGGGCACTCGATAGTGAAACAAGTATACAGGTTATGGATTTACTTAAACAGGTTGCGAAAGAAAAACTTGTAGTCATGGTCACTCATAATCCAGAACTTGCACATATGTATGCCAATCGTATTGTAACTCTTAAGGATGGTGTGATAGTCTCTGATTCTAACCCAGTATCTTTTAAAGAAGAAAAGCCTGTTCATAAAAATCTAGGAAAGACATCTATGAACTTCCTAACTGCATTAATGCTTAGCTTTAATAACCTTAAAACGAAAAAAGCGCGTACAATATTGACATCATTTGCTGGCTCTATTGGTATTATTGGAATTGCGCTTATTCTTTCTATTTCTACTGGTGTGAATGCCTATATCTCATCCATTGAAAAAGAGACGTTATCAGAATATCCTCTTTCTATTCAATCTACAGGAATTGATATGAGTGCGATGATGGGCGAACCAGTCAAGAAAAACAACAGTGAAGTCAAGGTTGTGGATATGATGGAGAATATGTTCTCTAAGATCGGTTCTAATGATTTGAAGAACTTAAAAGCATATATAGAGGAACATAAAGAAATTAATAACTATGCCCGTGCTGTAGAATATGATTATGGTATCTCGCCACAGATTTATGCAAATGATCAATATGGAATCAGACAAGTGAATCCTGATGCCACAATGAAAAAACTTGGCATGGGAACAAGCAGTAATTCTATGATGAGTAGTATGATGAATACGAATGTTTTCTATTCTCTTCCATCTCATGCCTCTTTATATGATGATCAATATGATGTAAAAGCGGGTCACTGGCCTAAAAATAAAAATGAATGTGTATTGGTACTCTCTAAAAAAGGTGGTATCAGTGATTTTATGCTGTATACATTAGGTTTAAGAGACCCAGCACAATTAGATCAGATGTTAAAAGCTTTTAGTGAAGAGAAAAGTGTTAAAATCACAACAGGCAAACAAGGTTATCGTTATAATGATCTATTAGGTATTACTTTTAAAGTAGTGAATGCATCTTCTTATTATCAATATGATGATACATATAAGGTATATAAAGATAAAAGTAATGATACAAATTATATCAATTCACTTGTACAAAATGGCAGTGATTTAAAGATTGTTGGTGTTGTACAGCCTAAAGAATCGACTAATGCTTCTATGCTTGCTATGGGTATTTATTATCCTTACTCACTTGCCACTTCTATTATTAAAGATGCGAGTAATAGCCAGATAGTGAAAGCACAGCTAGAAAATAAAAATATAAATGTGATTACTGGACAATCTTTTAATGATCAGTCTCAAAAGACATTTGATTTATCATCTATGTTTCAAGTAGACAACAATGCTTTAAAGAATGCATTTCAGTTTGATACAAGCAAGATAAATGATCCGAAGTATGTAGATGATGTACTGAAAAATCGTTTTGATGTTAAGTGTATTGTTGAGAAATCGGCCATGTATCCAATATACCTTGCCATAAAAGAAAAACGCGACCGCAAAGCTACTAGGAAGAACAGTTAACAGAAAGTTTCAAAACCCTTACCTGGTCTATTTATTACTTAAGCAAGGGCTATGTACTTTTTATTGCAATATGAATATTAATTTTTCATGTATGAACTAACCGTCCTGGTATGGATCTCTGAAGTTACAAAACTACTTGTTCTCTTGATACTCACTGATTGTTATCTGTTATTTCATCAAAATAAATTGAATAATATTAGCTTTTCACATTGAATTTTGATATATTTGCATTAAACTACAAATTATTTCAATTATGAAGCAATTGAATAGGATTAAAATAGTCCTTGTTGAAAAGAATAAAACGGCTAAATGGCTCTCTGAGCAAGTTGGTAGGAATGTGACATCTGTTTCTCGTTGGTGTACTAATGCTTCACAACCAGATTTGGAAACATTATTTCGCATAGCGGAACTTTTGGATGTTGATGTAAGAAAATTGCTTCATGTAGAAAAGGATAAATCTAAATAAGTATATCAAGATGGCTATTCCGGTAAACATAGAAGACTTGCTTCATAAGCGTAAAATAGAATCCACCCGTATTGAGTTTAAAACAGGATGGAATCCAGATAAAATTTATCGCACCATCTGTGCTTTCGCTAATGATTTTGATAACATTGGCGGAGGATACATCATCGTAGGTGTTCAAGAAGAAGAAAACACAGGTATCGCAAAACGGCCAGTGACAGGTATTCCTATAGAGGAACTTGATAAGATACAACGTGATATGGTTGGGTTCAATCATAAGATTGAGCCATTCTATTTGCCACGAATCGACATGCAGGAGATTGACGGGAAATACGTTTTGCTTATTTGGGTGCCAGCTGGAGTGAACCGTCCTTATAATGTACGTGAACGAGTTACAGCAAGTAATCAGTCGCCATGTAAGTGGTATGTTCGTAGTGGAACCAATACTATTGAGGCGAGAGGTGAAGTCTTGCGTGAGATGGCGAATCGTACTCCATTTGATGAAAGAGGTAATGAGAGTATAGAGATAACAGATATTTCAAGAGCCTTGGTTCTGGATTACTTGCAAACAGTCAACAGTCGTTTGGTTGCTGATTTCGAAAAGCTGTCCCTGTTCGAGTTGTTGTCGCAAATGGACCTGCTGGTAGGGCCCGTTGAACGTCAACTAGTCAAGAATGTGGCCGCTATGATGTTCTGTAAGAATCCTGCCAAATTTTTCCCGACAACACAAGTAGATATTGTTATCTTTCCCGAGGGCTGCATTAAGAATCCCAATAACATGATTGAGGTTCCAAAGATTGTTGGCCCTGTTCCCGATATGATAAAACAGGCATTGGACTATATCAAAACGAATGTTATCAAGAAACGTATCATTAAGCAGAAAGACAAGGCTGAATCTATAATCTTCTTCAACTATCCTTATCAAGCAATTGAAGAGGCAGTCGTTAATGCTTTGTATCATAGAGATTATCAAGAACGAGAACCGGTTGAGATTACGATTGAGCCAGAAAAGATTTCCATTCTTAGTTATGCCGGTCCGGACCGTTCCATCAGCATTGATGCTATCCAAAAGGCTGAACGTCTGAAGTCACGCCGCTACCGTAATCGTCGTTTGGGCGATTATCTCAAAGAACTTCAGTTGTCCGAAGGTAGAGGAACCGGTATCCCAACCATACAAGACGAATTAAGAAGAAATGGCTCTGATCCTGCTGTGATTGAGACAAATGAAGAGAGAAGTTATTTCTTGATTGAGATTCCTTGTAGAGAAGGTTTTGGTGATAGAGTCTTGATTGGGGATGATTTTATTTCCTCAGATGATGATAAGATAAATGATAAGATAAATGATAAGATAAAAAGTGTCCTGTTAAAGATTTCAGAACTAGGAATAGCTAAAAGAAAAGACTTGCATGATGCAATAAAAATATCAATGCCTACTATTGATAGAATCCTTAAGCAGCTTATTTCAGAAGATCTTAATTTGATTGAGTATCAAGGTTCGCGTAAAACAGGCGGTTATGTATTGACAGAGAAAGGCAAAGCCTTTATAAAATCAATGAATGAATAATATGTCAAAAAAACAAGAAATAATAGGACTAATTGATGCGGATCTACTTGATAATGGTACGCGTCACCCAAATCTTGTATTACTAAAATTGGCAGGATTTTTCCATGATAATGGAATTCCATTTGAATTAATTCTTGATCCTCAGGCAAATACTTTACATTATACAAGAATATATTTGTCTTGTGTCTTTACGTTTACCAAATTACCAGAACTATATATACGATCAAAAGGAACACCGGAAGAAAAGAAGTTTAAATGTGGAGGAACTGGATTTTATGCCAATGAAGTAAGTGTAATGGAATATCGTAGAAAACGTGAACAAGATATGAACCAATTAGAACATGATGAATTCCTAAATACTCTTAGAAACTTTCATGGAGGTAAAGAGTATGGGATTAGCATGTCTCGTCAGATGCCTTACTATCATTTATATGATCAATTTATTAATCAACAAGTTAAGAAAGGTTTTAAACGAGAAAAATTTAAAGATTATCAAAAATATTCAATAGGTTTTTTAACCCGTGGTTGTGTAAGACATTGTCCATTCTGTGTTAACAAACTAGAGAATTGTATATTACCATATTCTAAATTACAATGGTTCTTGGATGATGAGAAAGATAAAAACGGAAAACTTGTTCGGCCATATATCTATTTATGGGATGACAATTTTCTTGCTTCTGACCCATCTATTTGGAGACCACTACTGAAGCAACTTATAGAAACTAAACGCCCATTTCAATTCCGGCAAGGTCTTGATGAACGCATGTTAGCAGAAAGTCCTTATGGCGAAGAAATGGCAGAAATGTTATCACGGTCGCGTTATCATGGTGATTTTATTTTTGCTTTTGATAATTGGAAAGATCATGAGATAATTGAAAAATCACTTAAAATCTGGAAACGTTACAATCCAAAGAAAGGTACAAAGTTCTATTTGTTTTGTGGTTTTAAACAGTCTCCAACAAAAGTAGATATATTTTATAAAGACATTTGGGAATTATTTCAAAGAATTAAAATACTCATGCAATATGGATGTGTTGGATATGTGATGAGGCATGAAGACTATCATAATGCCCCAGTATCAAATTTTTATGTCCAAATTGCCAGATGGTGTAACCAGCAGCAGTTTTACAAAAAAATGTCTTTTTGGCAATTTTGTTATAGAAATCAATCTTATTGGGAAGAAAAGACATTAAAAATAACTACACGGCCAAAGCTAAAAACATTCGATGAATTTGAACAAGATATAAGAGATGGATATTACGATAGAGTCAAAATGTGTTTATCATTAAAGTCTCTAATAAAAGTTCTAGAAATGTTTCCTAATCATAGGGCAGAATTGATAGACATGTTTAACTATTCAATGTCCGAACTTGTAGACGAAAATCTTTGGAAGTAATCAAATTATAAATAACTCACAACAATATGGCAATCATTATTAAATCTCATAAAGATACTCTTCTAATTGACTCTACTATTGGTATTAATTACAATAGTGGTAATGTACTTCAGGGAGAAAAAGATATGTATGAACGTATTGTACGAGATTGTGAAGCAAGTCCTTTGACATGGTATATGTGGTATGATAAAACTTTCAACATACCATATGGAGGTCAAAATGAAATACAGATTGATTTTCTCCTTATATGCCAAGAAGGTGCAATTATTGTTGAAGTTAAAGGTGGTATAATTGAGTTGATAAGGGGGTTCTTTTATTATAGCTATAAAGGGGTCTTAAGAGAAATGAGTAGAACACCATTTAAGCAAGCTCATGATTATAAATGGGCATTGTTAAATAATGGGATATTAAATAAGGATCAAATATTTGTTGATTATGTATGTGCTTTCCCTCATAGTACTCTTGACATATCACGTGACTCTTCTCAAATCAACCTTTCTCATAAACTTTGGAATAAGTTAGATCAAGATAGTGATAATTCTTTTGCAGACTTCTGTTTAAGTGTAATTCGTAAAAATAAACGCTCTAAACGTATAATATCAAAGTGTCTTACCCTGAAAAAAGTTGACTCATAAAACCAACATTATGAGTTCACAAATTTCTAGAGAAAAACGAGAAAGAGGTATCCTACTTCATAAGCAAGGCTATTCTTATCGTCAAATAGGCGAAAAATTAGGTGTATCCCCTGCCACAGTATGGAATTGGGTTAGTAAATTTGCAACAGAAACTCAATCCGTAATGAAAAAGAAACCTTCAGTACCATCTAAAAGATTAGCAGGAGCTACAGCTCCGGAATCTTCAGTCATGTCGTCCACAGTCCCCAAAGGCTCAGAGACCGATGCACAAAAGATCGCACGCCTTGAGCGCGAACTTCAGGAAGCGCGCATGCTGTCCGACATCTACAACGAGATAATCAACGTAGCCGAGGAAAAATTCAATATCCAAATAAGAAAAAAAGCTGGCACCAAGCAATGAAGAACCTGCATGCACAATCTCCCAAGAAGTATCCAATTGAGTTGATGTGCAGATTGTTTGGTGTTAGCAAGCAGGCTTATCACAAGCAGAAAGGTCAATCGGCAGCTCGCAAGGCTGCCATTGAAGCCTTTGCTTTGGAATATATAAGAAGTATCCGGAAGACAGCTCCCGGAATAGGCGGCATGAAGCTTTGGTATATGTATCGTTGTGAATTTCCCGACAGGGAGCGTCTTGGACGTGACCTGTTCGAGGATCTGATTATGCGTCATGGTCTGAATGTGCGCAAGCGCATGCGTAAACCACGAACCACCGATTCCACACATGGACTTCCGGTATATCCCAATCTTGTACGCAGTTTTCTTCCGGAGCGTGTAAACCGACTGTGGGTAAGTGATATCACCTACATCAAAGTCTGGCTTTCCGAATCCTGTTATACATTCGCCTATCTCTCGCTCATAACCGATGCTTACAGCCATGAGATAGTAGGTTGGGCCGTAGGAAAGACTCTGGAAACGTGCTATGCCTCTGAGGCTCTGACGATGGCACTACACCGTCTTGACGGCAAAGGTGAGGAAAACGCCTCCAGACTCATACATCATAGCGACAGAGGCGTACAATATGCTTCTGATGAATACGTCAGTTTGCTCCGCGAAAACAATATTTGTATCAGCATGACTGAGAATGGTGACCCCAAAGAGAATGCTATTGCGGAGCGCGTTAACCAGACGGTTAAAAACGAGTTGCTGAAGGACATACGCTTCCACTCAGTAGCGGAAATCAGAGATGCCCTGAAAGTCGCTGTGGAGTTCTACAACACGCGCAGGCCCCATATGAGTGTTGATATGATGACACCTGAAGAAGCCGCACGCTGCAATGGGGAAATTCGCAAGTGGTGGCATTCATATCGCGAGGATGCAATAAAAAAGCAGATAGCATAGGGATAATCGCTGAAAAAAGTTTACCTTTGCCTCTGGTAGGTGTTGACTTACGGCCTACGGCCTCCAGTCAACACCTACCAGGGATAAAACCAAAACAGTCAACTCCCATCAGGGATAAGTATAATCGAGTCAACTTGAATCAGTGGTAAAGACATTATAACAGTCAACCAAAATCAGGAAAAGACAAAGACAGAATTACAGTCTATTGTAAACTCACTTGCTCCATCAATTGAAGATCGTTATAAATATTCACTAACTTCGCTTCGCGAAGTTTTGGATTGGTTACAGATTGACAATCTAAGTATTCTAGAAGGTTTGAGAAAAAATCCTAGAATATTAATTGAGGGTGGACCAGGAACAGGAAAAACCACTATGGCTAAAGCATTTATTAAAAGACATAGTGGTCTTAAGGGGTTATATCTATGTTGGACAGGACTGCTAGCAAGTAAGGTTCGGCTTGATTTAGATAAAGAACGATTAAGTTCATGTACTGTCAAAACATTCAATAATTATATCAAGGAAATAACAAATATAGAACTTAATATTAAAAGTGAGAATAGCCAATATGATGTTTACAAACTTTTAAGCAAAGAACTCAGTAAAATTACTAAGGTAGATTATGACTATATTATTATTGATGAAGCACAAGATGTCATTGATAAAGGTGTTGATATTGTGCTCAATGAACTATTAAGTTCACAACACAATGGTCTTAAACAAGGACGATATCTAGTATTTTATGATCTTGAACAAGGATATAATAATGTTAGTCGAAATTTGAATGAAAATATTAATAAAATAGCAAAATACGCAGCATGCTTCATACTTGATGAGAACAAACGTGTTCCTACAAATAAACTTATTGTAGAATATGCCAATAAAGTATTGTCAGTTGAACATTGCCAGGAAGCTTTTGAGTTATATTTAGATTCTCTTAAAGGAAATGATATAGCAGGACTTACAATATCTTTCCATGATAATGTAAGAGAAGTAAAGAAAACTATTAAAGAACACACCAAACATCTATTTCAATATTGCGGAGAAATTTCTTCTACAACATTGCTGATACATTCTGATTTTAAATATAAAGAAAATGAAGATGATGATTCAGTATATGATATAATAGCAGAAATGGAGTCATTTCTTGAAGTTTTATCTGAAAAAACTATAGAAAGGAAGTCTAAGGAATTGTTAGCCTTTACAACGATACTTAAATATAAGGGTTTAGAGGATAACAATATAATACTTGTCATCCCAGCTTCAAAGATCAAGAGTTCATGGGATAATTTTCTATTCGAAATTTATGTCGGTATGACACGGGCAATCATGAATTTGGACATTATTATTCTCAAATCTAATTAATATGTTACACGACAACTTTATAAAAACAGCAAAACAGGAAAGCCATGAATTCAAGGCTCTTTTGAATATACTATCTTCTCTTAATTTACATACTAAAGAAGGTAGAAAGTTGTTGTGTGTTCTGAATAATATTATTGATTATTACATTAACAGAGAAGTGGAATATAGTGATGATGTCAAAATGCCTATAGTATATTTCCCATTATGTGAAGATTGGGCTCAGATGTTATGTGAGGAATTTGTTGCATTAAAGATGTCGTTACTTTGGGGTAAAAGCACTCGTACAAATATACTTTCCTCATATAAGTCAAAGCCATTTATATATTTGCCAGAAAAAGTTAATAAAAAGGAGCGTGAAGCATGTTCTAAACATTTTAGATTTAAACGGGATGTTGCAAAATACTTAACAGATGACATTTTAGATATGCCTTCCAACGCAAATGAGAAATGTTTCTTTTATAGTCGTACTTTATCTGATGAATATAATCTCTCATTAAAGACTAAAGGACATTATCATTTTATTCAAGATGTAGTTGGAGATTCTTTTTCAACAGAAAAATCTCTAATCATTTTAAATGGAGATGAGGATGAAGTATATAAAAAAATAGAACAAAATGATGGGAGGTTTAAAATCCCCCATATATTCCTTTTTCTTCAGAAAAATATTGATGGGCGTAACATTCAATTATGTATGAAAATGCAACGCTCAACAATTAAAGAATATAATGAAGACTATGATGCTGGTATTCATAATGTTATAGCATTTTTATTTTCGCAAAAACCTTATAGACTACAGAGGATATACGAAAATAAACACAGTTTAGTAGAACGCTGGCAACGTGAAAAATTTGCTGAAACGCGTGATTTTATATCATTCACAAAAGCAGAAATGGATTACTTATTTGAACGTCAAGAACCATGTATTGATTTCTATGAATTAGGATGTGAAATAAATGCAGAAGAATACCAAATAAAGAATACATTTGATTTTATGATTCAAGATATTGCTCATGAAGTAAAACTACGGAATGAATTGGCGATTTGTTTTACAGATCAAAGTTTATCAAAGATAAAAGAGGAGATTCTAAACCTTAATTCTGAGGTAAATGAAGAGTATACAGATTATTTTTTACAACTTATTTATAATAAATACAAAACAGAACTTACAGAAATCTTATATAACTGGATAAAATTCCATGAGATTGCAGTAGTTTTGGATTACAACATAGATGTGTATTATAAAAAACAATTAAAATTCTTCTTACAGTCTAAATGTGGTGCATCTTCGGTTAATTTTTATACATTTAAGAATTTTAAAGCTCATAAAGATGGCTTAGTTTTCTTAAATTCAATACATGAACAAAAGATCCTTGTTCTATCAATGCTTAATCATTGTACGGGACGGAGTTGGGCAATATATCCAAACTCTTTTGATCAGTATCATCTTAATCCTGGACAAAGTGTTCTACAAATAAATAATAAGATTGTATTTGATCCTCGTTATAGTTGGTATTCTTATCGCTATGAAGAACAATTAAGATTACTTCTAAATTCAAACTATCGTGTTAGATACGTGAAAAACGGTATACAGCTTCCTGATAAACCGATAAAAATAGGTATTGAGCCCAAAGAAGATGAAGATGAACAAAATGTTCGTGACAGGCAATCAGGAGTTGAACAAAACAGAGTGAAAGTTTCATTTGGACCACGTCAGCATAAAGTGTTAGATGAATATGATTTTGTTTTATGTAAATATATGGATGAAATTTCAATTTGTACAATTCTAGATGTTTTACGTGATTTTGAAGACCCAACAGTTATTTCAATTCAACCATTGACAGATTTTTATCAACCACTTGAAGATCTTCTTGATAATGAGGAGCGTAGAGCAGGTGAAGGTGAATTAATGATACGAAATAATCCAAAGTATTGCTTAACTGATGAAGAGAAACTATCAAGCCGAGAAATGTGGAAGATCCTTTTAGGGCATCGAGTAGCACAATATGGAGAACAAGTTGTTTATAATGATATAATGAAACCACTTCTTCCAGCTGAAAGGATACAATTTATTTCATTTAAACGATGGTTAGACACATCTGAAAATTCAGTACTTCCTCGTAGTAGACGTATGCAAAAGAGAGTGATTGAAGAATATCTTCAAATAGAGGGATTATATACTCGAATGTTAAGACATAGAAAGTCAAGAATAAGTACAAATACTGAAGGTAAAAATATAATTTTCAGGACATTTTTAATTCACTGTTTACTTGAAACTGACATGAAGAAAGCCTATAAAGAGTTAAGTAATGAAGTTCTTGATTATCTTAATATTGGTAGTGAAAATGATATTAAGATTATTTTAGATCTTATAAAAGACGGCACTATAAATTTTAGACTAATTAAATCCATAAGTTATGATCAAAGATAAAAGAAATTCATTGGAATCTTTCATTAAGGAACAGTTAATAGGTCCAGGTGGTTGCGGAAATAATTTTGGAGTATATGTTTCTAATGAAAATGAGAAAGAACTTGTATGTGAAGTACTTAATACAACGCCAGGCTCTATTTATAGTACAGGTATTCTTTTCCCACGAAAAGATAATCAGTCATTACTTATGTCTGATCTAAAATACGAAATGAACGACGATGAAAATATTGGTGATGAAAATTTATCAGATGAGGATTCGGACGAACAAGGAGATGACATGAGGGATTTAGGAAATCAAGAAGAGGATGAAGATATTAATTCGCTAAGTCGTAGATTCCCTGATAGAATAGGTATATCTTGTTGTGTTAAAAACATTAAATCTTTAACTTCGAGTACTAAAATAACAATTTCAGGACGTTATTATAAAAAATTATCTGAGAAAACACGTTTATATGTAAATATAGAAGATTATGGTTTTTTTGAGAAAGTATATTCTATAGAAAAATGTAAAGATTTATTTTCTCAGAATTTCAGATACCAAGACAAAAAACTAAGTTTGTTAAAAGTTATAAATAAAGCACAGGGCTTGAAGGATTTTCGCGATAAAATGCGAGAACTTAATAAATATTTTTGTTCAATTATAGCTAAAAATCCTAATGGAGAATATGATTCAA
>OLVU01001890.1_pt1 | contig 12026 bp, 8 predicted proteins | sample 1673321 | NCBI WGS metagenome assembly OLVU01 (sample SAMEA3178942, study PRJEB25190) | human gut metagenome | biome: human gut; feature: human-associated habitat; material: faeces | place: Austria | collected 2013 | reverse complement strand
ACCGAAATTCGTCCACATGGTAGTATAACCGGTACTATTCGGTATAGATACATTTTGTAGCAGGTCATTAGTTTTTTTATAATAATAGTTAGCGGATAAACTAATCCTGTTATTCCAGAATCCCATGTCGAGTCCGACATTATATTGGTCGGTTGTTTCCCATTTGAGTTTGTCATTCAAAGGACCTTTGTAAGTTTGTCCTGCAAATCCACTGCTCAATGTTCCGTCGAGAGGGTAATTGGATGGTGCAAGTGAAGCGATGGTCTGGTAACTGCTGATCGCTTGATTACCGGTTTGACCGTAGCTGAATCGCAACTTTAAGTTACTGAATATATTTAGGTTTTTGATGAATTCTTCTTCAGATATAGTCCATGCTACTGCTCCTGAAGCGAAGTTCGCGAATTTATTTCCGGGAGCGAAACGGCTTGAACCATCACGACGGAACGATGCTGTGAAAATATAGCGATCCTTGAGTGTATAGTTGGCGCGTCCTAATAAGGAGACTAGAACTGCTTGTCCTCGATAGCTGGCTGGTGTCTCAATATTTAACGCCTGGCTCATATCGAAGTCCTGTGTGATGTCAGTCGGGAAGTTGGACGCATTCATTGTTTTGCCACCCCAGTCTGATTTTTCGTAAGTGAAACCGGCTACTACATTGAGATGATGTAGTTTGTTGAATGTCTTATCGAAAGTAACCAATGATTCTGCTGTTAAGTTCTGCCAGAAATTGTCGCTTTTACCAGCTCGTCCGTTGGAAGCTTTACCTTCTCCTGTTTCACGATTGTAGTAACTTGCACGATCGTTTACTGAATAACTGATACCTAGATTCTGACGGAATTTCAAACAATCAAGGATTGTAATTTCGGCAAATGCAGAAGTAAATACATTAATTGATTTCAGTTCATCTTTAGCTGTATTAACGTATGTACGTGGATTGGCTGATAACCATGCATAAGAATCATCTTCTGTCTTGTCCCCTACATATAATGTTGGTAAATAAAGCATAGCAGAGCGGATGATACTATAATCATAGGAATTTGACTTGGCAAACTTAGTTAACGAACGGGTAAAGTTGATATTTAGTCCCGTATTTAACCAGGGTTTCACATGGCTTCCAATGTTGGCACGAACAGCAAAACGTTCATAACCTGAATTCTTGATGATACCACTCTGGTCTGTATAGTTGCCTGAAAATGCATAGTTGCTCTTTTCATTTCCTCCTGATGCACTAAGATTGTATTCCTGTGTTAATGCATCTTGTAAGATCTCGTCCATCCAGTTGGTGCCTTCTACCCATTCTTTATTGCCATATTCGTCTTCACGATAACCCGGATTGAGATAATCTTCTGGTGAAGCATAGTATTTACCGGAGTTAGGAACGATTTTATCGTTTTCGTCGCGACGGTAGTTCCATTTTCCACGATAAGGCAGGTATGAATAGGGAAGATTGTCATAAGCAGCTCCGTTGATTACACCTTCATTTACATAATTAGCATAAGTGTAAGCATCCAGCATTTTGACCATTTTGGCTATTTTGGAAAGTCCGAAGTTGGCCGAGAACTCAACTTTGGCATCTCCGGCACGACCTCTTTTAGTGGTAATTAATACGACACCATTAGCTCCGCGAGAACCGTAAATGGCTGTTGCAGAAGCATCCTTCAAAATATCGATTGATTCGATGTCGTTAGGGTTGATTAATGAAAGCGGATTGGTGGTGGAATTATTGCCTTCATTTGCTTTACTACTTGGAGTGTCTCCTACTTCAAACGGAATGCCGTCGACAATGTAAAGTGGTTGTGAATTTGTAGAAAATGAGTTGGCACCACGGATGGTGATACTTACGCCTGAACCGGGAGCACCGTCACTCTGGTTTACTTGTACACCGGCTAATTTGCCTTGTAAAGCTTGGGAAATACTGGTAGGATTACCAAGCATCAAGTCATCACTTTTAATAGAAGAAACAGCTCCGGATAAATCTTTTTTCCTCATTGTACCATAGCCGATAACTACTACTTCATCCAGAGATTGAGTATCATCTTTGAGTGAAACATTGATTGTTTTACGGTTTCCTACAGTGACTTCTGTTGTTTTATAACCGATAAAAGTGTACTGAAGAACAGATTTTTGGCTTTCTACTGTTATAGTATATTTACCACTCAAGTCGGTGATAGTACCATTGTTTTTTTTAACTCCTAGTTCAACAATATTAACCCCGGGAAGAGGTTCGCCTTTGCTGTCTGTTACAGTACCCTTAATTTCAATACCTGCTGCTACGGCAGCTGTATTTACTATCCAGAACATAATCAAGAAGAGCCAGACTCTTTTTGACTCTTTTAGCATCCGCACTTTTGAGCGGGGAAAAGAAAAGAGATTCTTTTTCATTTTTCTCAAATTTAAAATTAACTTTAGTATAAAATCTCGTATTGTTATTTATTGATGCAAAGTTAACGAATCGGGAATGTAAATAATTGACGTTTTTTGCCTAAAGCTGATATTATTTTATCATTCTTTATTTTTATAAATATGTGAGTTGTATTGTCGGATAAACTTACGACTTTGGCGTCCTGCTGGTTTTATTAAAGACTCATCCCATCCTCCGTTTTTGCTTGCTCGCGGGAGAATCATAGAGCAAGTTTCGTTCTTGTCTGAAATGGACCAGTTAACCCAGCTGATCTTTTTACTTTCCATCCATTCTACCCAACGGGTCCATTCCGGTATATCTAATGGCCCATCGCCAGTACACTCCATTCCTGCACATTCTGAAACAAAAATGGGAATTCCTTTTTCCCATGCCGCTTCAGCTCTATCCCGTAACTCTTGTTTATGAGTGGCGGCATAGAAATGGAGGGTATACATTATATTATTGAATCCTTTTAAAGGACTTTCTGCTACCAGGTGTAAATCTTGATCCCAGTGTGGACTGCCTACAAGAATAATATTATCAGGATCATATTTGCGTATTTCAGAGATAATATCAGTTGCATATTCTTTCACGCTTTCCCAACTGTCTTCCATGGGTTCGTTATATATTTCATAAATAATATGAGGATATTTTCCGTATTTCTGTGCCATCATCGAGAAAAATGCTTTCGCTTCTTCTTTTTGCGGATAATAAGTATGCCAGTCGATTATTATATAGAGGTCATTTTTTATCGCTGCTTTAATCACTTTATTCATGCATTTTAATGCAAATTCGGGATTTTCAATGTAATTGTCTTCAATAACTGTCCCCATTGCTGCACGTAAAACGGTGCATTTCCAATCTTTTTTCAACCATTTTACAGATTGTTTATTGTAAAATCTAGGCCATAGATTGTGCCAGCCATAACTAACCCCTCTTAAAACAATAGGGTCTCCGGTTTGATCGCATAATTGATTGCCTTTCACTTGTAGTTGTCCCCATTGTTTTACAGGATCTTTGCTGTAACTGAATAATGATATCATGGAGAATAGAGTGATGAATAAAAAGACTTTTTTCATTTTCATAATAAATTAGATATAACATATAAGATGGACGTTGCAAAGTAAGCACAAAAAAAATATGTAAAAAAGTGCTTTGTTATCATATACTGATACTTTTCTTACTATTTATTTCAAACAAGAGTATATTACCTTATTATATATACAAAAAGGGATTAAGCCGGGAAATAAATATGATAACAGATGTTTATAGGTCAGAATAGTATATTAATTTGATAATAAAGTGGTTGTATCCTTCTATAAGTTGCCGTACTTTTATGAATTAAATTTTATAGATAGATTCATGTTTTATTTTATATTTATCACCTTATGAAAAAAAGTATTTTTTTAGTTTGTTGGGCTGTATTTGGGACTGTATCATTGTCTGCAATCAGTCCGTTAGTAACAGAGGTCTGGTCGGATAAGCAGCCGGATAGTATTTCTTATGGTATATCCCGGATGGTGGATATTGCTTCTTTGCCTTTGTTAGATCGTGGAGTTTCGGTACATTATGAAGGTAGTATTGATAAAAAAGGAAAGAATGCCGATTGGGATTGGAGTCTTTATCAGGATCAGCGTGGAGAATGGGTCATCTTTGATGTTGAGGGTCCGGGATGTATTTATAATCTTGTGCAACATCGTTATATGAGTTCAAGCGATCCTCTGTTCCGTTTTTATTTTGATGGAGAAGAAACACCTCGTTTTAGCTTGCGTTTATCTGAATTCGGAGAAAAAGAACCTTTTATAAAACCTTTGGCTGAAAGTTATATTGGTCCATTTGATAACGGAAGAGGGCCCATACGTGTTGCACGGAGTTTTGTTCCAATGCCGTTTAACAAGGGATGCCGTGTAACTACCGATGTGAAACTGGAAGGTTATGAAAGAACCAAAGGTGAAGGAGGTTGGGGACATGTTGTATACCACACTTATGCGGACAATGGTATCAAGACCTTTACCGGGAAGGAGAATTATGATACTTTGATACAATTATGGAAGAAACAAGGAAGCAATCTTTTGTGTAAAGATCAATTGGCATATCATCGTAAGTCGGAACAAAAGATCAATGCTGGCGAGTCCATTACTTTATTGGATGAAAAAGGAGAGGGAGCTATTGGTTCTTTAAAATTTTATCTTCCGGAGATTAATGAGCAGCACTTGCAGAATGTATGGATTCATATGTTTTGGGATGCTCATCAACAACCCGATATTTCTTGTCCTTTGGCGTGTTTGGGAGGTAATTCTTTGGGCTTTCACGATACCAACTATCTGCTGTCAGGATATAACACATACGGTTGGTTTTATAATTATTTTCCAATGCCATATTGGAAGCATGCGAAGATAATAATTGAAAATCGTAGTGGTGTTCCTGTTTCTTTGGGATTTTCAGAAATTGCAGTTTCCCGCTCGGTTTATCCTACATCTAATACCGGATACTTTCGTAATACACCATATTATACACGAAAACATGTGGCAGGAACAGATAGTCCGATAGCTGCTATTCAAGGAAGAGGGAAGATGGTTGCTGCCCATATTACATGTCACGCCGAACGCTCACATATTATTTCTTGTGAAGGGGATGTTCGTATATATATTGATGGCAAACGGACTCCACAAGTTGAGAGCGACGGTTCTGAAAGTTATGTTTGTTATGGCTGGGGATTTCCGACTCCGCCCGAAGTGCATCCAATGGGAGGGTATGACGGTCTTTCGGATAACCCATGGTCAATGACTCGTTTTTGTATAGGCGACAGTTATCCTTTCTATTCAGAGTTGAAGTTTGGTATAGAGTCGGGAGAATATAATAATCAGTATTTGGAACATTCGGGTACTATATTTTATTATGGTCAAGATAAAAATGTACTGGTGAAGACTGATAGCTTGGATTTAAGTTCTTCGCATTCCATTAAGCAACACTCTTATAAAGCTATGGGTAATGTACGAAGAACAAAATTGGAAAGTTTCTTTGAAGGAAATGAGGATAGTATTTTATATGTAGGAGAAATTGTCCGGTTTGAAAATTTTAGTAATTTTAGAGTGAACATATCTTCTCAAAATGAAGGAGTGCGTTTGCGTAGGTTGAGCGATCAAAACGATGCTCGACAAGCAGCCCGTGTTTTTGTTGATGGCGAAGAAGTTACAGAACGTTTATGGTATGTAGCTGATAGTAACCCTTATAAACGTTGGCTGGAAGATGATTTTGAAATTCCAGTCAGGTATACTAAGGGGAAGAAATCATTAAACATTCGTATTGTACCAGTTTCTATGTTTGAAGAAGGAAATTTTACTTGGAATGAAGCTGAATATCAGGTGTTTTGTTATATTATTTAGGTATTATAAATCAATACTACCGTGTACGCCACATAACAAAGTATCATAATCGCTCCTTCGATTCTTGTAATTGTTCTCTTGGCAAAAAACAGTCCGAATAACCAAAGCAGAATACCGGAACCTACTAATGTAAACAGGTCAAAATTGGTGATTCCACTAAGATGGAGAGGAGTGATGCTCGCGCTGCATCCCAGTACAAAGAATATATTGAAGAGGTTACTACCAATCACATTTCCAATGGCAATTTCCGGATTTTTCTTTAATGCGGCAACGATAGACGTAGCCAGTTCCGGAAGAGAAGTCCCTCCTGCAACCAGTGTCAGTCCGATAATCGATTCGCTGACACCCAGGTTGCGGGCGATGCCCGTGGCACCGTCGACAAACAACTGACCTCCAAAAATAAGTGCAGCCAGACCTCCGATGATATAAAGAATGATTTGATTTCTGTTTCCTCTTCTATGACCGGATGTTCTGCTTGTTGTTCCATTGTAACCGGCTTGGAAGCGATAGCAAAAGTGTAGCCCATGAAAATGACAAAGAAGCAAAGCAACAACAAGCCGTCTACCCTGTTCAGGATATTCTCCGGAGCTTTATCCAAAAATACATCATTGGCACAAATCAGCAAGACAATAGAAGAAAGTATGCAGAGCGGAATCTCTTTTCTAAGTGTATTGCGGGTGATGACAATCGGGGCAAATAATGCCGTGCAGCCCACAATCATCAATGTATTGAAAATGTTGCTTCCCACTACGTTGCCTATGGCAATATCCGCACTGCCTTTGAGAGCAGAAGATACACTGACCGTCAGTTCCGGGGCAGAAGTACCGAATGCAACGATGGTAAGTCCGATCACGATGGGAGGGATGCGGAAACGCTTGGCTACCGAGGCGGCACCGTCTGTTAATCCGTTAGCTCCTAGAAGAATGAGGATTAATCCCCCGATAAGTAATAATATATTCATGCTTTTTCTCTTTTAGTGGCAAAGATAATCAATTTGGAAATGGTAATGTCAAAAACAATCCGTATGTTTGCTCTGTTTTTTATGAAAAGTTAGATTAACCTTAATTATAATCAAGGGATATAAGGTATGGAAATAAATAAAATAAAACGGTCGTTACTGGTGTTGTTCCTTTCTTTCCTGGCAATCGGGGCGCAAGCACAGCTGGAACAGGCTGTCAAGAAGATATTTGCCGGAGATACAATAACGAACGGACATGTTCCTTTGAAACGGGATTCGGACTCTATCCATCTGGCGGATATGCGGAAATCGTTGGAAGAAGCCCGGCTCAATGAGGCGAATATGCGGATGGAAATGGAGCAGATGAAGCTCCAGATGGCTACTGCCGACTCCGTCAAGTATGTACAGCAGCGGCAGCGTATCGACTCTCTGCGTCAGTTCACTAAGGGAATACCGGTAGTGGCGGACGGTGATACCTTATTCTACCTTTTCACCAAACGAGGCGGATATACTCCTCAGCAACGTGCCCAAATGACCGGTGCAGCGATTGAAGAGATAGGAAGACGCTTTAATCTACAACCCGATTCTGTGGCTATCGACCATTCGGACATTGTTTCCGATTTGATGTACGGCAGCAAAGTCCTGCTTTCTCTTACCGATCAGGATGCTTTGTGGGAAGGAGTTTCCCGTGATTCGCTAGCTAAGGAAAGACAGCAGAACGTCATTACCAAACTGCATGAGATGAAAGCGGAGCACGGACTTTGGCGGATGGCAAAGCGTGTGCTCTATTTTGTGTTGGTAATTGTGGGACAGTATTTCCTGTTCCGCTTGACCAACTGGCTGTTCCGTAAACTGAAAGCGCGTATCCTACGTCTGAAAGATACGAAGATAAAACCGGTATCCATTCAGGGATATGAATTGCTGGATGCGCAGAAACAAGCGAATCTGTTAGTATTCCTGTCCAGTATCGGGCGGTATATATTGATGGGATTGCAACTACTGTTTACCGTACCGTTGATTTTCATCATCTTCCCCCAGACGGAAGGACTGGCATACCAACTGTTAGGATATATATGGAATCCGATTCGCGGTATCTTTGTGGGTATTATCGACTATGTGCCCAAATTGTTTACTATCATCGTTATCTGGTATGCCGTGAAGTATCTGGTGCGTCTCGTTCTGTATTTGGCGCGTGAAGTGGAAGCAGGACGGCTCAAAATCAACGGCTTCTACCCGGACTGGGCGATGCCGACTTTCCATATCGCTCGTTTCCTGCTCTATGCATTTATGATTGCGATGATTTATCCTTATCTGCCGGGCTCCGATTCCGGTGTGTTCCAAGGCATTTCGGTATTCGTCGGATTGATCGTTTCATTGGGATCAAGTACGGTGATCGGTAATATTATAGCCGGACTGGTGATTACTTATATGCGTCCGTTCAAGATGGGCGACCGGATCAAGTTGAATGATACCACGGGAGATATTATCGAAAAGACTCCTCTTGTTACCCGTATCCGGACACCCAAGAATGAGGTGGTGACCGTACCTAACTCATTTATCATGTCGTCTCATACGGTAAATTATAGTACTTCGGCACGTGAATATGGACTGATTATTCATTCGGAAGTATCTATCGGTTATGATATTCCCTGGCGACAAGTTAATCAGATACTGATTGATGCTGCGTTGAATACTCCCGGAGTGGTGGATGATCCGCGTCCGTTTGTGTTAGAGACTTCTTTGAGCGACTGGTATCCGGTCTATCAAATTAATGCTTATATCAAACAGGCAGATAAAATGGCACAGATTTATTCGGATTTGCATCAGAATATTCAGGATAAATTTAATGAAGCCGGCATTGAAATTATGTCGCCGCACTATATGGCTGTACGGGATGGAAATGAGACAACCACTCCCAAAGAATATCAGAAAAGTAACAATCCTTCCAATAAGGCGGGAGAAGAAAGTAAATCTGAATAGTTATTACTGTCACCGCCGTTATTATTGCTGTTGTGTTGTATAATGAATATCAAAACGTCCGTTAGTCAGACGTTTGCCGTTGCCGAAGGTTGCACTGATAATATTCAATTCTGGGTCGAAATGGCTTATAAAAGCTGTTCCGTCTTCCAGTTCTTCTCCTTTGAACCGTATATCGGTGAGAGTTGCTTCTTTGCCTTCCTGGGGAGATAAAATGATGAAGTGTATGTTGATGTCAGGTTTGACGGAAACATTGACGGATAGTTTGTCCTCCTCCGGATAGTAGTGGAATGAATCATACGTCCAGACATACGAGTGCCCCCAATTCAGGTATCGTCCTCCCACATAAATCCATCCGTCCATCAGACAGCCAAAGGTGTTGGCACCTGTAGTGGTGACAGAAGGTAAAACTGTAATGTCAATCGATTCATCTTCCGTACAGCTCCAAAAGCTGATGATGGAAAAAAGAATGAGTATATATTTCTTCATAGTGCTTTTTTTGAGTGAATGTTAGAAATAATAGGATAATCCCGTAGTGAAATTTATTCGTGTGAGGTTGGTATCATTATTGCCATCGAGTTTTACAATAACCCTTTCTCCGTGATAGTGGGTTCTAATTCTAAGCAGTTCGCTATACATATATTGTACTCCTAGACTGACTCCCAGATTGGGATTCAGTTTATAGGTAAGATTGGCATTGGTCAGGAGACCAATAGTGAAGGCTTTCACTTTCCGTGTTTTGCCGAACACCTCACTGTTGTTCCGTAGAATGACTCCACCGGGACCAGTTGTTACGCGGATTTGCCAATGTTTGGTGTTGGCATTACACATTCCGATTTGAGTACCAATGAAATGAACCCATAAATGGTCCTTCCCTTCAGGATGACTTCCTTTGGAAGAAAATCCGGAGTAGATTCCTCCAAAGACAAAACGTTTGAGAGGGCGGAAATTATATTGTCCATCCCAGCTTACGCCTTGTGCGAGTGTACGTTGGTAACTATGGGTACTTAACGTGAGTGTAGGAGGGTGATGGAACATAACACCGTAGCCCGCGTGAAAAGAGAACTCGTGTCGCTCAAAATCTCTCTGTGAGAAAAGTAGAGTGTGACAGGACAAGGTGAATGCGATTAGTAATAGAATCGCTTTTATGAGTGTTTGATTCATCTGGATTAGTTTAGATTGTGTTTCTTTTTTGCAAAAATAGAAAATAGTTCAGACTTTCTCACAGCGAATCAGAACTTTTTGCCCATTATTTAATGTACTGGCAAATAAGTAGGTATCTCCTCCTTCAGCCAAATGGATTCGTTTGCGGAGTTCGGCTACTGTGGCGGGGAAGTTACGGACAGTCACATTTGCTTTTTTCAGGTCTGCCAGATTCTCCTTTACTTCTTTTTTATTGAAACTGCACTGGTTGACAATACGGAATATTCTTCCGGGGAAGTTTTCAATGAAAGTATCGGAAGTATAAAGATGGCTATTGGGATGCAGTTTGCGGACAGGATAGGCTGCTGCAATGCTTCGGAAAGCACCGGCTTTCAGAAGGGAGGCATTCGGTTCGTAAAGATAGGTTTCTAAAGAATCCGTATATGTGCATTCGCTGCATTGTTCCTGTTCGCGGGTGAATACAAAGTGTTGTTCTTTTTGAGTTCCTTTTGTGAAAAGGTTCACACAATGAATGGAGATTTCTGCCGGTGATGTTTGTCCGAGTAGAATTAGTAGTTCCTTGCATTCGTTGTTGACGGACAGAATGTGAACTTCCTGTGTCTGTTTCAGCTCTTTCAGTGCCAATGAAAGATCGAGCATGGGGGAAAGTTTTATCATTACCCGGTTGGCTTTTTGAAGTAAAAGCTCTTCCAGTTCGGCTACGTTTGGTTCGCAGTCGGAGATGGCAACCGTTTTTCCGCCGTGCTCATTGCGGCGCGCAGGATCGAGGAAAAGGCTGTCTACGGGGGACATTACTTGCAGGTAGGTTACTCCATCTTCGTTTTTTATGTTTATATGGTTTAGATTCAGTACGGGAAAGTTATGTGCTGCTATTTCGCAGAGTTCCTCCTGACGTTCTACGTAAGTGGCGGACTTGAATCCGGTGGCAAGAAAAGAACAGTCAATGCCGAATCCGCCGGTGAGGTCGGTCAGAGAATCTCCCTGCAAAAGACGTGCTTTGTAGCGGGCGGTGATTTCTGAAGAGCATTGTTCCAGCGACAGATGTTTCGGATACCATATCTTTTCTATCTTCCACCATGAGGGAATCTTTTCGGCCGCTACCTTCCTTCCTGCAATTTGGGTGATGGCAGTCGGCATATCTATATCCGGGTACTTTTTAGCTTGTAAAGCCAGCACACGTACATCGTCCGATGAATGTTCGCGAATAAAAAGTTGGGTTTCAGGAGAGATTTGCATCATGGTGTTATTGTGTTATAGGATATTACAATGAATCGTCGAGCTCTGATTATGGGGTTGTTGAGTGTCGGTTATGGTATTAACTTATACTTCTGTTTGGCTACGTCCCGGCTGCAAAAATTGAAATGCCACCATTCGCTGGGTAATGCACGGAATCCGGTCTCTTTCATCACTTTTCGTAGCAGTAATCGGTTCTGACGCTCTGTTTCACTCATTTTTCCATTATGTACCAATCCGATCTCGTCTGTGATGTGTGCTTCCATGCCTAAGTGGTCTACTTTGGTTCCCATCGGTAGGGGCTGTCCCAGAGAGTCTTGGATACTGACGTCTACTGCCAGTCCGTAGTTGTGTAACCCGCCTCCACGGTTGGGGTTGGAGACATATTTATATTTGGACGTTCCTTTCACTACGTTCCACATCTTTTTCTGTACCGACATTGGACGTGCCGCATCGTAAATGATAAGACTATAAGACGGGTATAGTCTCTTTAAGGCTTTTTGTGCTTCTATCAGAGCGTATGCCGCATCCGGATGCAGGTAGGCTTCCGTTAAGTTGTCGTAAAGCACTTCGCCTGTGAAATTATCAGCCTGTGTATACATCAGTTTTACAACGAGACTGCTATCCAGGTCAGCTATATTGACGAGTCCTAATGAGTCCATGTAGAGAGCCATTTCGCTTCGCTCCGGTGGCGAGACGGTGGAACATTCTTCGCGCGGTTGTATATTCTCCGGCGTATGTTCGTATTCTACGAGGGGGATGCTTTCCTTTTCTTCTTTATGACTCGAAAGGAAAGAGCATCCTGTCAGTAGCAGACAGAGGATGGGTAAACTATACTTCAGAATGATCATTCAGCCTTTTGTATTTAGTGTGCCAAAGATACTTCTTTTTGGCTTTAGCTCCAATA
>OLVU01001884.1_pt1 | contig 12048 bp, 9 predicted proteins | sample 1673321 | NCBI WGS metagenome assembly OLVU01 (sample SAMEA3178942, study PRJEB25190) | human gut metagenome | biome: human gut; feature: human-associated habitat; material: faeces | place: Austria | collected 2013 | reverse complement strand
TAAGAGTGTTAAGGAAAGGCGGGCTTTTGGTTACTGCGTACATTCCAAGATACTATGTTTTTCAATATATTGCTACGAGCAATGAAAAATATTTGGATGAACACTTGGCGAAACAACTTATTGAAACTGGTGTGCTGAAGCATGATGATGAGAAATGCTTTTGGACAGATACTTATTACTCATCAAAAGAAGAAATGGAATCAATTTACCAAAGATATAGATTAAAAATTGTAGACCATTTCGCCCAAGATGGTTTAGCTCCTCTTTTATCACAAAAGGTTGACAAATGGGATGAAAATCAGTTCAAAACTTGGTGCGACTATCATTATAGTGTATGCCGTGAACAGTCGGTTTTAGGAGCAAGTAATCATGTTATTATAATTGGGAGAAAATAATAAGATTTTGAAAGATATCGTTGCTAAAATACTCATTGCTTTTTCATTAAGAAAGCATATAATGATTAACAGATAAGGAATTGATTATCGGGAGAGTTCCTGCCATATAAGTGGAAGATTTTAAACTCGGGAGAGCTCCTGCCATATAAGTGGAGAATCTTAAATTCTGAGAGAGCAAATAGTAAAATATTTGCTCTCTTTTTGTTTTATACCGAAGAAAGGAAGTATAATGGAAGAATTCAAATTGTACCGTATTTCGGATGAATATGTGGAATGGCTTCGAGAGGATTTCCCGAATGTATATTCCAGCAAAGTGAATGCAAGGAGCTAAGCAGAAAGCAATGAATGATATGACTGCAGGATATGTAAAATCAGCATTGGATTATCATGCATTAGAAGCCCGGTGCGATTTATTTGAACGTAAGTAGAATGAGGTTATAGAATTTTTAGAAATCCTTCATTTTACTATAATTGTTTTCTGACAGATAAGGTGTTATCATAACATTATCAAGAGAAGCCAATCACCACAGGCGACATACAGTGATGATCCGGAGACGATTTTACCGCCCCCGCGCTGGCAGAAAGAAAGAGGCGCGTGTTTATGGAACAACATGATTTAAGTAAGATTCAGAAATTACAGGAGAAAGGAAAATCCGACAAGATCATCAAATATCTGAGTTCTTCCGATGACACCGTGGTGGTAGCTGCACTGGAAGCTCTGAGCCGGATCAAGGATGAGGACAGCGTGAACAGCATTGCCCACATGATCGACAATCCGGATCCGAAGATCCGTGTCGAAGCAGCAAAAGCATTAGGCAGCATCGGTACCGAATATGCCAAGACCTATCTGCTGCACAGACTGAATGAGGAACAGGATGAGACTGTGAAGACAGCCATCAAGGAAGCACTTCACACTCTGGCAGAGCATCATTAATTTAATTTGCTTTACTCGTAGTTTTTCTACTTATACATTTTCCCTCTTATTGGCGTCCGGGTCATTCCGGGCGCCTTTTTTTACCTTTTTTATACTGCGAAATTTGGAAAAATCTTGCGATGGGTTCTGCTTGAAGCCATGACGCATATCTATTTATAATAGAACGGTACGTGAAAAAAGTAGTTTTGTAGTCATGGAGGTAGTTTAATGGAAAAATTAAACATTACAACTACAAAGGATAATGAAAAAGTATACAAAATCCTGGGGGATCTGATGAATGCCAACAAGGAATTCCAAATTATGATCACGGTTCCTTCTACGAAAAATGCCAAAGACAGCACAGTAAAAGCGACAGAAAAAAGGGAACAGACCCAGGAAGTCATCCATGACTTGGAAAAGGATGTCACGGATATGATCCATGAGATCGGAGTCCCGGCACATATCAAAGGGTATCAGTATCTGCGGGAAGCTATCATGATGTCGGTGGAGGATCCGGCGATGATCAGTTCCATCACGAAGATCCTGTATCCCACCATCGCCAAGCGTTTTCAGACCACACCCAGCCGCGTAGAGCGCGCTATTCGCCATGCCATTGAGGTTGCCTGGAGCAGAGGGCGCATGGAGACCCTGGATGCCATGTTCGGTTACACGATCGACACGGGCAAAGGCAAACCTACCAATTCGGAATTTATCGCGTTGATCGCTGACAGAATCCGACTTTCTTACAGAAACTGAGGCAAAACCGCAGACTCTAAAAGATTTGTAAATTATCGCTGCCCTCTTTTCTATGAATCGTAAACATGGTATAATCAATCTATGTTTTGAAATACAAGCCGTAGCATATGTGGAGGGTTTACATGAAAAAAATTCTTTTTGCCGCATCGGAAGGAGTACCTTTTATCAAGACCGGAGGACTTGCGGATGTCGTAGGATCTTTGCCGAAGTATATTGACAAGGAGTATTTTGATGTAAGAGTGTTTATTCCGAAGTATACCTGTATGAAGCAGGAGATGAAGGATAAACTCAAGTATGTGACACATTTCTACATGGATTTCAACTGGCAGAATGTGTACGTAGGTGTTCTGGAAGCGGAAGAAGCCGGGGTGCATTATTATTTCATTGATAATGAGAGTTATTTCGGTGGTTTCAAGCCTTATGGGGATGATCCCAGATATGAGATCGAGAAGTATGCATATTTCTGCAAGGCAGTGCTGTCGGCATTACCGCTTTTGAATTTCCAGCCGGATCTGATCCATTGCCATGACTGGCAGACAGGCCTGATCCCGGTATACCTGAAGGAGCGTTTCCATGGCGGAGATTTCTACCGCAACATGAAGTCTGTAATCACCATACATAACCTGAAGTTCCAGGGAAAATGGGATGTGAAGACGGTACAGAGCATTACCGGACTGCCGGAGTATTATTTTACTTCTGATAAGCTGGAGGCTTATAAGGATGCAAATCTGTTAAAGGGCGGTATCGTATTCGCGGATGCGGTGACTACCGTAAGTGATACCTATGCGGAGGAGATCAAGACGCCGTTCTACGGTGAGGGTCTGGACGGACTGCTGCGTGCGAGAAGTCATGATCTGCGCGGTATCGTCAATGGTATCGACTATGGAGAGTTCAATCCGGAGACGGACAAAAATATCGTAAAAGCCTATAATGCAGTGAATTTCCGCAAGGAAAAGGTGAAGAATAAGCGTGCCCTGCAGGAAGAGCTTGGACTTCGCGTAGATGATAAGAAGATGATGATCGGTCTGGTATCCCGACTGACAGACCAGAAGGGTCTGGATCTGATTGCTTATGTCATGGATGAACTGTGTCAGGATGATATTCAGTTCGTGGTACTGGGCACCGGTGAGGAACGTTATGAGAATATGTTCCGTCATTTCGACTGGAAGTATGGAGACAAGGTGTCTGCCAACATTTATTATTCGGATGCACTGTCCCATAAAATCTATGCGGCTTGTGATGCTTATCTGATGCCGTCCCTGTTCGAACCCTGCGGTCTGAGTCAGTTGATCGCGCTGCGTTACGGTACCGTACCCATCGTCAGAGAGACCGGCGGACTGAAGGATACTGTACAGCCCTATAATGAGTATGAGAGCACCGGTACGGGCTTCAGCTTTACGAATTACAATGCACACGAGATGCTGAATACGATCCGCTATGCGGAGCATATTTACTATGACAGGAAGAGAGAGTGGAATAAGATCGTGGATCGTGCCATGGCCACTGACTACTCCTGGAAGGTATCTGCCGGGAAATATCAGGAGATGTATGACTGGCTGATCGGATAAAGAACTGAAATAAGGTAAGATAACATATGGCAGATAAGAACAGTTCCAAGAACAATTTTATCATGCAGGCGGGAATTCTGGCGGCAGCCGGAATCATCAGCAGAATCATAGGGCTCCTTTACAGGGGCCCTTTACAGAGTGTCATCGGAAATCTGGGACTTGGCTATTACCAGTCAGCGTATAACTATTATACGATCATTCTGTTGATTTCCTCTTATAGTATTCCCTCGGCAATTTCCAAAGCTATCGCACAGAAGCTGGGAGAGAAGGAATATCGCAACGCCCACAGATTGTTCCACGGAGCCATGATCTATGTACTGGTGGTTGGCGGTATAGCCAGCCTTTTTCTGTTTTTCGGAGCGGGATTATTCGTGTCCGGAGCAGCAGTCACAGTACTGCGTACCTTTGCACCGACGATCTTTGTCTATGGTATCCTGGGTGTTCTGCGGGGATATTTTCAGGCACATAAGAGCATGGCGCAGACCTCCGTATCACAGATCCTGGAGCAGATCGCCAATGCGGTAGTCAGCGTAGGCGCGGCATATCTTCTGATCCAAATGTTTATGGGAACGATGGAGGTTCCGGCTGATCAGGCAGGGCAGGTGATGAGAGCAACCTACGGTGCCGTGGGAAGTGCACTGGGTACCGGCGTCGGCGTATTAGTGGCGTTGCTTTTTATGGCGGGAGTCTATGCTCTGAATCGTGGAATGATCCTGCGCAGAGTGCAGCGTGACAGGCATGAACATGTGGATTCCTACGGACAGATATTCAGGACGATCACACTGGTGGTGACCCCATTTATTTTGAGTACGGCTGTATATAACTTAAGCAGTACGGTCAACAACAGTATCTACACCAAATGGTATCCGTCCCTTCGTAATCTGGATACGGTATCTATTTATGAAAAATATGGTATTTTCTCCGGACAGTCCCTGACAATGTCCAATATTCCCATAGCCTTTGCATCTGCTATGGCATCTGCTATGATTCCTTCCGTAGCACAGCTGATGGCAGCCCGGGATGTGAAGGGAGCCAGAGAGAAGATCGGACTGGCAGTGAAGACTACCATGGTGATCTCGATTCCCTGTGCTGTGGGACTTTTTGTACTGGCGAAGCCGGTGATCAGTCTGCTGTTCACGAATAAGACGGCAGAGGAACTGAACCTGGCGGCAGCTCTTTTAATGACATTGTCACTGTCGGTTATCTTTTATGCTTTGTCGACATTAAACAGTTCCATTTTACAGGGGCTGGGCAAAGTCAATACCCCGATCATCAATGCGGGGATCTCGCTGGTGGTGCAGACGGTGGCAGCAGTATTGCTTTTGATGTTCACGAGTCTGGATCTGTACAGCATTGCCATCGCCAATACGCTGTATTCCGGTATGATGTGTGTGCTGAACCAGTGGGCGGTAAGAAGAGCGGTAGGCTACCGACAGGAGATCGTAAAGACTTTTGTCATTCCGGTGTTCGCCTCTGCATTTATGGGAGCGGCAGCCTGGGCAATCTACGAAGGTCTGTATATGGTGACGAAGTCCATGCGGATCTCTGTCATTCCGGCGATCATGATCGCTGCGGTAGTCTATTTTGTCATGCTGATATTGATGCGGGGCATCACGGAGCAGGAGCTTCGCAGCTTCCCGAAGGGATATCTGCTGGTAAAGGTGGCGAAGAAGTGCCGCTTATTGAGATAAAGGATCCCCGCCATTCTTGAATAAGGTGATCATCTCCTGACCGACACTGATAGTGGAGGGCAGGTCTGGTACATCCTCTCTGGAGAACCATTTTGCTTCACCGAGTTCGGATTCCTGCAAAGTAATCGTGGGATCACCGTCCAGCTTTGCAAAGAAGCCGATCATGGCGGAATCACTGAAGGACCAGGGCTGGGATTTGTAATAGACCAGATCACTGACCCGTAGGCCGACCTCTTCCATGATCTCTCTGCGGGCAGCCCCTTTGAAGGTCTCGCCGACTTCCACAAAGCCTGCCACCAGTGCCCAGTGACGATAGGAACCGCCGGCGTAGCGTGTCAGCAGGATCTTGTTCCGCATGGTATCCACGATGGCGATAATGACTGCGGGAGAGATCTTGGGATATTCAATCTGTCCGCACTCCGGGCAGATGCAGGCCCGCTCTGTGGTGCTGTGAATTGTGGGATGCCCGCAGCGGCCGCAGAACTTCCGGTCCAGACGGAAACGGTTGATCTGGGTGGCTGTGATCCCGGCGAACGCCAGATATTCCGGTTCAAAATTACGGAATACACCGGAAGGATAGAGGTCATTTTCCGGGAGCATGAGAGCACCGGCGTCCTCCGCGGTCTTGCGAAAGAATGCCCTGTCATCAATAGAAAAGAGATATTCGCAATCCAAAAAGAAACGTTCCAGGGGCTGTTTTACACCAAGCAATTTATGAACCTCCTCGAAGGTAGGAAGATATACCTGAGGATGCTTCACAATATCTGCATTCATGGAAGCATCCGCAGCAACAGCATTCTCTGCAGGGGAGGGCAGATATACCTTCTCCCCATCAAATAACAGCAGATCATCGGAAGGCTTTGGCTCCTGATTTCGGAATTCCGGATAATATTTATGCGGTTCGATCTTATGGATCATCATAGAGTATTTCTCCTTTTATGGCTATTTTTCAGAAAGTGTTCATAAGAATATAGTAGTCCACCGTGGGGAAACTGTCAAACGTAACAGTTCAGCCGCGCCGTTCACGGGAGTCGCGTTAACACGCTTTTATGTCACTTCGTGACTACCTTTGCTCATAGATTGGCGCTTAGCGCCTGCACATATTTGCCCGCAAAATCATGCAAGCATGATTTCTGCGCCCAGATATGTTCAGAACTGAACTGTTGTGGAAATTATTTGAGATTCCGGGATATTTGTGTTAAAATATTTTGTGACTGTTCTGAGGTGTTCATTTCTCGAATGCCCCTGTGAACAGTCACGGAATTTATCAGAAAATACAGCATGAGAGTACAAAAGTGAGTATCTCATGTGGAAACGAGGGATAGTATGTTACAGATGATCTTGCCGGAGGGAAGCAGTTCTCTCCTTGCTTTTTTTGGAATCCTTTTTGCTTTTGGAGCTACGGTACTGGCAACGGCGAAATTAAGTCCGTATCTGCCCAAGGATGCCGGAAGAGAATTTGCCCATGATGGAAAATTGTCCGCGGGGAAACCCAGAGGCGCCGGAATTATTTTTGTCCTGGCATTTGTGGCATCTGTTCTACTGTTTTCGCCTTTAAGCGCAGAGCTGGTGATCTACCTGCTGTTGATCGTGGTATGCATGATGACGGGATTTCTGGACGATGCTTCCAAGACTCCATGGGGTGAGTACAAAAAAGGTTTCTTAGATCTGTGCGTGGCGGCACTGGTAGCCATCACTTTTCTGAAATATAATTCCAACGTGGTGGAACTGGCGCTGTTCCATGTAAAGTTCACGCTGCCGCCTGTGGTATTCGCCATTCTCACGGTGATTCTGGTATGGACCTCCGTGAATGTGACCAACTGCTCCGACGGTGTGGACGGACTGTCCGGAACCCTGTCGATCATTACCATCATGTCCATCTATATTGTAGACCGCACGAAGGAGGTCGACGAGACCTATTCCTTCCTGATCCTATTATTTGCCGTATGTATTCTGGGATATCTGTGGTACAATGCGACACCCAGTAAGCTGATGATGGGGGATGCCGGTTCCCGGGCCATGGGATTGTTCATCAGCATCGCCATTTTGAAGAGCGGCTGCCCGCTCCTGTTTATCCCGCTGGCACTGGTGCTGATCCTGGACGGAGGACTGGGACTTCTTAAGGTGTCCCTGCTTCGTTTCCTGAAGATCCATATTTTGAAAAATGTACGTACCCCCCTGCACGATCATGTGCGTAAGGTGTGGGATTGGTCCAATACACAGACCGTATTCCGTTTTGCGATCATTCAGATCATTCTGTCTTTGGCAGTGATCTATGCGATGCAGCTGTAGAAAGAAGGATTATATTATGTACGACGAATTAACACCCACTGACATTAAGAAAATGGAAGATGAGATCGAGTACCGCAAGCTGGTGGTACGTCCCAAGGCATTGGAGGACGTGAAGGAAGCCAGAGCCCACGGCGATCTCAGTGAGAATTTTGAATACTATGCAGCCAAAAAGTATAAGAATCAGAATGAGAGCCGCATCCGTTATCTGGAGAGAATGATCAAGACTGCAAAGGTCATCTCCGAGAACTCCGCAGCGGATGAGGTAGGTATCAACAACACCGTTACCGTGGAATTTATCGATGACGGCACGGAAGAGGATTACAAGATCGTGACCACCGTCCGCGGTAATTCCCTGGAAGGTCTGATCAGCAACGAGTCCCCCCTGGGCAAAGCGCTCCTTGGCAAAAAAGTAGGAGATGTGGTCCATGTGCAGGTCAATGCTAATGTGGGCTATGACGTGGAGATCAAGGCACTCAAAAATACCGAGGATGACGGAGACAAGATTCGCAGCTTCTAATCATCTGCGGAACATATAAGAATAGAAAGAAAAAGGAATTATAAGAATGAAGAAATATCTGCTGTTTGATCTGGACGGCACCCTGACAGATCCTAAAATCGGAATTACTACCTGTGTGCAGTATGCACTGCACTCCTTTGGCATCGAGGAGCCGGATCTGGACAAGCTAGAACCCTTTATCGGACCGCCCTTACGAGACAGTTTTATGGAATTCTACGGTTTCACCGCCGAACAGGCAGAAGAAGCTGTGGCAAAATACAGAGAGCGCTTTCAGGATACGGGACTTTTTGAAAATGAGGTCTATGATGGTATTCCGGAGATGCTGAAAACGCTTCAGTCGAAGGGGTATTTCCTGGCAGTGGCATCCAGTAAGCCCCAGGTATACGTAGAGCGCATCCTGGAACATTTTGATCTGAAAAAATATTTTTCTGTAGTGGTGGGTAGTGAACTGGACGGCAGAAGAGAAACCAAGGATCAGGTGGTACAGGAAACTCTGCGTCAGCTCTTTGGAGAGAATCCCGTGGATCCGGCGCAGGTCTATATGATCGGTGACAGAAAGTTCGACGTGGAAGGAGCCAGGGCTCTCGGTGTGGAGAGCGTGGGCGTGACCTACGGCTACGGAATCGAGAACAGGGAAACAAACTGCTACCCGGCCCAATTGCAACAGATGCTTGGAGATGCCTACGAAGTGGAGAACTTCGGGCATAGCGGGGCTACTTTATTAAACAAGGGATATCGTCCTTATACCCAACAAGAGGCGTATCAAAAGGCACTGAGGTTTGCCGGGGATTACGTGATCATCCATCTGGGATTGAACGATACGGACCCTCGGGCATGGCCGAATTACCGGGACGACTTCGTTCGGGATTATCTTTCCTTGATCGAATCCTTCCGGAAAGCCAATCCGAAATGCAAGGTATGGGTTTGCCGTATGACTCCGATATCTCACCGCCATCCTCGTTTTAAATCCGGTACAAGAGACTGGTACTGGATGGAGCAAGCGCTTATCGAAGAAATCGCCCGGATAGCCGGCGCGACCTTGGTCGATTTGCAGGAAGGATTATATGACCGTCCGGATCTATTGCCCGACGCATTGCATCCCAACGCTGAAGGTGCCGGTATCTTGGCCCGCACCGTTTATGGTGCGCTAACCGGCGATTACGGAGGATTACAGCTTCCTGCCATCTATTCGGACCGGATGGTCTTGCAACGGGATCAACCGCTTCCTATATCTGGTATCGCCAACCAAGGGGAGAAAGTAACCGTTACCCTCGCCGGACAAAGGAAGGAGACCGTAGCCGGTACGAACGGGAAATGGACTGTCACGCTCGATCCCTTGCGGGTAAGCGGGAAATCCTATACCTTAACGGTTTCTACCCCCAGCCGCACGCTGAACTATCGGGATGTAGTAGCCGGGGAAGTCTGGCTATGCTCCGGACAATCCAACATGGCGTTTCGGGTAAACGAGAGCGTAAAGGAAGAACAACAGCAACAATTGGATTACGCGAAACAACACTCGCAAATCCGTTTATTCGACCTAAAGCCCCGCTGGGAGACCTACGCCGTGGAATGGGACGCTTCCGTACTGGATTCATTGAACCGCCTGCAATATTACCACGACGCCCAATGGGAAGTATGCGACACGCGGAATACCGCACGCTTCTCGGCCATAGGATTTGCCTTCGGGCGTATGCTGGCCGATAGCTTACAAGTACCCGTAGGATTGATATTGAACGCTGTTGGCGGCTCGCCTACGGAGGCATGGATCGACCGGAAAACACTGGAATTCGAGTTTCCGGATATCTTACAGGATTGGACGAAGAACGACTTTATCCAAGATTGGGTACGTGAACGGGCGGCCTTAAACATCAAGCAAGCGTCCAACCCGCTCCAACGCCATCCGTATGAGCCTTGTTATCTGTTCGAGGCGGGTATCCAACCCCTTCATCGATATCCCATCAAAGGGATTATTTGGTACCAAGGAGAATCGAACGCCCATAATATGAAAGTACACGAACGATTATTCCCGTTATTGGTGAACAGCTGGCGCCAGAATTGGAACGCAGCCCTGCCTTTCTACTATGTCCAACTAACCAGCATAGACCGCCCGAGTTGGACTTGGTTCAGGGACAGCCAACGCCGCCTGGCGCAAACCGTATCGAATACGGGTATGGCCGTTAGTAGCGATCGCGGGGATTCTTTAAACGTTCACCCTACCCGAAAAAAAGAGATTGGCGAACGACTGGCACATTGGGCCTTGAACAAGACCTACGGACATAACGTAATCCCATCCGGCCCTTTGTTCCGCAGCGCAACGTTTACCGATAACGCCGCCTATATCACTTTCGATTACGCAAAGGGCTTGACAACTTCCGATGGGGACCCCATCCGTACATTCGAGATCGCCGAGCAGGAAGGACTTTACTATCCGGCGCAAGCCGTGGTAGAGAACGGGAAAGTAAAGGTGTGGAACGATCAAGTGACTCACCCGAAGCTGGTACGCTACGGCTGGCAACCCTTCACGAGAGCGAATCTTATAAACGAGGCGGGCATGCCGGCCTCTACGTTCCGGGCAATAAAAGAATAAGCTATGCATAATAAACAACAAATCACCGGCTGGTTGTTCCTCCTGCTACTCTGCGTAGCGGGATGCGGCCAGCCTGTATCTAAAAAACAGAACACCATGATAAACTGGACAAAATTACCGGATCTACCGGGAGCAGCCGATACGGCTTCCCTTGGCGTTTCCGCCCCGTTCGCCGGCATCCATAACGGCGTATTGATCGTTGCCGGAGGTTGCAACTTTCCGGACAAACCCGTCACCGAGGGAGGAGCCAAGCGATATTATAGCGAGATATTCGTCCTTCTTCCCGAAGGCTGGAAAGAGATCGACCGACTGCCTCGTCCCGTCGCCTACGGCGCTACGGTTTCCACCCCAGAAGGTATCGTTTGCATCGGAGGAAACAACAGTGATTCTTCCTTGGTGGAGGTCTCCCGCATCTCCTATAACCCCACGAAAGGAGAGGTAACGGTTTGCGCCTTACCCTCCTTACCATCTCCAATGGATAATCTCTCGGCTGCTTTTACCGGACAGGAGATTTACGTAGCAGGGGGAAATGAGAACGGACAGCCCTGCCATACCTTCTTACGCCTCAACCTAGCGAATATCGAAAAGGGATGGGAACAACTACCGGACTTCCCGGGAGCAGCCCGTGTACAGCCGGTATTAGCGACCGGAGAAAGTCCCAACGGCACACGTATCTATCTAGCCGGAGGCTTCCAGCCCATCCTAAACGAAGAGGAACCGATCGTCCCGACGGATGTATTGGTATTCGACCCGGCAACTTTTACCTGGCAACAAGAGACCGTTCTTCCCCCGTTTAAGGACGGAGCGAACCGTACCCTAACAGGAGGCTGTGCCGTGACTTTCCAAACGGATAAAATCTTATTTATGGGAGGTGTGAACTACGATTGTTTCCTAGCCGCCATCGCCCGACCGATCCATTTAGCGAAAGCGGAGGCGGCGCAAGATTCAGCGGCCATTACCCGCCTGCAAGCGGAAGCCAAGGCCTATATGCACCATCCGGTAGAATGGTACCGATTCAATACCACCTTACTTCAATACGACCTATCCACGAAAGCATGGAGCGATCTGGGCGAATATGAGCAGTTGGCCCGTGCCGGAGCGGGAGCGGTTATCCAAGATGGCCGATTAACCATCATCAACGGAGAATTGAAACCGGGTATCCGCACGCCGCAAGTGAATCAAGCGAAATTATAATAGGGATTTAGTGGGATCGCTGGTAAGTTTGCCAACGATCCCTGTTTACTTTTCCCACCCGATTTTCAGTATCCGGAGTCTATTTAGAGCATACGTATCCCAAGGCAAATCCTAGACAATAAGCACGTAAATAAT
>OLVU01001876.1_pt1 | contig 12088 bp, 3 predicted proteins | sample 1673321 | NCBI WGS metagenome assembly OLVU01 (sample SAMEA3178942, study PRJEB25190) | human gut metagenome | biome: human gut; feature: human-associated habitat; material: faeces | place: Austria | collected 2013 | reverse complement strand
CAGCATCAGACGCTAAAAAGTATTCGTCAGATTTATTTGATCTTGCTGAATTGGACAAGACTGTGAACGACGGATATAATAATACTGTTACAATTACAGCCGGAGGTACAACATATACGGTTTATATAAGAAGACTGCTAAAACCAAAGATTACATTAAATTACGGTAATTCACCTTATGGTGAAATTATGAAGGCTTCTAATATTGCGGATGCAGATAAACAAGCTGCAAAGGATGCGTTTAATGTGAAGAATAAATATGATGCAAGTTATTTGCCAAGTGATGTTGCTTCAAAGCAAAGAATAATATATACATTGAATGCTTGGGGAAAATCAACAGATCCAGAAGTAAATATGGATAGAAATGACTATGCACTTTTCGTATATGAACAGACTGATTTTAGTGATCCGGGATATACCGCAACAGATTCTTTGGGAGAACCTTATGATGTAACACAGGTACAGAGAGAAATTGAAGTATGTCGTTTGTCTGGTGGTAACATTTCGGAAAATGTATCTGCTAAAAATTATGAAGTATATACGATTGTTAATGAGCCGAGTAATTATTTGTTTACTCAGATAACAAGCAAATCAAAGAAATTTCTTCGACCTGACATATACGATTTAAAATATAGTTTTTATGACAGTGTAGCCAATGAAACTGTGGAATGTGTCCGTAAGATAATCGTTATACCGAAAATGTCGGACACTAATATGGATGGTGCTGTAAATACAAATGATATAGCATATGTTAAAATTGCTTCACAGGGAGGAACAATTGTTGCAACAAATGTTCCGGAAAGAATAAAAAATTTATTCTTGAACAGAGTCTTTGACGGTAACTATGATACAGCAATTAATACAAACGATATAGCATATGTAAAATTAGCATCACAAGGTAAGGTATTAGAACCTTTTTATAGATAAAAAGGTTTAATATATAAATAATAAAAGGAGGAAAATTATTATGAAGAAAATAGTAGCGTCTTTGTTAAGCGTTATCATGTTAGTATTTGCGTGCGGACCGGTTGGTTTGGCGTATAATTTTTCAGATGGTGTTTTAACAAGCGGTACAACAGAAAATGATATGCCAACCCTACAGGCGGTATATATGAAACGTAATGCAGATGCACCGGATGGTACCTGCAAGTTCGAGGAAGATACTATAGGAAGTCTAAAAGCTGGTGATGACTTTTACATAGGTCTAAGAGCTAAGAATTTCTCGCATTTTTCCGGTATAACAAAAGGTTTATACTCGATAGCGGGAGGTATCGCATATAGTACAGATTATATTGAACCATATGAGTATTATGAAGACGCCCCTTCAACGATTATCAATGATGATTCAGATTTTTTGGGTGTATTAGAGGAGAGAATGGAAAATGATACAAGTTCATCGTCATTCTATAAATACAAAAATGGTAGAACAACATATGGTATAACTGGTGCTGCATTGTCAAAGAGTTCGGATGGATATAACGCAGAAATTACAAATGCTAAGGTTGTACAATTCGGTATTCAATTTGGAAGTATAAAAAAGACGCCAGGTCCAATAGCTGATGATGAATATGTTATGTTCATACATTTTAGAGTAAAAGCAACCCCAAGTGATCCGGAAAAAGTAATGGCAATTTCTAATGCTACAGAAATTGGTGTTCAGTTTGGTATGCCGGATGATATGTCTACTTTTGAGGATTATTCTTATTCAGCAACTAGTCAGTTGGAAAATTATTTGAAGTTAGATAACAGTAAAATTGATTTATTCCCTGCATCGTATGACATTAAGTTTTACGAAGATAATACATACACAAATGTGATGACAAGTGCTGACGGAAGCACAACATTTGGAGCTACAGGCATAGCAGATGGTACAGCGTATGCTGATTCGGGAATTACTATTCCAAAAGCGGGTACAGACTTTAGTCTGATAAATTCAAATAATGAATACTTTTACGGATTTAAATATGTAGATTCAACTGGTACAGAACAGTCTCTTGACGATTTATCAACAATTGATGCAAATGCTGTTGCTAAAGGTTACAGTGACTCTGTTATAAGAGTTTATCCTAAATATGATGTAGGTAAAACAATTACATTTAACAGTAACTATCCGGCAGACGTATCAACTTCGCCGAAAACAAAAGATGTTATAGTATCATTAAATCAAGATGCAACAATTCATGTATCGCAAAAACCAACAGTTGGTACATCAAGCGATGACTTTGAAATACCTGCAGGTTACACGTTCAAGGGTTGGTTTACACAAGCAACGGGTGGTGACAAAATTGAGTTTAAAGGCGACACCGGTGTAACGGCTCCAACTAATGTTTCTTCACTTTCTGCTGTTTATGCACAGTGGGACAAAGAGTTAACAGTAACATTCCATGAGAATTATGGACAAACAGAAAACACAACAAACAAAACAATCAGTGCCGGTTCAAGTTTGAAATCAAGTGATATTCCGACATTTACAAGAGCAGATTATGCATTTAAAGAATGGAATACAAAAGCAGACGGCTCAGGCACTACATACTCAAATACACAATTACAGGCAGAAACAATTTCAAGCAATACTGACTATTATGCAATGTGGACACCGGAGAATCCGGACAATGCAGTAACATTGACATTTAGTCCTACAGGATGTGACGCACAAGTAACACCTGCATCTATGACGGTTGTCAAAGGTGATACAGTTTACGCATATCAGATGCCTACTCCGACAAAGACGTCAGCGACAGGTGATGCATACACATTTAATGGTTGGTACGGAGCGGCTTCAGAATCCGATACTACTGATAAAGCACCATTTACTTTAACAGATAATAAAACGGTGTATGCACATTGGACATATGCAGGCAGAGATCAGGTAACTGTAACATTTGATTATGACGGTGCAACATCACCTACTGCTCCGACAACTATAACTGTCGGTAAAGGTGATTCGATTGGCGATGCAATGCCAACAACACCGGTGAAAACAAATTATAGTTTTGATAAGTGGGTAAATACAGCCGATAATTCAGATTTTGATAAGACAACAACAGTAAATTCAAATATAACGGTAAAGGCAACATATAAATCTGATATTACCGTAAACTTTAACATTAACGACGGAACAACTCCGGCAACACCATTTGCTACAGACAAAGGTGCACCTTCAAAATCTTATGCAGCACCTTCAGACCCTAAAAGAGCAAATTATACATTTGTAGGATGGAATACAAAGGCAAACGGTTCAGGTAAATTCATTACTGCAGCTGATTACGCTACATTAAATGATGTTTCAACAGCTGCCGGTGGAACAAATCCGGTAGAATTGTATGCATACTGGGCAGATGCTCCTGTAACACCGGGTAAATTACCGGGTAATGAAACACCTAATGATAATGGTGTAAAAGTTACATTCGACAGTAATGCATCAGGAAGTGCTTCATCAACAGTAACGGATGCAAATCCGAAGTATGTATATCCGCATCTTGGAGATGCTCTTGGTACATTGATGCCGGAAGCTCCTACAAGAACAAATTATAAGTTTGTAGGATGGAATACAAAAGCAGATGGCTCAGGTACAACATTTACAGATGCAACAGCAATAACAACAACACTTGACGGTGTAACGGCTAATGGAAGCAAATACAACTTGGTTGTATATGCACAGTGGGATATTGCTGATAATGTTGATGCTAGTGATAAAGTAACAATAACATTTAATGATAACAAAGACGGCAACGGTGGTACAAACGTTAAGACAGTAACAATTTTCAAGGGTGACTCTCTTGGCTATGATGTAACAGCACCGACCAACAAAGGTTATACGTTTGATAACTGGTATGAAGGTACAGTAACAGGCGGTTCATTGTCAATGACAACTACGGCATTTGACAAGACAAAGCAAATAAACAGTAATACTGATTACTATGCAAAATGGCTGTCGGATATTACAATCAGATATGATGTAAATGGTGGTGTAGGTACATATAATGACGTTGTGGGTGCGCCTATAGCAAACTATACAGATCCTGCACAGAATCCTACAAAAACAAATTATGTATTTATAGGATGGAATACTAAACCTAACGGATCAGGTAATTTTGTTACTTCAGCAAAATATCCTACATTGAATGATGTTTCTCTTGCAGCACAAGGCAGTGAGGCATCAGCTCCTACAACAGTAACATTATACGCATATTGGGCAGCTGCAAATGTAAATCCGGGAGAAAATGTTATTCCAGATGATATTCCTAAGAACAATGGTGTAAAGGTTACATTTGACAGTAATGTTACAGGAAACAAAACAAATGCAGCAGTGACAGATGCAAATCCAAAGTATGTATATCCATATCTTGGTGATGCACTTGGCAATATGATGCCAAATGAACCAACAAGAACACATTATGTATTCAAAGGTTGGAACACAAAAGCTGATGGCAGCGGTGTAACTGTTGATTCGACAACAAAAATAGACCAAGCGACACTTAAGGATGCACTAAAGGAAATTGCAGGTACAAATACTGCATATGAAACAACATTGTATGCACAATGGGATATAGATCCTTCAGTTCCGACATCTGACAAAGTTAATGTTACATTTAACAAGAACTTGGATCTTAAGGGTAATGACACATCTCCTCGTGTAGTTACTCTATACAAAGGTGATTCAATCGGATACGATATAACAGAACCAACAAACGGTACATTTGAATTTGATGGCTGGAAGACAGCGTTTGACGGTACCGGTACTAAGTTTGATAAGGATACAAAAATAGACGCTGATAAAACTTATTATGCAACATGGTTTAAGTATTTGAAGGTTGAGCTTGTAAATGCAAATGCTGAATATACAGGACAAGTTATTTCGCCTAAGTACAATATTTATCAAATTAAATATGATGATGCAAGCAAAACTACATATACAAAAGTAGCGGACAGCGATATTGCAAAAGATGCAACGCTTCCGGCAGGCTTTACTGCAACTGTAACAGATAAGGATAATGCTACAACAACAATTCAAAATGTCGGTGTTTATACAATAGCAATTTCTATTGATAATGCCGGAACTTATGCAAACGGTTATAAAATCGGTGTACAGGATTCAACATTTGAAGTAACATCAGCAAAACTTACAGTAAATGTAGATCCTGATACTCAAAAACAAAAAGCAGGTTCATCTCGTAAGGACCCTGTTGTCACTGTAGTTGATGCTACAGGCAATACAGTCGGAAAAAGCGAATATGACATTAAGTATTATACATGGACCGATGCAGGTGCTGCTCCTGACGGAAATATTCAGAAGAGTGAATTAAGTGAAGTTACTGACATTACAAAGGTTGGTAAGTATGTAGTTGCTGTTGAATTAAAAGCTAATTCAAACTATGTTATTGATTCGGTTAAGTCAACAACAACAGAAGCGGTATTACTTTATGACGGTAAGACAACAGGCTATGCTGAATATACAGATGCCAAAGTTGGCGGAAACATTGTTTATGAAGTACTTGCAAATGACCCTTCGATTAAAGAAATAAAAGCTAATTCTGTCAAGGGTTCAACAGTTGATTCAACTGCATTACCATTTAAGGATAGCCAGTATAAGAATGATGTAGCATTTGATAATGCGGAAACTCCTACAATTAAGGATTATTATGTAAGAGTTCCGGATGTTGATGCTGATAGCATTCAGTTTAATGCAACACTTACAAATCCTGATACTACAACAATAACAGCATCAGACGGTACAACTCTTACACCTACAAAGAATGGTGACGGTACATACACAATTAAGGCTCCTCTTACAAATAAGGGACAAACTGAAAATACTATCACTATTACAACAAAAGCAGGTACAGATAATGATGCACCGACTCTAACATATACATTCCATGTTCAACAACTTGTGACACCAAAAATCACTTTGAACTATGGTAACTCACCAGTTGGTGAAATTATGAAAGCGGATAATATTTCAGTTTCTGATAAATTGGAGGCAATAAATAAGTTTAGTGAAAAAAATACCTTTAAGAATTTAGATTCAAAATATATTCCGACAAAGGCAAATATCAAGAATGCATATACATTGAATGCTTGGAATGGTGAAACTGATTCAGATAAGAATATGGACAGAAACCCATATGCAATATTTGTCTATGAACAATCAGAATTTAAAGATACTGGTTTCGAAGCATATGATTCTTTAGGTAATAAGGTTTCGGATTCGGAAGTGACAAGAACGATTAAAGTTTCAAGATATAAAACTGCAAATGGTATAAATGCTGCTGTTGCAGATGAAACAAAAGTTTATGGAAAAAATGCTACGGATACCGATTTGGCGGCTATAACGGCAAATGATGCCGTCCTTACAGGTATTACAAGTAAGGGATTACAATTTATCAGACCTGATGTTTACACAATGACATATGAGTTTACCGATTTTGATGGGCAGAAGGTCACAGAAACGAGAAATATAGTTGTTCTTCCGCTTTTGGGAGATACAAATATAGATGGTTCTCGTAATACTAACGATATAACATTTGTAAAATTGCAGGCACAAGGATCAGATGTTGTTAATAGTACAGTACCAACATCAGCAGCTAATTTATTTATTTGGCGTGTATTCGATGGTAACTTTGATACAGCTATTAACTCAAACGATATTACATATGTTAAATTGTCAGCACAAGGTAAGTATTTAGACCCATTTTATAATGAGATTAAATAAAGATTAAGTAAAAAACAGGAGGAATGTCAAATGAAGACAAAAAAAATTATAGCATTTGCGTTAAGCTGTGCCATGGTATTGTCGACTTTTCCGGCAAGTGTTCTTGCTGATGGCGACAACGTTCTAAAGCCCGGCGTAACCGAAGCTACAAAGCCTACATTAAAGGCTGTTTATATGCGGGAGAAAAAGAGTGCAAGTGAGTATGACGCAGCAAGCGATGGTTGCCTATATGAAGAAGCATCATTGCCAAGGGATGGCTTAAAAGTAGGCGATACTTTTGTTATCTGTGTTGAAGCTGATAATTTCGATAACTTCGTTGGAAATGCTAAGGGTGTGTATTCAGTAGGTACAGGTATCGCATACGATAGTAGATATATCGAGGTGGCTGAGAGATTTACATCAGACTCTACACCGGTTAATAGTGATGATGATTTCGCTGATGCATTGAATGAAAGAATGCTAGACTATTCAGGCGGTTCAGCTAATTTTAATTCAACATACTTTTATAATAACGGTAAAAGAAACCTTTATGAAATAGCAAGTGCAGCTATGACAAAGTCAGATGATTCTAATTATAATACCGGTTTGAGTACTGATAATAGCAATATTAAGATTGTGCAATTCGGTGTTCAATATAAAAGTTTGACCGCAAAGGCTTCAGAATTCAAAAATAAAGAAAATTTAATGTACGTTTATTTTAAAGTTAAGGCTTTGCCACCTGCCGGAAGTCCGGGCGTGTCTATAACTTTAGGTCAAGATACTGGTATTCAATTGGGTATTCCGGGTACTGCTGAATTTGAAGACTATACGTATCATGCAACTACAGAATTGGAGAAGTATCTAAATATTGATACAACATCATTGCAATTATTCCCTGCAGGTGCAGCTAGGAAGACAGGTATTTCTATTAAGTCAGGTACAATGGCATCAACTCAATTTGTAGGTGATGTATTTAAACCGGGTGTGAATTTGCAATTCGATTATGACGATAGTTCACACGCAGATCTTGATACAAGTGATACTGTTACATATAAGTATGGTGCAGCAGGTATTACAGCAGCAGACGATTCAGGCTTGACTGCTATTCCTGCAACACTAACAACTGATGTAAACGGTAAGCACATATATGCAATCGTTGGTAACTTTATATGCGACCTTGGTGCATTAACAGTTAGTGAAATTAAGACTACAGAGATTACAGTAAGCGGTGCTCCGACAACTGCTTATGACGGTACAGCAATTAACTTCAATGATTTAGTTGCTACGATTAAAAAGAACAATGGTACATCAGTTAGTGATCTTAAATTCACAAACTATGAAAATGTCAGTAATGACTTGGCAATTTACAAATCTAATGCTACTGGCGACGTTCTTGACAAAGTAACAGCTGCTGACAAATATGGTAATGGCAACAACTACTTTGTAGTAGCAACAACAGACAAAACAATTAAGAGTGCAACATTTAATGTAGTATCAGATTATGATTTGATTACACTTTCAACATCAACAAACAACAAGATTAAGAGCTCATACAATGATGGTGACGCATTTGACCCATCTGGTCTTGTTATAGGTGCTAAGAAAGCATCTGAATCAGCGGCTGCTGACGTTAAATATGCTGACTTTAATACAAAATTAGGTAGCAACAAGTGGTTGGTTGTAGTTGCTGTAGATGATACAGCTGCAAAGTCTGCAACAGCATCAACAACAACTGTTACAAAAGAAATGATTGACAATAAAAATAAGATTTTTGTTGTTTACACAAATCAAAAAGGTGAGAAACAAGCACTTCAAGTTGCTACACTTGGTGCAAAGAAGATTAAGAGTGCAACAATTAGCGGTGGAAAGACAGATTATACATATGGCGATAAGCTTAAGACAGATGACCTTAAGTTGAATGTTATATATGATGGCGACTCAACAGGAACAGAAATATCATTTGATAAATTGGCAGCAGCCGGTATTACAGTTAAAATCGGTGAAACATTAGTTGATGCTAATACAGTAATAACTCCTGCCATGAAAGGCAAGACAGTTGAATTTATCTATGACGGTAAAACACTTACTTCATCAGCTAAGATTACTGTAGCTGCAAAGACAGTTTACTACACAGTATCAGACGCAACAATTACAAAGGCATATGATGGCGGATTAACTATTCCTGCAGATCAAACACTACCTACAATTTCAATTAAGGATTCAGCTACAGCATTTGTAGGTACTGACTCATACACAGTTACAGGTACATTTGCATATACAGATAAAAATGTAGGCACAGATAAGAAGATTAAACTAACAACTACACTACCGGAAACAAACGGTAAGTACACATTTGCACCGGATACAGATAAGATTAATGCTGACGGTACACTTAAGACAGCTGCAACAATTACAGCAAAGGCTCTTACACTTAATGCCGGTGTTATAACAGGTTTTTCAACAAAGGCTGATCCTAATGCTACAGCTGATGTAACAAAAGACGGTTCGTTGGTACTAACAACGGCTAACTCAAACTTAGTTGACGGCGATAATGTAACAGTTCCATATACATACACATTCGCAAAGGACGATGTAAAGACAGCAGGTAATGATAAGAATGTAACAATTACACTAAAAGATCTTACAGGTGCAGATAAGGATAACTATACATTTGATAAGACACAAGTTACAACAGCTAAGGGTAATGTAACTCAAGACGCTATGTCAGATATCGAAATTTCAGGTCCTACAAAGGTAACATACACATATCCTGAGTTGACACCTGACTTTGGCGGTTTGGTAGTTAATGCAGTATATGGTACAGGTACTTCGGCAACAAAGGCTCCTGTTACAAACTACAAGCTATTGGATAAAGACGGTAACGAATTTGATAAGACTGCAAAGCTTCCTTATGGAGATACAACAATAACAGTATCATACACAGAAGGCTCAGTAACAAAGACTAAGACAATTACTCTAACAGCAAAGAAAAAACCAATCAAACTTTCAGACATCACATTTGAGGCATCAAAAGCATATGGTGATAATAATGTAAATGCATCAGCAACATTACCAACAGATGCTATTGTAGCTACTGATGCTGATAAGGTTAAGCTAACATTTAAAGCTGAATTTGCTACACCTGAACAAGTTGGTGACGCTCAAAAGGTAATATTCTCAGACTTTAAGTTCGCTAAGGTCGGAGAAGGTGAAGAAGATGTATCAGGCAACTATGTATTGCTTAAAGATAACGGTGAAGCAATAGATGCAAATACGACAGTTGAAGGAACAGGTAAGATTACTCAAGGTACACAAGTGGCTCCTGTAGCTCCAACAGTAAGTGTTAACCAAAAGACAAACAACATTGTTGTAGCAGGTCCTTTGGGTGATAATATTGAATATTCAATTAACGGAACAGATTGGCAGACAGGAACAACATTTACAGGTCTTGAAAATGGTAAGGCATATACTGTTTCTGCAAGATATAAGGCTACAGAAACACTTGCAGCATCTCCTGCATCAACAGCAGACGCTACAACATACAGTTTACAAAGTAAATACTTCAACAAGCCCACTTGCTGAAATCTATACAAACGAGACATCAGCAACAAGTGATAACGATATTAATACAAAGATTCTTACAGCTAAGCCAAGTAAGTTCAAGGCATACTTCACAGATCTTGCAGGTAAGACAGCTATTACATATCCATTCACACTTTCAACAGAAACTACACTTTATATGTCTCAAACAGCCGGCGGCGGCGGTGGCGGCGGCGGAAGCAGCGTATCAATTAAACTTGATAAGGATACTGTTTCCGGTGTTGTAGGTGATAAGATTAAAGTTACAGCTACTGTAACAGGCTCAACAGCTAAACCAACATGGACATCATCAAATAAAGATGTAGCAACTGTTGACGAAAACGGTAACATCACATTGGTTGGTAAGGGTACAGCAACTGTTAAGGTTAAGGTTAACGGCATAGTTAAGAATATTCCTGTAACTGTTAAAGAAGCTACAGCAACACCAACACCTGTACCAACAGTTAAGCCGACAGAAGCACCTGTAATCAACACAGAATATACAAAGCCATACGCTTCAGGTTATGATGACGGTTCATTCCTACCAAATAACAACATCACAAGAGGCGAACTTGCAGCTATGATTGCAAGACTAAGCTATGGTGACGATCTACCTGACGGTATGTATCAAGCATCATTCCCTGACGTTGATTCAGACGCTTGGTTCAACAAGTACATCGGTTATCTTGAAGATAAGGATGTATTAAGCGGTTATGAAGACGGTACATTCGGTCCATATTCACCGCTAACAAGAGCTGAAGCTGTTGCAATTATCAACAGAGTTCTTGTAGAATCAACACCAATCGTAACATTTACTCCTAATGACATTGCAGGTCACTGGGCAGAGGCAGACATTCTTCTTGCAGTAAATGAAAGAATGGTTGGCGCAAATGCAGTAGTTCCTACAGTAACTCCTGAAGAAACTGTTGCTCCTGAAAAGACAACAGCTCCTGAAGCAACTCCTGCTGCTTAATAAATATCGAATTATAATAAATGCGATAAATAAAGCAATGTAATGACACAGGGCGGTTATCGCCCTGTGTTATTGCATTTCCAATGGCATTGTCCGTATCTTTGGACAATGCTTTCGGAAATGCAATAACAATTAAAATAATAAGCTGTGTAATTGATTTAACTGAAAAGAGGTGTAATAAATGAAAAAAATATCTGCATTTTTGATTATAATGATAGCAATGCTTATGGCAGGTGTATGTGCTCATGCGGCTGACTTTAGCGTAGATACAACGTCGCTTCCTATGGGTGAGGCATATAAGCCGTACTCAGCACAAATAACAATGAGCGGCGGAAGCAATGACGGATATAGTTTTGAATTTATATCGGGTTTTAAACCAACAGGTCTTACTGTCAACGAGGACGGTTCAATAACGGGTACTCCGACAAGTGCCGGATATTATGCTAATATGAATATCCGTATAAGTAATGTAGACGGTACATACAGAGATGTTACATTTAAGATTAATATAAGAGCGAGATCTATCAAGATTAATGTAACTGCTCCCAAGAATATTATATATGACGGAAACAGTTATACAGCGACAGTTAAATGTTATGATTTAAACGGTGGCGAACTGACAGACGCTGTACCGATTATAAGATACGGTAAAGATAATCTTTCGTCTGTAACAGATGCCGGAACATATTATATTGATGTTTATGTATCGGGTTGTATCATATCGGAACGTGAGGGTGATACGCATATTCAAATTGAACGTCAAGGTGCGTCAATTTCATTAAGCGGTGACAAAGAATATCAATATGACCAATTACCTCACCCGCTTACGGCAGCTGACGTAAC
>OLVU01001866.1_pt1 | contig 12138 bp, 5 predicted proteins | sample 1673321 | NCBI WGS metagenome assembly OLVU01 (sample SAMEA3178942, study PRJEB25190) | human gut metagenome | biome: human gut; feature: human-associated habitat; material: faeces | place: Austria | collected 2013 | reverse complement strand
CGCCGGAGCGGTGCTTGAGCCGTTAGGCGGGAATTGTGCGGTATTGCCTTAGAACCCCCGGTGCAGAAAATCAGCATCTTGCACGATTATTTGAAATATTTTTTGTGAATACTCTTGACAGAGCGTGGTTTATCCGCTATTATAATAAATGCGTGAGTTAAGGGGTCAAGTGCGGCCAAAATGGAAGCACAACCCCCGCAAAAAACTGCGCGGAATAATCAAGAAAGGAGAAAAGAAATGCCTACTTTTAACCAGCTCGTACGCAAAGGCCGTGAGGTCCTGGTAACCAAGAGCACTGCTCCTGCCCTTCAGAAGAGCTACAACTCCCAGAAGAAGCAGTACACCACCATGAACAGCCCCCAGAAGCGTGGTGTTTGCACCGCTGTTCGTACCATGACCCCCAAAAAGCCCAACTCTGCTCTGCGTAAAGTTGCCCGTGTCCGCCTGACGAATGGTATCGAGGTCACCTCCTACATTCCTGGTATCGGCCATAACCTGCAGGAGCACAGCGTTGTCCTGATCCGTGGCGGTCGTGTTAAGGACCTGCCCGGTGTCCGTTACCACATCATCCGTGGTACTCTGGATACTCAGGGTGTTGCAAACCGTAACCAGGCTCGCAGCAAATACGGCGCAAAGCGTCCCAAGGCCGGTGCCAAGAAGTAAGGAAACATCTTTTCGCCATAAAATGGTCAGCTGACCCTTTTGTGGCATAACGGGAGTTTTCTTTAACTTTCGAGTACCGATGATATCATTAATGTGAAGGAGGGAAGAAAGATGCCCAGAAGAGGTAAAATCGCAAAGCGCGAAGTTCTGGCTGATCCTATTTACAATTCCAAGCTCGTCACCCGTCTGGTCAACAGCATCATGCTGGATGGCAAGAAGGGCGTCGCTCAGAAGATCGTTTACGAAGCTTTTGAGACTGTCAAAGAGAAGACCGGCAACGATCCTCTCGAAATGTTCGAGAAGGCCATGGAAAACATCATGCCCAGCCTCGAAGTTAAGGCCCGCCGTGTCGGCGGCTCCACCTACCAGGTTCCCCTGGAGGTCAGCCCCGCCCGCCGCGAGACCCTCGGCCTGCGCTGGCTGACTCTGTACAGCCGCAGCCGTGGTGAAAAGACCATGTCCGCTCGCCTGGCCGCCGAGATCATCGACGCTACCAACAACGTTGGCGGCGCTGTCAAGAAGCGCGAAGATACCCACAAGATGGCAGAAGCCAACAAGGCTTTCGCGCATTACCGTTATTGATCTGCTTACTGAGGAGGTTTAAGCCATGGCAACGCCGAGAGACGTATCCCTGCAAATGACCCGAAATATCGGTATCATGGCCCACATCGACGCAGGCAAGACCACCACCACCGAGCGCATTCTGTACTACACCGGTATTAACCATAAGATCGGCGAAGTTCATGACGGCGCTGCTACGATGGACTGGATGGAGCAGGAACAGGAACGTGGTATTACCATCACTTCCGCTGCAACCACCTGCTACTGGAGCCACACCGAGACCCAGCACGATCCGGCTCTGTTCAAAAAGAACCGTCATCGTATCAACATCATCGACACCCCGGGCCACGTTGACTTTACTGTTGAAGTTCAGCGTTCTCTGCGTGTTCTGGACGGTTCTGTTACCGTTCTGGCCGCAAAGGGTGGCGTTGAGCCTCAGTCTGAAACCGTTTGGCGCCAGGCTGACGAGTACAAGGTTCCCCGCATGGTTTACGTCAACAAGATGGATACCATGGGTGCTGACTTCTTCCGCTGCGTACAGATGATGCATGATCGTCTGCATGCCAACGGTGTGCCTATCCAGCTGCCTGTCGGCCAGGAAGACACTTTCCGCGGCATCATCGATCTGATCGACATGAAAGCCGATATCTACTATGATGATATGGGCAATGATGTGCGCGTTGAGGAAATTCCTGAAGACCTGAAAGAACAGGCTCAGGAATATCATGACAAGCTGATCGAAGCTGTTGCTGAGACCGACGAAGAGCTGATGATGAAGTACCTGGACGGCGAAGAGCTGACCAAGGGAGAAATCAAGGCTGCTCTGCGTAAGGCTACTATTTCCAACGAGATCGTTCCTGTTGTCTGCGGCTCTTCTTACAAGAACCGTGGCGTTCAGAAACTGTTGGATGCAATCGTTGATTATATGCCTGCTCCGACCGACGTTGCGGCCATCAAGGGCACCAACCCGGAGACTGGCGAGGAAGAAGATCGCACTTCTTCCGATGATCAGCCGTTCTCTGCACTGGCATTCAAGATTATGACTGACCCGTATGTCGGTAAGCTGTGCTTCTTCCGCGTGTACTCTGGTACCGTTGAGGCTGGCACCACTGTTTACAACTCTGTTAAGGATCAGGACGAGCGTATCGGCCGTATCCTGCAGATGCATGCAAACAACCGTAAGGATATCGACATCTGCTACGCTGGCGATATCGCCGCTGCTGTTGGTCTGAAGAACACCACCACTGGTGATACCCTGTGCGATGAGAAGCATCCCATCATCCTCGAGTCCATGAACTTCCCCGAGCCGGTTATCCGCGTTGCCATCGAGCCCAAGACCAAGGCTGGCAGCGAGAAGATGGGTATTGCCCTGTCTAAGCTGGCTGAAGAGGACCCGACTTTCCGTACCTGGACCGATGAAGAAACCGGTCAGACCATCATCGCCGGCATGGGCGAGCTCCACCTGGAAATCATCGTGGACCGTCTGCTCCGCGAGTTTAAGGTCGAAGCTAACGTTGGCGCACCTCAGGTTGCCTACCGTGAAACCATCCGCAAGGATGCTAACCAGGAAACCAAGTACGCACGTCAGTCCGGTGGTAAGGGCCAGTATGGTCACGTTAAGATCAAGATTGAGCCCAACCCGGGTAAGGGTTATGAGTTTGTCAACGGTATTGTTGGCGGCGCTATCCCGAAGGAATACATCCCCGCTGTTGACAACGGTATCCAGGGCGCGATGAAGTCCGGCATTCTGGCTGGCTATCCCGTCGTGGATGTCAAGGTCACTCTGTGGGACGGCTCCTATCATGAAGTTGACTCCTCTGAAATGGCGTTCTCCATCGCCGGCTCCATGGCATTCAAGGATGCTATGAAGAAGGCTGATCCCGTCATTATGGAGCCCATCATGAAGGTTGACGTTGTTGTTCCTGACGAGTATATGGGCAACGTCATTGGCGACTTGAACAGCCGCCGCGGCGCGATCCAGAACCAGGAATCCACCGATGGCACTGCCCGTGTCACCGCTATGGTTCCTCTGTCCGAGATGTTCGGTTACGCTACTGACCTGCGTTCCAAGACCCAGGGCCGTGGCCAGTACTCCATGGAGCCGGCTGATTACCAGCAGGTTCCCAAGAGTGTTGCAGATAAGATCATGACCGAGCGCAATAAGGGCTGATTCTGCACAAATTCGCGCAAAATACTTGATTTTTCTTGAAAAATCTAGTATGATAGCCTTACAACAGGCTATTTTATCTGTTTGAATTAAAGGAGGATACTTCCAATGGCTGAAAAGGAAAAATTTGACCGCTCTTTGGAGCATGTCAACATCGGTACCATCGGTCACGTTGACCACGGCAAGACCACTCTGACTGCCGCTATCACCAAGGTTCTGGCTCTGAAGGGCGACGCCGATTTCATGGATTACTCCAGCATCGATAAGGCTCCTGAAGAGAAGGCTCGTGGTATCACGATCAACACCGCTCACGTTGAGTACCACACCGCGAAGCGTCACTATGCCCACGTTGACTGCCCGGGCCATGCTGACTACATCAAGAACATGATCACCGGTGCTGCTCAGATGGACGGCGCTATCCTGGTTGTTGCTGCAACCGATGGCCCGATGCCGCAGACCCGTGAGCACATCCTGCTGGCTCGTCAGGTTGGCGTGCCCAAGATCGTTGTGTTCCTGAACAAGTGCGATATGGTTGACGACGAAGAGCTGCTCGACCTGGTCGAAATGGAAGTTCGCGAACTGCTGGACAGCCAGGATTTCGACGGCGACAACACCCCGATCATCCGTGGTTCCGCTCTGAAGGCTCTGGAGAGCACTTCCAAGGATCCCGATGCTCCGGAATACAAGTGCATTTGGGAGCTGATGGACGCTGTTGACAGCTACATCCCGACTCCGGACCGTGCTGCTGATAAGCCGTTCCTGATGCCCGTTGAGGACGTTATGACCATCTCCGGCCGTGGCACCGTTGCTACCGGTCGTGTTGAGCGTGGTACTGCTCATGTCGGCGATCAGATGGAAATCGTTGGTCTGAAGGAAGAGAAGCTGACCACCACCATCACTGGTCTGGAAATGTTCCGCAAGAGCCTCGAGTTCGCTCAGGCTGGCGACAACATCGGCGCTCTGCTGCGTGGTATTGACCGTGACCAGATCGAGCGTGGCCAGGTTCTGGCTGTTCCCGGCTCTGTTCATCCCCACACCACTTTCGATGGCCATGTTTACGTCCTGAAGAAGGAAGAAGGCGGCCGTCATACCCCGTTCTTCAACAACTATCGTCCTCAGTTCTACTTCCGTACCACCGACGTTACCGGCATCATCACCCTGCCCGAAGGCACTGAGATGTGCATGCCCGGCGACAACGTTGATATGCACGTTGAGCTGATCACCCCGGTTGCCATGGAAGAAGGCATGCGTTTCGCTATCCGCGAAGGCGGCCACACTGTTGGTTCCGGCGTTGTTTCCAAGATCGAGAAGTAATTTTCGGCTTGTGATATAGCTTTCAAGGCTCCTGCTGTTAAGGCAGGGGCCTTTTTGTTGTGTACGACTTATGGGGCGGGGAGGGGGCAAAGGCCGGGTGTGGAAGACCAAGGAAGGCATCATGAAAACATCAGGAATTGTAGATAGGGGAGAGGACACCATTCGGAACTTTGAAAAAGTGGGGCAGGAGGGGGCACTCACACCGCCCTACCTTGGGAAGGTGCATTTCAGGTCGCGGTTAAGGGGCAAGGGTTGATCTATCCCTAAGTTTTCGGAACGGTCAGAAACGCTCTCTACAGTACAATTTATAATGGGCAATTCTCAACCTCCAATTTTCCCTTCAAGTTTCCTCCAATCTCTGCCAAATCTCTCAACAACAAGCTAAACCGAAATGGCAAAAAATGCGCGATCACAATACCGGATGATTGGATTAAGAGATTGCAAAGAACATTATCGGGGTAAATGTTTAATCATTTGATAAAATCAGGAATAAACCATTCAAAAATGTTAATAAATACCGCCAAAGGGTCACCGCACCGCAACGCAAATAATGTGCGAAAAACAGGTTTCAGTTGATTCAAGGACAAAAATTTAGATAGAAACCGCTCTAATGAACTATGCAAATTCTGGCAACTGTGATATAATGTATATACCTAGATGTGTCGGAAAGGTTATCATTTGCGGGATCAAGGCATGCAGCCGGTACAACGTTTTGTCAGCCGCTGTGCCGGGGCCAAAAGCCCCAAAAGCAGGCCGCAGCCCGGCAAGGGATCGCCAGACCGAGGGGAGCACAACCAGGCGTTTTGCAATCAACACCTGCAAAGTGCCGCACATCTGCCGTACCACTTTTCACACAAAAGGGGAAAGTAGTAACACTTAAGGGAGGATAAAACTATGAAGAAAAACCTTCAGCGTTTTGGTGCATCCGTGCTGGCAGCAGCCATGGTTGCCCAGAGCGTGGCGCTTCCCGCAGCAGCCGAAACTACCAAGATTGATTCTTCGGTAGCGCAGTCTGTTGCAGCTAGCGCAGCAAGCGCGGCCAGCGCTGTGCAGTCCCTGCCCAAGTTCACCAGCACCGCAGACCTGATCAAGCAGACAGCCCAAACGCTGGCTGCCCAGGGCGAAGTGCATGAACTGGAGCAGGACGATGCCAAGCTGGAAGCGACTGCACAGAGCAAGGCGGGCATGAGCCTTGCAGCGTTGGAAAATGCACTGGCCGATGCCATGTACGCCAACGCCGCAGCCGGCAAGATCAACACTGAAGCCTATGGCCTGAACAAGGACGAGATGGCATCGGTGATGGCTGCCACCATCAAAACGTATCATCTGTCCAGCGCCGTTACCGACCTGGGCTATGAGACGAACGCCGCAGGCGTTGTGACCGCCGTTACCTTTACCGGCAGCTCCGGCATGACCTCTGCGATGGAGTCCATGACCAACAGCGATGATGAAGTGATTGCGCAGCAGGCTGACAGCTACGCACAGGCTTACGTTGCTGAAAACTCCGATACCTTTGCTGCCAGCGCCGCTGCAGACGGCCATACCTATGGCGAGCCGAAATGGTACTGGAATGACACCAACCCGGAGGATGGCCACACCCATACCTGGAAGGAAACCCCCGATGGTTACTGGACCAAGACCGATGACGGCTGGGCTTACACCGCTGTGTATACCTGTGAAAAGGACGATGCCTACCAGAAGGTAGAAGGCACCGTAACCAAGGATACCACCGAGGCAAAGCCCGGCGCTGCCGGCAAGACCGTTTACTCTGCCAGCGTGCCCGCTGACAAGAGCCCGGTTAAGAAGGAATACAAGGAACCCACCACCCGCACCGACGACATTGCCGCCCTGCCCTGCCAGAGCCATGCCGTGCCCAAGGATGCAGATGGCAACTTTGTTGCTACCTTCAACTGGGAAATGAAGAAGGTCGAGGGCAAGCTGGAAGCTGACTACAGCAACGCCCAGCTGTTCTATGACAGCGAAACCGGCAAAATTTCTGCCGGCGCTCCCGTTACCATTGACTGGGAATGCACCAGCGTCACCTTCAAGTGCGCTGTCTGCGGCGAAGAAATCAAAACCCAGCCGGTAATGACCATGCCGGTCAGCGTTGTGGTAGACCAGAATAACAATTCCGTCTACATCAATGTGGGCGGCACCCCGACCCTGGATACCACCTCCGGCGGCACCGGCGTTACCCTGGTGTCCGCAATGGATGGCGGCAACTGGTACGATATGCAGAACAACCCGGTTGACGCAAGCAAGGTGAACTTCACCTATCAGAGCGGCGACAACAAGGGCAAGAACAGCCTGCTGCTGTACGACAGCCAGAAGACTGCCGTGTATGTGGACGACCAGGGCAACCAGGTCACCAATACTTACGATGTCTCGACTGCGCAGATGAACTACTACTACTTCCAGCTGTCGCAGTTCAACCAGGACGAAGCAGAGTACTTCGGCGTGGTTGCCCCGTTCTGGACCTCCAAGGGCGTTCAGAAGCAGGGCGAGGATGGCAGCATCACCGGCACCATGGGCGCAATCAAGATATTGTGCAGCATTGATCCGAACGATGATGTCCCGCCGACCACCATGGCATTCATGCTGAACATGCTGCCGCAGGCGTTCATGTCTTACGTCATGAACTATGGTGAAGCTCTGAAAGCCATCCGTGATGCAGGCTTGGCACAGGTTGCCAAGCTGGGTGACAGCGCTGACTATGTCACCAAGCTGCTGATCCTGCACGACTGGATCTCCCAGGTTGCAGAATTCGATATGGGCTCCATGGGCGATATCACCGGCGGCGGCAACAACGACCCCATCCAGACGACTGCTTTCGGTGCCCTGCTGGGCGGCGAGATCGGCGCTAAGGGCGTTGAGTATGGCTGCATCTGCCTGGGCTATGCAGCTGCATTTAACTACATGGTCCAGAATTTGCCTGACAACAAGAGCATCTATAAGAATGATGACGGCAGCTGGAAGACCCCCGATGAAGTAGGCGATAACGCTGTTGTTGACTTTGCCCAGATCCTGTATTACTGCGATACTTCTGATACCAGTGTTGCCGGTAATGCGTTCGGCGGCGGCATGTTCAACAACGTCCACTACTTCAACGCAGTCAAGGTCAACAAGCTGCAGGGCGACAGCAACTCTGCTACGATGACCACCGGCGAACCCAACAAGAACTGGTACTATGTTGACGTCTGCTATGATGACGTGAACACCGAGTGCATGGCCCAGACCCGCGTTGAGAACGCAGGCGACCTGCGCCATGTCAACTTCCTGGTTTCTCCCTCCGGTCTGGAAGGCCGTTACAGCAAGTACTATGATTACATTGACTCGCTGTACGATGGCTACACCTACACCAAGAACAAGAATCCCGATGTGGATGATGCCGGCAATGTTGTGTTGAACAACGGCAAGCCGCATTACTCTTACACCAAGGCGGAGAACAAGAACGAGACCCGTTACACCGATACCTGCTACGAGGATACCTGGTTCACCTCTATCTGCAGCCCCATCTACTTCGACAATAATTACTTCTATTACGTTGATACCACGACCAACCAGAACCTGTATAACAACATGCGCCGCCAGCAGTCCGAGAACGGCAACAACGGCAACTCTGGTTCCGGCAGCTCTGGTAACAACTCCCAGATGCAGCAGTTCATGAAGAAGATGCAGAACCAGGGCCCCGATACTCTGGAAGCACGTCCGCGTAATGCGAACTACTATATCCGCAAAGAGGATTCCAGCAGCTCCGGCGGCATGAACTTCAGCATGAGCAGCTTTACCAAGACGGATGACCCGTTTGATATCATCCTGATGTACTACAACGATCTGAAGGAAACCAGCAGCAACTTCAATGATGACGACAGCAATGCCAAGGTTCTGGCCGAAGCTGGCACCATCTATAAGATCGATACCAGTGCAAAAGATAAGCATACCAAGGTTGAAAACAACCTGAACACCGAGTGCCTGGCAGACGCTGCTGCAAAGCGGATCTACCCCGCACTGGTACACTCTACCGCACTGTATGATGGCAAGCTGTACTTCAACGTCAACAACGCCATCTACCGTATGGACCCGACCACCGGCGCAGTGGAAGAAGTGAAGGAATACAACACTGTCTATGGCGGCATTAAGCTGACCAAGGATAAGGACGGCAACATGGTTCCCGATACCCACTTTCCCGGCATGAGCATGGTTATCATGGATAGCGCCCAGGATACCAGCAGTGTGAAGTATCTGGGCACCTTCAAGAACCATCCTCTGGCGGGCCTGACCCTGCGTGACAGCTACAGCTTTGCTACCACCACCCAGCAGGGCCAGACTGTGATCACCGGCATCAACACCACCAAGGATCAGCTGGTCGTTTCTGTCGGCACCAACCTGTCCAACACCTATAAGGAACTGGTGGACGGCAAGGCAGAAGTCAAGACCGATGCCTCCGGCACTTCTTATGCAAACCGTAAGAGCTACAAGACCGAGTCCTGGAACTACAACCCGAGTTACAACCAGAACATGGGCAGCTCTGACGAGAAGAACAAGAACGAAGAGTTCATGTGGTGCGCTAACCTGGTTGAAACCATGCCGATGTCCGACATGGTCAGCGACCTGAGCAGCGGCGCAACCACCGATGTTTCCGTTGAAGCATGGTGTGATACCCCCGCTTACACCCAGGCCCGCACCAACAAGTACGGCCTGACCAAGGGTGAAAAGAAGTACGCTGACGGCGCACTGCCCAAGGGCCATACCTGGGCTCTGGACGAGCTGGAAACCAAGTCCGTTGGCAACAATGTGTACCTGTGCTCTGATTGCCATACCGCAACCGAAAGCACCCCCCACACCGTTACCCTGCCCGATGCAGTTGCAGGCGTTACCCTGACCCTGGGCACCACCAGCAACACCTACATCAAGGACGATACCGTTACCCTGACCGTAGAAAAGGAAGGCACCGATATCGTTACCGTTACCGCAAAGAACGGCAATACCGATGTTGCTCTGACTGAAGTTCAGGAAGCAGCGCAGGACGAAGCCGCAGCCCAGGCTACCACCGAAAAGGCGAAGACGGTTTACACCTTCACCATGCCGGACGGCGATGTGACCATCAGCGTTGCAAAGAACGCTAAGACTTATGCGGTTAATGTTGCTGCCCTGACCAATGGTGAGATCACTGCTTCCGCTAAAGAAGCAGCTGAGAAAGAAACCGTAACCCTGACTGCTAAGCCCGCGACCGGCTATGCCCTGAAGGCTGGCAGCGTGAAGGTTACCTACAAAGACGCTGACAACAACGAACAGACCGTAAAGGCAACCGTTGACGAAAAAGACGCCAATGTTTACACCTTTGCAATGCCTGCGTACCCTGTCAACGTCAGCGCAGAGTTTGCTAAGGAATACAAGGTTACTGTGGCAGACACTGCGAACAAGAACGGCGAAACCAAGGTGAGCGCAACCGCAGCTGTTGAGGGCACCGAAGTTACCGTTACCGTTAAGGCAGCTGATAACTACCAGCTCAAGGCTGACAGCCTGACCTACAGCTACAAGAGCGGCGAAGATACCAAGACCGAAAAGCTGACCCCGAACGCAGAAGGCAAGGCTACCTTTAAGATGCCCGCAGCTGATGTCAATGTCACTGCAGAGTATGTCGAAAAGAAACCGGAAGCCTACACTGTGACAGTGAACAAAGCTACCAACGGCACTGTAACCGCTGATAAGGAAACCGCCGCAGCAGGTGATACCGTTACCCTGACTGTTAAGGCAGACGAGACTATGTACTCTCAGGCTGTGCTGGCTGAGGACGGCCTGAAAGTTGCTGACAGCAAGGGTGCTGCAGTTGCATGCACCGCTGGTGCTGACGGCACTTACACCTTCACCATGCCTGCTGACAACGTAACTGTCACCGCAACGTTTGAAATCGTTGCATATGGTGTTGAGGTTGCACCGACTGAACATGGTTCTGTTACCTTTGAGGGCGGCAAGAAGTACTTCAAGGTTGGCGAGAATGTTACTGCTACCTTTACCGCAGAGGCTGGATATGAGCTGGCTAGTGCTTCTTATCAGGAAGGCAACAAACCTACAGACATTACAGCCAAGGTTAAGGAAGCTAGCAACACTTACACCTTCACTATGCCTGAAAACTATGTGAAGATCGAAGCAACCTTCACTGCTGTTCAGCCTACTGAACCTACTGAGCCCACCGAACCCACCACTCCGGATGAGAACGGCGGCGACAACACCGAAACCGAGGCTCTTGAGGCCGAGGAGCGCACCGCTCACGGTGCTGCTGAAAAGACCACCATTACCGCAATGGCTGTCTTTACCTGCACCGATAAGAACTGCGCAAGTGCACAGTTCGTGGATGCAACTGTAAAGCAGACCAGCGGCGTTACCACCGCTGCTGTCACCTTCAACGGCAAGGACTACACCGCCAAGTACGGCGAGAAGAACGGCTGGGTTGAAGAAAACGGCAAGAAGTACTGGTACGAAAAGGGCGTGAAGCAGGGTACCACCGGCCGCGGCAAAGAGATCTATGATCCCGATTCCGATGCCTGGTACTGGCTGGATGCTGTCCAGGGCGGCGCAATGACCGTCAGCAAGGACGTTTACCAGGAATCCGCCGCCGGCCAGTGGGCTGATAAGCCCGATGGCACCGGCAAGTGGGTCCGTTACGATGAGAACGGCCACATGGTCAAGGGCTGGCAGACGACCGATAAGGGCACCTACTACTTTGACCTGATCACCGGCGCTATGGCTAAGGGCGCAGGCGATATTGACGGTGTACCTTGCGCCTTCGATCAGAACACCGGCATTGGCCTTGATAAACAGTGGGTAACCATCAATGGCGCCGATTACTGGTACGAAAATGGCGTTCGCCAGGGTCTGGAAGGCCGCGGCAAGGAAATCTATGACCCGGCTTCCGATGCTTGGTACTGGCTGGACTCTGTTGATCAGGGCAAGAAAGCCACCAGCAAGGATGTCTATCAGGAATCCGAAGCTGGCCAGTGGGCTGATAGGCCCGATGGTACCGGCAAGTGGGTCCGTTACGATGCACAGGGCCACATGATCAAGGGCTGGAGCGCTGACAAGCGTTACTATTTCGACCCGATCTATGGCACCATGGCTAAGGGCGATGCAGTCATCGATGGCCGCACTTATCATTTCGATAAGAACACCGGCATTCGGCAGTAATCCCACAGCCGGAACAATGAGCTGTAACCCAGCCCATTAACCTCTAAATAGAAATGCCGCAGCAGATGTAACAGTCTGCTGCGGCATTTTTGTATTTGTGGGCATAGGTTCGGTGAAATATTTGCCAGGCCAGTAGGGCGGGGGAACCCATGATTGTGGTGGCTCCCCTGGAGGGGAGCTGGACGCGAAGCGGCCTGAGGGGTGGTTCCTTGCCGCAAACCTAAGGCAATACCGCACAATTCCCGCCT
>OLVU01001858.1_pt1 | contig 12195 bp, 15 predicted proteins | sample 1673321 | NCBI WGS metagenome assembly OLVU01 (sample SAMEA3178942, study PRJEB25190) | human gut metagenome | biome: human gut; feature: human-associated habitat; material: faeces | place: Austria | collected 2013 | reverse complement strand
GTGGGGCAAAGAACGGTGGTTCTAAAATACCGCTGATTATTGTAATTGTTATTGTTCTTTTGATTGTTATTGCAGCAATTGGCGGAAGTGGAAATTCAACCCCTCAAAAAGTAAATGGCGATGGATCTTCTGTAAATGAAGAAGTAACAATTAAATCCGAAGAAGATGTTCAAAGCACAGACCAAATTCAAACGGGTCTAAGAGATTATCAAACTATTTTGGACGATTATTCAGAAAGAATCAGGGACGCTGTTCCTGGATTGATAGAGGAATACAACACAGAGGCCACAAAAAACACAGAGGGACTTCAAGGGCTTGCGACATTAAGCAACGAAAAGATAAGCGAACTGGCCGAAATATCGAACGATGGCATTTCTGAAATGGCTGAATATTATTATCACACCGGAAGCGGATCGTATGATGAATATGAAGAGTGGGCCGGAAAGCTGATGGACGTTTACATGGAAGAGGCCGCAAAGATTCAAGAAGCGTATATGGATTCAGCAACGTAAAGCTTGTTATACTGCTATAGATTTAATTGCCCTCCGCAATTTAAAAGAGGGGGAGGAGGGGATTCCCTCCAATACATAAGGAGGAAGAAAGTATGAAACAGAACTTAAAAGGCTTTGTGACAGGAATCATTGTGTCTGCACTTGTTTTCTCCACGGTTGGAACCGCTTTCGCCAAAAGCGGAACTATTCAGAAGGAACTTGAGTACAACAACATTAGTGTCATGCTTGACGGGAAAAAACTGGACCTTAGGGATGCAAAGGGTAACTCTGTTGAACCGTTTATGTTTGATGGGACAAATTATTTGCCTGTACGCGCATTGGCTGAAGCTCTTGGACTGAATGTGACTTGGGATGGAACAACTCAGACTGTAAAGCTGAGTAGTACCACAGATGGAGAAAAAACTACAAACACCGGGAGCTATACAGATGGAAAAAACCATGATATTGAAATAACTGGAGCAACACTGTCTTATAGTTATAGTATTCCTACTTTATACTTGGATTTCAAAAATAATACAAATCAAAATATAAAAAGATTTGATATTTACGTTCTTTGTTATGATGCTTACGGGAATCAAATCGGAAGTCTATATAAGGGTTATAACGTAGAAACATTACCAGCAAATGAGTCTGGAAGCCAATATTGGGATTTAGTATTATATAATGGGGTACAAGAGGTAAGATTTGGAGTATATAAATATGTAACAGAAGATGGGGCTATTGTTGAGATACCAGAAGATTCTATTAAGTGGTGGAAAAAGGCATATTAAAAAATTAGATATGCACAAAATGATTTTTTTATAATTACGATTAATTGCCCTCCGCGCTATTTGAGTGGAGGGCAATTTTTTTAAGGAAACCGCTTGACTTCTGGTAGTGCATAATATATTATATAAGCACGACCAAAAGTGAGGTGATTTGAATGTCCCCGAGGGCAGGTCGACCGCCGAAAGGTGAGCAATCAAGAACTGGGAAAATCACAATTCGAGTTTCAGAACAAGAGGCACAAAAAATTCAAGAATGTGCTGACAAAATGAACTCAACTCGAACAGATGCAATAATGGCAGGAATTGATTTGCTCAAAGCGGATTTAGACAAAAAATAGAAGTAGCCCGCTACCGTGGAAAGTTTCGGACTACTTCAATCACCAGAGGTTCCCCACTGGATAAATCTATTCTATCATAGTGGGAATCTTTAATCAACAGGAGGTTTCCCATGAACGAAAGAAACAGTATTCAAGAATTGCTCAATCAGTTGGCGAACAGCGAACATTGGGTCAAGCGCATTGCCGCCGCCTATTTGGGTGTGAGGCCGGATCAAGTGGTTATCACGGTGAAGGAGGGCAGCGAAGATTAAGGGAAGAAATCATTTCGCTGCGCAATTCTGCAGCTGACGATTAAAAAGAGAGGTGCTCCACAAAGATGTTTGGCGACATCGGAGCACCCTCAGTTTAAGGTCAAGCATGTGATGAAGATTGACTTATTAGGAGGTAACCACATGAAGAGTGGAAACATTTCTCGCATGGAGAACGTCGCAAGATATGAGGCGACGGAAAATAAACTCACTCAGATCAATGCAATGTTCCAAATTATTTTGGAAAACATTTTCAGTTTTGACACGATTGAATTGAAAGAAGGAACAAGGGAAGAACTTGAAAAAGCTCCAGCTCTGCGCGCCAGTTATCCAACATGGCGTCACAGACCGTTTCCATGTGCAGAAACTCGCTTATGAGGCGGTGAACCAGCGTCTGCGGGACGAGGTTGCAAACTATGCATTCCTCTGTGAAATGGAGGCCTGACATGAACGAACTTAAAGTTTTTAATTTCCGCGATGTGGACGTAGTAGACAGCAGGGACGTAGCGCAGATGGTAGGGCGAAGCCATAACGAACTTCTTAAGAGTATCCGCACTTACCAACAGTATTTAGCCGAGGGGAATTTCCCCCACGGCGCATTCTTCATCGGAAACAGCTACATCGATAACAACAATCAGGAACGCCCGTGTTTTTTAATTACTAAAAAGGGTTGTGATATGATTGCAAATAAGATGCCCGGAAAGAAAGGCGTATTGTTTACAGCGGCCTATGTCACTGCTTTTGAGAAGATGAACGAGCAGTTGAAACCACACACCCGCATCTCTCAAGAGGTTTCTCCAAACGGCCTTGCTAATCTGGTTCGCATCACAAGAAGGGTAATGCTGGATATGGGAAGCACACCGCAGCAAGTAGGCTATATGGTTAAGGATATGTTTTCCACTTGGAACGTTCCGATTCCTGCGTCTCTTGAAATGCAGTGCCCCGGACAGATCTGCTTAACGGCATTTCAGCAGCCGCCTCTTTTAGCGGAATAACAATTTAATAATCGAGATCCCCGCTATCCATATATTCGGATGGCGGGGATTTTATAGTTTTAGAAAGAAGGCGCATGGATGTGAGGGAAGATTGGTCTGAATATTGGGCTGGTAAGGAAAAAGAATTAACGCAAACGGAAAGGCTTGGCTTGGCGTATTGCAGGCTTAATTGCTGGGAATGGGATGACTTTATTGGAGAGAAGCCAAAAGATTTTGATAAATGCGCGTATTCGAGCAAAAACCCGATTATAAGATTCCTAAAAGGCCAACATTCCAAATCATATTATATCACGCCGGCAGTACGGGCAATTGAGAAAGCAATAGGTGAAGCAGAAGTCAGCAGATGTTGGTGGAAATTTACTCTCGGAAGGACAGATAAAGAATGGGCAGAGTGGTATTTCTCAACACAACACCTTTAAACATTTAACGCAATAAACATTGTGATTATCGCGGTGAATATAGAAACAGTAATAGGAACAGCCACAGATTTAAACAGGAATGACGCAGAACGCAATAATATGGATTGCGTAGTATGCCATCCTTTATGACGAACATGCACCTGGAACGATGAAAAAGTTGATTTATTGTCGTAGGATATATAGTCATCATCTAACAAATCATTGAGAGCAGAGGTTAAAGAATGTTTAAATTTTGATATATCAACTTCTTTTGTATCCGTATTATTGATTGGATTTGTTTTTACGACCATTTCTTTTAAGAAAATAGAAACATTATTATCCTCGTATATTTGAGCTTTTTTCAAAAGATGTAATAAAAATAGTGATTGCATAGTCATTATATCACTCCTATTCTACGTGATTTTAGCACAAGAGAAAAGTAGGAGCAATAGATACACCAGTGCCAAGTGCCTCTCCCCTGATGGAGCTAACAGTGCCAAGTGCCATTTATTTTACCGAAAGGGGGAATTGGCACATGGCAGAGGCTACAATTGACAGCATCAAAATTGAGATCAGCGCATCGTCCGATGCTGCGGCTGAAAATATCAAAAAGCTGTCCGAGGCACTGAAGGAACTGAAAACGAGCACCAGCGGTGGTGTCCGCGGGTTAAATACGATCAAGAAACAGCTGGAAGGGCTGAAAACCGCCTTGTCTGGAGCGGACAATTCCGGAACAAAGCTATCTAAAATTGCAAAGGGACTCAAAGCTCTTTCTGAAGTTCAAAAGTCGAGCGGACTTAGCTCTACGCTTAATGCGATGGCTAAGCTTCCTAATATTCTTACACCAAATATGGATGGGGCTGATAAAAAACTCTCTAAAATTGCAAAAGGATTAAATGCGCTTTCAAGTGTACAAAAAGCCAGTGGGTTAAATTCGACGCTCAATGCACTGGGAAAACTTCCGGATATTTCGAGCAAGCTTGCTCCAATGGACATGGACAAATTTGCTCAGTCCATCAAGAAAGTTGCTGCGGCGCTTTCTCCGTTGGCTACGGAAATGGAAAAAGTGTCGAAGGGATTTGCAGCATTTCCAATCCGCATTCAGAAGATCATTCAAAGCAATTCCGGTTTGACGGCATCCAATAAAAAGGCGGCAGACAGTTTTAACAGCGTCGGAAAATTCAGTTTGAAAAGCATTGCCAACCTTACTTTGTTTGGATTTGGGATTAATGCTGTTGCCGATGTACTAAGCGGGTTTATTACAAATATCAACGCCTATGTGGAAAATATGAATCTGTTTTCCGTTTCTATGGGCGAATATTACAGCGAAGCGATGGAATATGCAGAGCTGGTGCAAAGCAAACTCGGCATTGATATTTCTGAATGGACGAGAAACCAGGGCATTTTTATGTCAATGGCAAAGGGCTTTGGCCTTGCAAACGATCAGGCCTATAACCTGTCCAAAGGGCTGACTGAGCTTTCTTACGATATTTCTTCGTTCTTCAATATCAGTCTGGATGCGGTTGGTGACGGTGCGTTTGCGAAAGTCCAGTCCGGTATTTCAGGTGAATTGGAACCGCTTCGCAGGCTCGGATATGCGCTGGATGAAGCAACACTTCAGCAGGTAGCATATGACCACGGTGTAAACCAGTCGATCCGCACGATGACACAGGCGCAGAAAGCCATCCTTCGCTATACAGCGATTGTGGAGCAGTCTGCCCGCATGGGCGTCATTGGAGATATGGCAAAAACCCTGGAGTCCCCGGCAAATGCACTTCGTATTCTACATATGGAATTTAAGTCGCTGTCCCGCGCCATCGGAAGTATTTTTATTCCTGCTTTGGTGAAGATCATTCCGGTTGTGCAGGCGGTCGTAGAAGTTTTGACTGAATTCGCACAGGCGCTGGCAAAGCTGTTCGGCTTCAAGATGACAGACTGGTCTTACTCTGATTGGGAAGGCATGGGCAATGCGATTGATTTTGGCGCTGGGGCGGCAGATGACATGGCAGACGGCATGTCCGATGCGGCAGCGGCGGCAAAGAAGCTGAAAGATTATACGCTTGGGATTGACGAATTAAATATTATTAAGCCCGATACAGGGGCAGGCGCTTCCGGCGGCAGTGGTGCAGCGGGCGGCGCTGGATGGGAAAAAGACTGGGATCTGGATAGTGTTTGGGATAAATCTGTCTTGGAGAATATTACACGTCAGGTAGATGGGCTGAAAGAAAAGATTAAAGATATTCTTGTGCCGATTGGGCTTGTAACTGGAGCATTTCTCGCATGGAAAATTGCACCATATTTATTAGTAGGCCTGCGCACTGTTTATGAACTGCTTGGACTTATTTTAGGCCGTCAATTAGTAGTAAGTGCTGTTACCAGTAAATTTCTTGCAATATTAAAGAGCCTTGCTGTTTTTGCTGGATTTGCTGGAGCAGCAGTAGCAATCTATGGAGTTATAGATGCATTCCAATCTGGAAATGTTACATGGGCTAATACAGCCATGATCCTCGGTGGCGTTGCAGCTGCGGCAATAGCGCTTGGAATAGCAATTAATCCTCTTGTTGGAGCTATTACATTGGTAGTTGGTGGAGTAGCTGCATTTGTTACGGCAATTCATGATATGTTAACCGGTGAAGTTACTCCGCAGAATATTACACTTGCATTGGGTGGAGTAGCTGCTGCAGCTATTGGTGTAGGGCTTGCATTTGGGCCAATTCCTGCTCTTATTGTGGCGATTGTAGGAGCTATCGCTACTGTTGGTGTCATTATTTATAAAAATTGGGACAATATTGTGGCATGGACGCAAGAGAAGTGGGGACAGTTCCAAGAAATTATTTCCAATACAATTGAGAATGTAAAAATTTTTATTACGGAAAAAATCCCTGAGATTTTAAGAAATATTGTACAGTGGTTCTCTGAATTGCCGGGGAAAATTGGTTATCAGCTTGGATTTGTCATAGGCCGAATTTCAAGATGGGCATTGGACATGATTGTTTCTGTAAAAGAAGAGGTGCCCAAGATCATCAATGCTATAATTCAGTTTTTTATTGAACTTCCATCAAAGATTTATAACGCGATTTTAGAATTCAAGAACTATGTTGTTCAGTGGATAGAGAAAACAAAAATCTGGTTTTCTGAAAGTTTGCCTCAGGTAATTAGTGGAGTGGTTGAATTTTTCGCAGAACTTCCTACAAAAATTTATGTTGCTATTTCACAATTAAAACAAAAAATTATGGATATTGGAGCATTTATTTTGCAAGGCATCATTGATGGGATTATGGGAGTTCCGGGAGCTATTGCTGATTTTTGTAGAGGATTTTTGGAAGGTGTACAGGATGGATTCCAGATTAATTCCCCGTCGAAATTGTTCCGAGATGAGGTTGGTGTTTATCTTGGCGAAGGCATTGCAGAGGGCATGATCCAAAGCACACCCGCCATCACAGCGGCGGCGCAGGGGATCGCAGACAGCGTGCAAAAGGTGTTCAATGGAATTTCCTATGACCCCGGTACAAACTACATGGCACTGATTAACGCGGCGAAAGAATCCGGAGATTTTGAAGAGGCTGCGCGGCTGGAAACCATCCGCAATGCGAAAATCGATGGCGAAGGACTCAACTGGGAAAAGACCTTTGATTTCACTGGTGTCACGGATCAGTTCCAGCAGGTGGCAGATCAGTTCAGCGTGCAGACAGATGCAATGAATACCGATTATTCCGAATTTGTCATCCAGACAAAGACTTCTACGGAAAGCATTAAAACGGATGTCCTTGCCTCCATTGAGACGGTAGACACAGCACTGAAGACTTTTATCACACAGACAACAAATAACTTCCGCACAATGTCGAAACAGAGCAACGCGCAAATTCAGTCCATTATCAGTGCTCTTAATGCAATTCCTCGCAACATTACAACCGTACATACGATTGTGACCCGGAGCGTTTCAGGCGGATCTGGGAGCACAAAGGGATATGCTTCCGGCGGATTCCCAGATACAGGGGAACTGTTTTTGGCGCGGGAAGCTGGCCCTGAGTTGGTGGGACAAATCGGGAAGCGAACTGCGGTTGCCAACAACGCGCAGATCGTGGAAGGCATCCGCTACGGTGTGGCCGACGCAAATGCAGAGCAAAACGCTCTTTTGCAGGAACAGAATGAGCTGCTGCGCGCCATCCTCAATAAGTCCGGGGTGTACTTGGACGGGAAGCAGCTCAAGAAATCTGTAGACAAGGCCAGCCGCAGCAGCGGAGCGAATATTTTGATCGGGGGTGTCGTGTAATGCGCTCAATGGTAACGGTAGCAGGGACGGCACTCCCCGAACCGTCAACATACAGTGCCACAACCAGCACAGTGGTGGACAGCGGAAGAAACGTGAAGGGTTATGTCATCGCAAGTGTCATCCGCAGTGGAATTGCAAAGGTGGAACTGAGCTGGAATTTTATATCTGCTCAGGATTGGGCGAATGTGATGTCTCTATTTAACAAAAGTTTTTTCAACAGTGTAACGTTCTTTTGCCAAGATTCCAACAAGTGGGAAACACGGACGATGTATGTTGGAGATAGAACCGCCAGCGTATTTCTTCGCAATCCGGATGGGAGTATCAAAGGGTACACAGGGGCGAAGCTTTCACTGATCGAGGTATAAGCTATGCAGAATGTATCGCAGAAGTGGAAAGACAACCAAGAGCAATATCTTGTGGGGGAAAGCTATGTTGAGGTTATCTTGAATGTAGGCGATCCGGAATCACAGGAGGATGCATCGGTCAGTGACAACGGATCAGATGAAATTTCCAATACGCCGCAGATTGTGGACGGTACAGATAAAAACGTGCTTCCATATGCTTCGTTGGAGCTTAACAGCTGGCTCCTGAGCAGCAACCGGATCATTCTTCCGGATGCGCCGCCATATGGGGATACCGGATACATCGGGGACGTTCTCAGCGGTGACGATGGCTCCTTTTCGAGTATTCCCACCATTACGATTTCGTTTTCAAAGTTGTTCACCAGTGTAATTCCAGGCATAACCATTGATTGGGGAACGGCATATGGAGAGTATGCAGACAGTTTTATTGTGACGGCATACAGTGGGGAAGCTGTATCTGCTTCGGCCACTGTCACGGGGAACCGGAACGTTTCTTCTGTTGTAAATCTGGATATAGAGGAATACGACAAGATCGTCATACAGATTACAAGATGGTGCCTTCCCCACCATAGAGCGAGGATTTCCAATATTCTGGTTGGCATTAAACAGACATATTCCAAAACCGAACTGATGAACTACAGCCACACCATAGAGGTTGATCCCGTTTCTGCTGCGCTGCCAACCATTGAAATCGAGTTTTCGATCTCCAATCTGAACGGGCAGTATAACCCGGATAATCCGCAAGGCGCTGAGAAATATTTAATGGAGCGGCAGGAGATAACGGCACGTTATGCGTATCTCATCGACGGCGCTATTGAATGGATCCCGGCTGGAACATTTTACATGAGCGAATGGGACACGCCGCAAAACGGCATTACAGCCAGCTTTAAGGCGCGCGATATGCAGGAACTTATGACGGATACCTATTCCGGGCCGGTTGAGGGAACGCTTCTTGAGATTGCGACAGCGGCATTTGAACAGGCTGCATTGCCAAAGCAGAAAGACGGGAGCAACCGGTGGATCGTTGATGCGTCACTCGCAACAATCCATGCTCCTGAGGGGGCAAGCCTGGACGGAAATACAATTGCCGAAGTGCTGCAGTATGTAGCGAACGCGGCCTGTTGTGTGTTCTATCAGGACAGGGAAGGTATTTACCATATTGAACCGCTGCCCAGTGGAGTTACCGATTATGAAATAAACCAGTTCCGAAGCTATGAAAATTCTGAAATCAGCCTCAGCAAGCAATTGAAAGCCGTTTCGATCAACGATGGGGCCGCAGTGGTTTCTTTTGGAAGCACAGGAGAAACGCAGGATGTAAACAATCCTCTGGTATCAGCGGAACGGGCTGAAACGGTTGCTACATGGATCGGAAACTACTTGAAGAACCGACGCATTCTGAGCGGGGAATTCCGGGCAGATCCGAGATTGGACGCTTTGGATAGGGTGAGCAATGAAAATCAGTTCGCACAGAGCACGGTTCTGGTTACATCCATTAAATACACCTATAATGGAGCATTCCGCGGGACTTATGAAGGCCGGGCGGAAGCATAAAGGAGGAACTTATGTCAGTCAAAAAAGTTCAGTTTTCTATCAATGGGCAGACCTATGATCTGACCTATGATGCGGGAAGCCAGCAGTACAAAGCTACTATTACTGCTCCGCCCACGACCAGCTACAACGAAAATGAAGAACACAAGTTTTACGGGACAGTTACCGCAGAAGATAATGCAGGGAACCGGGTCACAGCGACAAAGGATGAGTTTGAGGAATTAAAGCTACGTGTCCTTGAAAAGGAGAAACCTGTCATTGCGGTAACATATCCGACCGCAGGTGCTTATATCACCAGTGCAGCCCCAGTGTTCAAGTGGAATGTGACGGATACCGGAAGCGGGATTGATACAAGCAGCATTTCAATCAAGATCGATGGGAATACTGCTGTAACAAGCGGGATTGAAACGTCTTCCATTTCCAATGGATATGCCTGTACATATACGCCTTCGGAAGCGCTTGGAGAGGGTTCACATACCGTATATTTCAATGTAAGCGATCACGACGGGAACACTGCAACACAGGCCAGCGTCACATTTACTGTGGATACGATTCCGCCCACGCTGGTTATTACGTCTCCGGCTGAGGGTCTGGTCACCAATCAGAGCAGCATTCTGGTTTCCGGAAACACCAACGACGCAACCTCTTCGCCGGTCACCATTAAAGTACAGGTGAATGGAGGAATCGCACAGTCGGCAGAAGTTGCACCGGATGGAACGTTCTCGATTAATGTTACGCTGGCAGAGGGCAGCAATACCATCCGGGTTGTTGCAACTGACAGTGCTGGCAAGAGCACCACGGTAGAGCGGTCGGTTGTACTCGATACGGGCGCTCCGGTGATTACGGCTATTACGTTGACGCCTAATCCTGTAGATGCTGGCGCAACGTATATCGTATCTGTTACTGTGACAGATTCCTGACATGGTCAAACGGGTATATGGAAAATGCGATAACGTTGAGATTGTGTTTACCCTGAATGAGTATACGGGGCGGTGGGAAACCACCGTCCCGGCATCGGAAGATAATACTTATATTTTTGAATTGTGGGCAGAGGATGAAGCAGGGAACCGAACCTATTTTGCAGCTGTCAAGGTCACAGTGGATCTTGATTTGCTTCAATTTCGTTTTTCCGTGTTGGAAGTTGGCGCGGGATTCACAATGGAAGAGGTTTTGGAACTGTTTGGTGCGTCACGCTTCAAAAGTAAGGCGTGCATAAGAGATTATTGCAGTTCCTTTTGGATGGATGAGTATAGAGCAGAACTCACACAATATGAAGTGGTTGGAGGGTGAAAATGGAAGAGAAAGTTTTACAGCTTGGAGAGCGCAGAGCGATCACGCTTAAAATCTGGCTGAAAGACAATGCAGCATTTACACCGCAGAATTGCGAATGGGATTTGAGCTATACGGATTCCAAAGAGGCCCAAGGGACGATTCTCCCAGAGCAGGACGGGGCTTATTGGAACTTGCGCTGCGAAATACAGCCTAAACGGCGCACGGTATACAACCTTACCTTTACCTTTCAGGTTGGATCGGAAATTGTGAAAAAAGCAATTCGGATTCGGGTGATTTGATATGGCAGAAAAACAGATCCGTTCCGGTCAGTTTTCAGCATGGTCCGGAAGCGAAATTTTACCAGGTGGCCCGAGTTTGCGACCGCGAAATTGGGAGGAACAGGATCAGTTAGGTCTAACTTGGGAACAAATTGATGCGCTGGATTGGGACTGGTATTTGTGGGGCTATGGGTCTGCTGGGCATCTTGAGATTACAGCGGTCAGCCTATCGCCCAATCCGGTGGACTGTGGGGCTACGCTTCAAGTTTCGGTTACAGTGGAGATGGTGTTGACATGATTATAGATGACCTTATCACAAACAGAACACAGGAAGATGCTTCTTACGCTGCAGAACTGGCCGCAAAAGGGCAGAACATGACCGCAGAAGAATGGGCTGCTTATTTGGCAGGGCTTCGCGGAGCGTATAACTACACTGACCTAAACCGTGTTACACAGGCAATGGAGTACATTAACGACCGGCTTTCTGGGTATGGATATGAGACAGGATATCAAGATGTTAAAATTCTCCATGATGAATCATTAGACCCATATCGCTGGTATGAAACGGATAAACCTAAGGAAGAGCAAATGGATCAGTATCTTTCCAATGTAAAGGCTATCCGGAGAACGCTTGAATTACCTTCAAATACACCGAATGTTCCGGAAGATATGGAAGCGTTGACATATGAAGAAGCCAACGATATAGAGCAGATCCTTGTGATCGTGGAAGAAATCATGAACCGGGTTATTTCCGGGTTTCGTCGGAGCGGTCAGTTTGCGTTTTGGAGCGGAACGTTGGGGCTTCCATGCGCAGACAGTGATTTCGGGCGTACATGGGAGGAATTAGACAAAATGGAACGAGAGTGGGACGATTTGGAAAACGCAGACTGGTATCTTTTGGCCTATGGAAATTTGGGGGTGACAAAATGACTGATTTAATGTTCCAAGATCCGAAAGGGCTTGTGAATCGTGCAGCATTTAATGCGCGGTTTTCGGTGCTGAATGAGCTGTATCGGTATTGGTGGAAGCGGATAGGTGTAAATGGATCCATCATAAAAAGTGACATTACTGCTCCTGTTATCATTGGGGACAAATCTGCAGGCGTATCGATTTCGTATGGTACAGATCTAAAAATTAAATCAGATGGATCTGCGGAGATTGTTGACCCAATTGAATATAAAACCACTTGGATATCATCCGACGG
>OLVU01001854.1_pt1 | contig 12207 bp, 8 predicted proteins | sample 1673321 | NCBI WGS metagenome assembly OLVU01 (sample SAMEA3178942, study PRJEB25190) | human gut metagenome | biome: human gut; feature: human-associated habitat; material: faeces | place: Austria | collected 2013 | reverse complement strand
CTTGCGGTCAGCACACGGTTTTCTTTGTCTATTGCGAGGCAGATTTTAAACCGCCAGTGATGTAGCATTTCTATAAAATTGCTGTCAGATACTCACTTGGCGCATTTCCGCCACTCGAGCGATTGATAGCAAAGAGAATCGGAGTCTTGTTAATGACGGGATTATATCGTTTGCGCTTGATTCCCATTTTCTTGAAAAACGCTTCCGGAACGATATGATAAATATCCGAAGACCTGAGCACACTGTTAACAATATCAATCGTCATGTTGTTCATAAAATCACGGCATTTTTCCTTGTAAAGAAGAGCCATAATCCCCTTAAACGGGCGTGGACGACACCAAGCGCTGGTCGCGCATCGAGAGCTACGAGCCGAAATTCCGCAAGAACATAGCCAGCCGGGACATCCTGTGCCACGCCATGCGGACGCTGACCTACTGCCACATCGTCGACCATGTTCACGACGAATTTATCATCGAAGTCAGCAATGGCACATCTCTGGACGCCATCCGTGAGTAGATGGGCAGAATACCGCCCTGGCCGATGGGGATCGAACTGCGGACTGATGGATTCAGTCGCAGATTTTACTAAAAACAATAAAAAAGGGCAGCGCTTACCTCGTTGGTAAGCGCTGCCCGATCTCTTACTCGCCTTGTTCTATCTTTGCCTCAAACAACGTCTCTTTGACAATTCTGACACACTCATCGAGATTGGAGCGTATATCGCTTTCCCAAATCCGTATGACCGCCCAACCTTGAGCTTTCAGAGTCCGATTGACCTCTGTATCCCTCTCCACATTTCGCAGTATTTTTGACCGCCAGAATTCAGAATAGCCAGCAAGTTCCTCTTCTAATGAACTCAAGCCACGGATAGCCCAATTGTGCCCGTGCCAATAATCCCCATCACAAAACACAACAACATGATATTTCGTAAAGACGATATCTGGCTTTCCCGGCAATTTTCTATAATTGACTCGGTAACGCAGATTCTCTCTCCACAAGGCTTTTCTTAGCATTAGCTCTGGCTCGGTATCCTTTGAGGGAATCGCAGACATAATCTTGTGCGTCACCTTGGGGTCTCGATCTTTTGCAGCCATAATTGCGCCTTATGAACCACAGAATGTGGCTTTTACCCCTGCAGCAGCCAGAGCTGTTCTGATTAGTTTTTTGTCTGCGTCAGTAAGAGATTGTCCAGCCAAAGACAACTTTAAGCAGAGGGATGGGACCTTTTCGTCAATCGTTAGGTTGGGTTCATTTGCAATAACCTCCAGTCCTTTTCGAAGCGCAGTCTCCCATTTTAGAAAGGTTCCTTCACTAACAATGTAGATATTACCTGCCTCAGACCTGAGAACATGGCAATCGTATGCCGTTCCTTTAATCCTCTGAATGACATTCGCGTTCTCTCCATACTCCTCTTGTATGGTTTGCTCAGGAGTTTTTGAGGACAGCGTCTTGCTCGTCGCATCTTTTGTGTAACGATTAAGGATTGTGTCCTTGATATAGGTGCGTATACGCTCTTTTTGCATATACTGACGTAAAACGCCGCCCACATCAGGGTCTTCCACAAGTATGTCCATAAATTGGCCGTTTTTTACCCTGTCGCACTCCATGTATGCGAACTCATCAGCCTTTCTATAAACAATACAGATTACCTTTTCCCTAACCTGCTGCGGTAACCTATTCGCCATATCAAAAGCCCTCCGGAAACTTTAGTTTCACTTCGTCGTCGGAACCGCTGAGATCCGCCACATCCTCTAACCACACATTCACAAAGCTCTCAACGCGCGCATCTGAGAAAGATACAAAGCCTTCCCGCAAATACACAACCTCATGCTCTGCGCCTTTCGCTTTTCCTTCGTTGTTCATTTCAATCATCTCCGCCATACGCCGTATGTCGGAAACGAAATCCAGAACGATGACCTTCTCCTTGCCTTCGGATAATCTCAATCCTCGACCTAACTGCTGGACAAAAATCCGCCTGGAATGAGTTGCTCTGAGGAACACCAGAATGTTAACGTCGGGTATATCAATGCCTTCATTCATTACATCAACAGCGCAAACAGCCTGATAAGTTCCAGAAGCAAAAGCCAATAGACGACGTCGCCTTTCAGCTTTGTCTACTTTGGAGAGCGCAGCACATGGTATCCCCGCTGCCGATAGCATATCCGCAAAACGATTGCTGTGTTCTATAGATGGAGAAAAGATTGCAACTCTCGGATTGTCTACTTCACGCATAGCTTTCTTCAATTCTAAAATAACGGCCTCATCGCGTTGCGGCAGAAACAACCGCTTATTCAGATCGCGAATAGAAAGATTCTGTTCGCTTACGCTCTGCATATTGTCCCAGTCGACATTATCACAGAGTATCCTGTAGTCGACCCTGGAAAGGTACCCCATCGCCATTCCATCCACCAGAGACACCTTGGCAATCGGATCTCCGAATATCGTTGTAAGGCTTTGACCATCGCCTCTCCAAGGCGTTGCGGTCATTCCAACAAGAAAACGAGGCTGTAAATGTTCCAGACAAGTTCTGAATCCATGAGCTAAAGCGTGATGCGCTTCATCCACAATCACCACATCAAATTGATCTGGATCAATCCCTGGAAGATAACCATAAAGACTCTGGTACAGCCCAAAGGATATCCCTTCCGTGTTTCGCGGCGGCAGACCATCAAAGAATACGGATGTGGGTACCCCCTTTGTTATTTGCGGCCAGAACCCTTGTTCAAGTTGGAGCGCCAGATCAGTCGCGTGACACAATACCAAAATCCTGCGGCATCCTCTTTCCCAGAGAAGCCTTGCTATTGTCGCGGCAATCACGGTCTTACCGAGGCCTGTCGCCACAATGTAGAACGCTCTCTTATTACCTGCATCAAAGGAAGCGACAACCTTTTCAACGATATCATTCTGATAAGGTCTCAATTTTCGGAAGCCTGCATGATTGTCAGGCATCTGAGCAATAAGACTTTTCAAAAAAGTACCATTCCACAGCTTGAGCGTATACCCATTGGCCGCCAATTGTTCCTGGCGCTGTCGTGCGGTTCTTGTGAATTCTCCGTTTGTAGCAACTGCCGCGACATTTGTCTCATAGAAAGACAATGCGTTAATTGCCTCGTTCAAGGCTTGGGGTCCAATATAGCGATCTCCAGTTACCGCTTTCGACTGTACAACCCACGATTTAACTTGATTTCCTTCAGCGCGGGTAGCAAGAACATCTCCGCCTTTATCGCCAGCGCCACCAATCACGTTTATATCTCTCCACCCGAGATGCTCCATCATTCTGGCGATGGCGCGTTCCAGACCTTTCCAGTTATATCCGTTTGAAATATCTTCTGTGTAGAAATTCATAGCTCAATTTCCCTGACAAGAAAATCCACACTAAGGGATGCTCTTGTTAATTCGTCCTTTTGAACACGCTGCCCATACCCAGAGACGATGCGCAAAGCGTCTTTGATAAACGATAGAATCCGATCTTTCGAGGCTTCTCTTGCGCGCTGGGTAGCGTTTTCGTCTGTCAAGTTAATAGCCAAATATGGTGTGGAGAAAGCCTTTCCATCAAAGACCTCTTCCGGGAACCTCTCCACCAATCGGTAGAGCGTTTTGGGAGGAACAAATTCAATAGCGTCAAATCCTGCTGCCGTCGCATTCTGGAATGGTACAAGTAAAACAGGATTAGCGTTTATTATGTTCGCTATGGTTTCCTCCACCTCACCTGTGGACTCATGAATACACTTCACCACATCGTCCGCTCTCGAACGCAGCGCCTGAGCCAATTTCCCGCGCATCAGTTCAAAAGCACTACTCGATCTGTCCACCAATGCCTGACGATCAATTCTGGCATCTTCCATTGAAACAGAGACAAGATCCGAATACACCGAAATTATATCTGGGAGTACATCCCGCGCCTTAAGCCTCTCTGCCATATAAATAAGTAGGAGCATTTTGGGCGTAATTGGGTACTGCGCCAGAAGTGGATGCGATGGATCATAAATAAAATCGCAATCAATACCGTCGGCGTTAAAGTGGCAAGGCTTCCTCTCACCATTCTGTTTTATTTCCCCTCTGGTCAGCTCATATGCTCTGATATTTAGAGAACCAGTTCTGCCAAACGGATAATGGCGTCCCGAAAGCTGTTGGATGGGGACAGAACGCTGGAGCAAGTCGTCCATTGCGGAAGTCTCCAGAGCGGATGTTTCGGCGCCACATGACGCAGAACCAGTCGCGGTAGAAGCTATTCCCGCCGACAAGCCCATACCTGTACCAGCGGAAGTGCTGTCTCCGGCAGTAGATGTTCCAGTTTGCCCTCCACTACCAAGGTACGCACCAATATCATCTGACGGAGTAGCGCCAGTATTTACATCGGTTGACGCTGCACCAGAGCCGTTCTTCTGGTCTTCTTCCTGTGCGGCTTTCCACCATTTAGTGTCATCAAGGTAATCACGAGCGCCTTTTTTGAACTCGGTGGCATATCTCTTTGCCAGATCATTTGGAGCGAACAAGCACTTTGTGCCTTTGTCCACACGACGATAAGCATTTACGAGCAAGCATAACGGCGAGATGTTGTCCTCATGGAAGCCCAGCGCTTTACGGGCTTTAGGCAGAAAGGGACCTACACCGCAGATTGCCTCGCGGGTCTGTTCCCAAGAAGTGTCGGCCCTATCAAAGTCATTTTTTTGATATGTCGGAATAAGATAGTCGACATGAAGCTCACCGACAATGCGCCCGCCAATAGATGTACCAAGTTCGACAGGGTATTGAAGTTCCTTCTGCAATGTCAGCGGATTTTCATATTGGAAGAATGTTTTATCTGAAATCAGAATTTTTCTTCCGTTACGAATAAAATCAATACCGAAATCATTCGGGTCAGCATATCTCTGTATTCCAAGCCAACCTGTCAGGCGCTTTTCTCGTTCCACAATATGCGTGGGAAACGCCTCTCCCTCCTGCATGGCGGCAAAATACTCCTCCGCCTCGTCTGGGCGCAGATAACAGTTACGACTAACATCAAACAGCGCAGACCCAAAACTACGGTCAATCGTAATCCTCGCGGCAACATTCTGGTTGTTATAGCGTACATATCTCGACTCAGACCAAACACAGTAATTCTTTGCCCGGAGCTGCTTGCCTTTTACTGTTATGGTAATATCATGCTCACTGAGAAGTGGAGTATAAATCAGTTCGAGGCGCTGCCTGATTTCTGATTCCTTGTTCGACAACTCTCCCAGGATACCAGTCTTGAGCTTAGATATGGTAATCCGTGTGCCGCTCTCCTCCGGGTTGGATTTTGCCTTCCGAATAATCGGAGCATCGAATTTTTTAGAATCAATCAGTTTTTGAAAGTCGATCTTGACGCCAACCCAATCAGCATCCCCGCTTCTCGTGGAGAGGATTGTGGTTTCCTCGCCTAATCTCGCTGTCGCGATATTAAAGCCCATTCCAAACAATCCCAAGTTGCCGATGGGGTCATTACTGGTATAGCCTGCGCGCACAGCGTTTTGAAGCTGGTCAATTGACATTCCAGCAGCGTTGTCACTCACTTCCAGTGTCCTATCAGCCGCGCCAACAGAGTCCGATGACCATGTAACCGTTATTCTTTGCTCCCGATCTTCAAGTCCGGTGTTCGACAGAAAAGCATCTATGGAATTATCAACAAGTTCGGCGATGCACTGCCAAGTCTGAAAAGGAATCTCACCAAGGGTACGTAAGATTCGCGGGGTCGGCGTTATGTCGAGAGTGTTAAGGCTCATTTCTCCACTCCTCCAATCTTGTCAAGATACTGCTTGACTCTCTGGGCGACCAAGTATGCCATAATCGGTGGCACAGCGTTTCCGATCTGGGAAATGTTCACTGTCTTGGAAAACTTAAAACTGAAATCATCAGGGAAAGTTTGAATACGGGCGCATTCGCGTACCGTCAACCGACGATCCAAAGAGTAATGAAATTGTACTCTTGACTTCGGGTTAGCCCTTATTGTATAGGCTGGCATATCCTTCTTATTGCTCTCGTCTCCCTGCCCGTTTCCTTTCTTCGCCTTTGACGCTCCAAAGTAATCGCCCTGATTGGGGATAACAGAGTTGTCTGTTACATCTACCAAGTCGCCTATAGCCCATTCAATACTTCTATGCTTACCTTTGAAGCGGGCTTCTGGCTCTTCCGGGAAACCATACTTATCAAAGATATCCTTGCGAACACACATAATAATCAAACGCGTTCTGCGTTGTGGAATACCGTAATCCGGGGCGAACATTTTCCAGACTTTTACCACATACCCGGCTGCGGCAAGGTCCTTCTTGATTGTTTTTAGCACCTCGCCCTTTTCCATACGTTCAAGATTGATTACATTCTCGCCCACAACAATTTTAGGCTTGTGCGTGTTCATATACGCGATAAGGGTTCGATACAGCCGCCCACGCTCAGATTCGAGCCCACCGAGCGGTCCACAAGAAGAGAACTCCTGGCAAGGGAATCCTCCAATAAGAATGTCCGCTTTTGACACCTCTTCTGGCTTGACTGTCGCGAGGTCTTTGACAGTGGCGTGACCCGCCCCAAAATAGTCATTATACGTTTCAATGCAGCGAGGCTCGTTATCATAGGCTTCAAGAATATTGAATGGTAGTGCCGGGTAGTCCTCGTCATGGTATTTGAAACCACCGCGGAAGCCCAAATCCAAACCACCGCATCCGCAGAAGTAGGACACTACGGAATAAGGCGCTTTTTCTTTGTTCGCAGCCATGTCCAATACCTTCCTTTCTTTCTCTTTTTTGTATTTATGACCTATCTCGCTTTCTCAGCTAAATCGGTCAAAGAAATTATGCCCCTTTGGTCTTTGCTTATCAAGTAAAATATTCAAGCACTCTCTCGCGGCGCCATACTCTTTTTTTAACGAGAAAGAGTCATCATCCAGCGCAGCCAGCATGTCTTTGTGCAGGAATCGTTTTTCTCTTAATTTTCCAATGTCTACCTCATACAGCCATCCCACTTCATCCGGCATACCATACTCTTGCTGATATTCGTATGATATTTCTCCAATCTCTACTAAAGACTGATCCCCATCGGATTCCTCAACACATACGTATCGCTCCCGAATAAACGCATCCTCTCGCGGAAGAGAACCGAAGTCATACAGTTCATCAAAAAAGGTTGACCGGATAAACTCGTAGATAAACGACGCTGGCGACACTTCAGCCTCATATTCAGTGTCACCACTGGTAAACTCAATCTGCGGATACATCGTTTCCAGGAAGGTCCAATATCCATCTCCAGCGTCGCATTCTTCAAACAGTTTTTTCAAATACGGTATAAAGACGTATTCATCTATTTTCCCAGGAATCATGTCGTAGAGCATTGAAAAAGTCTTGTCGCCGTAGTTGCGAGATCGCAGGTTATCGAAGAAATCGCCAATTCCTTCCAAGGTACGGTCTTTCTGCTTCGAAAAAAACAGTGCGCAAAAGTATTCTTGAAAAGACCGATGCGTGAAATGATATTTACCGCTTTCGAAGTACATAAGGCACAAGTTATCACAGAGATCATCTCTGAAGGCCTTAGCCGTAATTTGCTTGTCAGGTCGTTTCGCGTGCTGAGTCAAACTGTTGAAATACTCTGTGAATTCGTATTCCGTGAACTCATATTTTTCATCGTAGTATGTGCGTGCGCAGAATTCCGAAAACCACTCGGCGAACTCATCGGATGTAAGCCCTGTCTCCGACTGACGCTTAAGGCCTTTTAACGCATCATGATTTTTTGATAAAGCGTCATAGGCATCCCGATAGAAGAGATGCATCTTCGACGGCACGTCCCTAAACAACTCATAGGTCATGTACATGATCGTTAAGAGCAATGGATTCTCCGCAAACTGGTGGTGGGTATCGTAGAGTGCGGAATCCAACCTTGCCCGAAATTCTTCTTTGATTGAAGAATTGTCCTCGCTGCACTCCAATTTGTCAATCAGGGCAAGCGCCTGATTTTTGGTAAATGGTCTAATCTTAAGTATAGTAAAACGTGAATAAGCGGAAAAAGTCCGATGCGGTCGCGATGAAACAACATACTGGTTGTCAGGAAATCTATCAATAAACTCTTCCAGCTTCTTCTCAAATGTATCCGCCTGCTTTGTACCCACTTCATCCAAGCCGTCCAACAGAAGAAAGCAACGGCCTTCATCAAGCAGGGAGGTTAATTGTTCCGTGTTTATCCCCGGACTGAAATTGTGTATTTTGGCGACCAGATACTCAAAAAGCGAACTGCCGCTAACATCGTAATCCTTGAGCATTAGGAAAATCGGCACTATACCATCTTCCGAATAATGCTCGATAGCGTCCAGTAGAAGATGACGGATCATCATTGATTTTCCGATGCCACCCGTTCCGATTATTATTACGAAGTTGGAACATGCAGCCAAATCTTGGGCACTGGCATTGTGAATAAACTTGACAGCGTATGTGTTTCGGACTCGACCGGGTACGAGAATGTTCCGAACTATGTCATTACATACATAAATATTCCGTACTGGAGTTTGCTGATATGGGTTTAATAGTGTGCGAACCGTGCCGTATTTTTGACCAATCTTCTCCAAATACAATCTGATGTCCTCATTATCAGTTTCAACGCCATCCTCAGAAGGGTCAACGATTCCCTCTTCGAGGAGAAAAATTCCGTCCTTATATAAGGCCAAATCCGGTACAGTATCAGCACGGTTCGTAATGATTGCGGCACCCATCCGTTCCTCTGTCGAGTCCTCGGCTGATGTGGCCCCACCTACTTCCGGCATCCTACTATAAACACGGAGCGGAGAGATGCTGCTCCCTATGTCACTTTGGAGCTTCCACTCAGCGTTCTTTGAACTCTGGGTGTACCAGCTTTCAAATGTGGCTCTGCCAGATTCAGCGTCCGGGCTATTAAGAAGGATATAGTGAAGAACGCTAATCAAAAAAGGTTCAAGCACTACGTTGGAAACATAGGGCAAATCATCTGCGCAAACGACCGTATCGTAATCGATTAGGAACTCCTCATTCTCTTGGATGTCCTCGTCCATGTGAATTGTCTCAATCAATGCGCGGACAAGCCATTCACACCGCTCCAAGTTCAAATAACTACTAATAAACTCTGACATTCGCATTAGGAGGTCAGGGTTTTTCGTTTTTACCGCAGCGTCAAAAGCGGCAATTGTTACCCTCTCCGTAAAAGGGACATAGACTCCTGAGCCCGTTTGACATGTTTTATATAAAGTACACGCCTTGCTGATTGTTCTGCCCGCAGCCGAAATATCATCTCCTGTTACGACTTGAATGAGCCCTGCGTAAACATCAACAGCCGATAAATGATCCGTGCCGCCTTTTAATTTGTTTCTGGCCTTTCTGCGAGCGCGTCGCGCCTCCAAAAGCAAACCGAACAGAATTCCACCGCACAGGTGTGGGATTTTTCCTGTTGGCATTATCAACCCTCCTAAAATAGTAACTCAAAGAAACACCCGGAAACAGCGCCATCCGATTGACAATAACCGTATCTACATTAGGTTTAGAGGTGAAGTCATAGGACAGGGCTGCGTGTTTCGGCAACGGCAGGCTCCAAAGAAGTAGTGCTTTGGCAGCACAAATCTACTCATTTGTGTATCATACCACAATTTTTCGTCGTTTTCTACTGTCAAAACCGTTAAACCCCACAGCAAATCGTCTTTGACTTTCAGCGCGATCCATGGCCGACGGGTCAAGAATCAACGCTTCAGCACTACCATCGTCTGCAGCGGAGCATCGGTTCATGAGTCGATGTTTGCACGTCCGACGCAGGTGATACTAAAGAACACAAGCCGGTCTCCGTGCAAGGGCTGGCCACCAGTGAGGAACGTGGTAATTCCGTGAGGTGGCCGAATGAGACAGAAATTTCATAGCCATTGGACTTTGCTTCGTTCCGTGACAAACGAAAGGAATAACGCTCAATGGCAAATCGTAAGAAGGTCACGCTTGAGGCCGAATTCAAGCACAATTTCACCGTTGAAGCCGATGGCAGGATTCTCTACGACTGTCCGATGGAAATCAAGGGTCAGGCAGACTTGGACAACTACGGCATCACTTGGGATGACTGCCGGACGCTGAATTTTCACGGCAGCGAAAAGGTCACGGTCTACTTCATGAAAGTGGAAAGCCGCGCTCTCGCCGAATATCAGTGGAGCTATTTGGACAGCAAGTACAGCCACAGATTCGCCTCTGCGAGATGCATGTTTCCCGGCAACCGGAAACCTTGGGCAAAATGTCCAGACGCTGTTTCCTGTGCCAAGTGCCCTCACGAGGCAGATTGCAGGCCGCCCGTCATCTCGTTGGATAATCTCATCTCCACAGGCTATGAACCGGTGGAAGGATTCGCCCCGGATGAGCAGGCTACGGCCAAGCTGGAATATCCTTATACCTTAAGCGCCACTGATCAAGCGGATTACAACAGGAGACTACAAGCTATTTCTGACAAAAACAACAATGCTATTCAGAAACTGGAAGAAGAACTTGCTGCCGCAGAAAAAGAACTGCAGCAAATTAAATGTGCGTCGTTTGCCTCTGTTATAACCAGAGAAAATATTGATGAAATTTTCAGCCTGACGGTTACCAATGAAATCGGGATAGAAAATGATTTTAGAGAAATAAAAGGAAGCGAACACTTTGCGCTTGTAAAATATCTTATCCGGAACGGGTATATTGACGAAACCTACGCAGACTACATGACATATTTCTATGAGAATATCCTCATGCGGACAGAGAATTTCCTGCTTCTATCTTTGTAGCCAAGTCTACTGCGCACAGACTGGAACCTCTGCCCTGCGGGATGTCACTTATGAGCCGGATGTCGGGGCGATGAATCGCTTTCTTCTAATCTCGCAACAGGTTGTGACCTTCAGCAGCACGAGGAATGTCCGTAATTTGAACACGAGAGGAGCCTATATTATGTACATCGTTGGGATAGACATCGCCAAGAGAAAGCACGAGGCAGCCGTGATCGACGGCGAGGGCGCCGTCATCATCAAGCCGTTTTCCTTCACCAACAACTGCTCCGGGTACAATCGGCTGCTGGCCATGCTCACCAAGGCCAAACTGCCGCTTGACGAGGTTTCCTTTGCAATGGAGGCCACCGGACACTACTGGCTCGCTCTTTTTACCAGACTTCAGAAGGAGGGCTTCCGTGTTCAGGTCATCAACCCAGTGCAGACCAACTCCATCCGCAGTTTCTATATCCGTCAGGCCAAAACAGATCCGCGGGACGCCCTGCTCATCGCAGAGGTAATCCGTTTTGGACACTTCTCCGAGTCTACCCTGCATCCCGAAAACATTTATGAGCTGCGGGAGCTGTGCCGTGGACGGCACGCCATCGTTTCCATGCAGGCGGATATCAAACGAAAGGTCGTTGCCCTGCTGGATCAGGTCTTTCCCGAATATGAAACAGCTTTTACCAATCTGTTTGGCGATACTTCCATGGCAATTTTGCAAGCCTGCCCCACGCCAAAGGAATTATCCGAGATGCCTCTTGAGGAGTTCTGTCATCTCATCGAAGTCCCCAGCCGCAAGCGTTTCCGCACGGAGAAGGCACAGGAACTTCAGGCGCTCGCGCGCAATTCCTTCGGCTTCGCCATGGCCGGCGACGTTTTCAGCACGATGATCCGCCTTTACGCAAAGCACCTCGATTTCTTAAAACAACAGGTCAGGGAAATGGACTGCAAAATCGCTGAGATCATGGATACCCTGGACACGCCGATCACTACCATCACCGGCATCGGTCCGACCCTTGGCGCGTACATCCTCAGCGAAATTGGGGACATCAATCGCTTCTCCTCCGCGGCAAAGCTTGCCGCCTATGCGGGGATCGATCCAACCATGCGGCAGTCCGGTGAATACAACGGCGTCAGAAACCGTATGTCCAAACGAGGGTCGCCGTATTTGCGGCACGCCATTTGGCTGGCGACTTCATCGGCGGTGCTCCACGATCCGGCGCTAAAGCTTTATTTTCAGAAAAAACGAGATGAAGGGAAGCCCTACATGGCGTCCGTGGGCCATGCCTGCAGGAAGATGGTCTCCATCATTTACGCCGTTATGAGAGACAACAAGGCCTATACGCCCTATATCCCAAATGAGATTTCGGCTTGACAAATTATAGCCGGTCTGTGCTTTAATCGAACGGGTAAACAAGGGGCTACAATCTCCGAAACAGGGCATGGTCAGGAGGAAAAACTCACCCCTAT
>OLVU01001836.1_pt1 | contig 12361 bp, 9 predicted proteins | sample 1673321 | NCBI WGS metagenome assembly OLVU01 (sample SAMEA3178942, study PRJEB25190) | human gut metagenome | biome: human gut; feature: human-associated habitat; material: faeces | place: Austria | collected 2013 | reverse complement strand
GTCTTGGCATCGGCATCGTACCAGGCTTCCTTGGCACGCTGCAGCAGGTTCACGGTGCCCATGACGTTGCTCTGGACAAAGATCTCGGGGTTCTTGATGGAGCGGTCCACATGGCTCTCAGCGGCAAAGTTGATGACATAATCGAAATCGTACTTTGCAAACAGGCTCTCCACCAGCTCCTTGTCGCAGATGTCGCCCTGCACGAACACATGGCGGGGGTCGCCCTCCACATCCTTCAGGTTCTCCAGATTGCCCGCGTAGGTCAGCTTATCCAGGTTGACCAGCAGGATCTCGGGGTACTTCTTGAGCATATAGTGGACAAAGTTGGAGCCGATAAAACCGGCGCAGCCGGTGATCAGATATTTTTTCATAGGTTTATTCTACCTCAATTTTCAGGTTTTATCTTCTTGGGGAGGCTTTTTCTCTGTACAACCTCTCCGTCAATGCTTCGCATTGCCACCTCCCCTAGTAGGGGAGGCCTTGGCAGTCCTCGCAAAGTTCCCGGTTTCGCCAGAGGCTCCCCTATTAGGGGAGCTGTCGAGCGGAGCGAGACTGAGAGGTTTAATTCGTTTTCATCCCATTCTCGCCGTCCCAGTGGGCGAAGAAGCAGGCCAGGGCCTCTTTCCAGTCCCGCACATCGTTGCCCACAGTGCAGCGGAGCATCCGGTTGTCCAGTGCGCTCCACTTGGGGCGGTCGGCGCTTTCGGGGTGCTTGGCCTTGTACTCCTCGCTGGTGCAGGGGGCCACAGAGGCATCCACACCAGACAGGCGGATGATCTCGGAAGCAAAATCGTACCAGGAGCAGATGCCCTCACCAGTGCAGTGATACAGGCCGTACTCATGGGTCACGCAGAGCTGCAGCAGCTCATGGGCCAGGTCAACCGCGTTGGTGGGGTTGCCGCACTGGTCGTTGACCACTTCCAGCTTGCCGAATTTCCGGCCGGCGTTGACGATGGTCTTGACGAAGTTTTTGCCGTAGTAGCTGTACAGCCATGCCGTGCGGACGATGAAATGGCGGTGGCAGAACTGCTCCACATACTTTTCGCCCATGAGCTTGGTGGAGCCGTAGGCGCTGATGGGGCCGGGGATGGTGGCCTCGTCCTGTGCAATGCCGCCGTTCTCACGGCCGGAGAACACATAGTCCGTGGAGACATGCACCAGGCGGGCACCGGTCTTTTCGGCGGCCTGTGCCAGATTGCGGGGGCCCAGAGCGTTTGCCTTGAAGGCTGCGTCGTGGTTCACCTCGCAGCCATCCACGTTGGTGTAGGCGGCGCAGTTGATGATGACATCCGGGCGCTGGCGGCGGATGAAGTCATCCACCATCTTATAGTTGGAGATGTCCAGCTCCGGCAGGTCCACCGGGATCACGGTGGCATTCATCAGCTTTTCGGGGATGGGGCCGATCTCGCTGCGGCCCTCCCGCAGCTGCTTGATGATCTCGGTGCCAAGCTGGCCCTTGCAGCCGGTGACGATGATTTTCATGGGTGATTCCCCTCCTGCATCAATATCTCAGTTTTCCATCGGCCACGTTCTTGAGGTGCTGGCCGTAGGGGCTCTTACCATAACGGGAAGCGCTCTCCAGCAGGGTCTCGCGGTCGATCCAGCCATACTTGAAGGCGATCTCTTCGGGGGCGCTGATCTTGATGCCCTGACGCTTCTCGACCATGCGGACGAAGTCGGCGGCATCCACCAGGCTCTCCATCGTGCCGGTATCCAGCCATGCAAAGCCGCGGCCCAGCAGCTGGACATCCAGCTCGTCCTTCTTCAGGTACATATCGTTCAGGGTCGTGATCTCCAGCTCACCGCGGGCAGAGGGCTTGACCTGCTTTGCCATCTGGACCACTTCCTTGTTGTAGAAGTACAGGCCGGTGATGGCGTAATTGCTCTTCGGGTGCTCGGGCTTTTCTTCCACGCTCAGCACCTTGCCGTTCTGGTCAAATTCCACGATGCCGAAACGCTCGGGGTCCTGCACATAGTAGCCGAACACAGTGCAGCGGCCCTTGGTCTCTGCATTGGCGGCGGCAGTCTTGAGGATCTTGGAGAAGCCGTTGCCGTAGAAGATGTTGTCGCCCAGGATCATGGCGCAGCAGTCGTCGCCGATGAACTCTTCGCCCAGAATAAAGGCCTGTGCCAGACCATCGGGAGAGGGCTGGACCTTATATTGCAGATGGATGCCATACTGGCTGCCATCGCCCAGCAGCGCCTCAAAGCGCGGCGTATCAGTGGGGGTGGAGATGATCAGGATATCCTGAATGCCCGCCAGCATGAGGGTGGACAGAGGATAGTAGATCATGGGCTTATCGTAGACAGGCAGCAGCTGCTTGCTGGTGACCATCGTCAGCGGATAAAGCCGGGTGCCGGCACCGCCGGCCAGAATAATGCCTTTCATAATTTGTGCACTCCTTTATTTGTATTGAAAAAGTTGTGCAGCTATACGGGGTGAAACGCTCACCTCGTAATATTCAAAGCGGAGCTGCGTCCGCTGTCAACAAAGTTACAGGGTAAAAGTTCCGGCCGCGCGGGGCGGCATCAGATAGTTTTACACCTTATTCTACTCTCAAATCGAAAAAAAAGCAAGAAAAAACGGCCTGTTCCAGAATTTTTTCCGGAACAGGCCGTCAAACAGAACCGTTCAGCCGCCCACGGCGGCAGTACATCGCGATGGTGGAGCGTTTCTTACCACTTAAAGCCCCACTTATGGAAATACTTCAGCAGGTTTCCTGTCTGCCAGAGGGCGGGCTTGAGATCCCGGTGGGCAGCGCGGTGCCAGGCGTGGATGGCGGTATACTGGGGCACCAGATACACCTTGCCCCGGGTGCGCATCTTCTGGGTGAGATCCGCGTCCTCCACATACATGAAGTAGCTCTCGTCAAAGCCGCCCACCGCCTTGAAGGTGCTGGTGCGCACACCGGAAAAGCTGCCGGTGCAGAACTCGATCTCGATGGGTCTGGTCAGGTCCTCATCCAGCATCAGGTAGTGGTCGTTCTGGCCTTTCCAGAAGCTGAGCCGGGGCAGCTGGCGGTAGAGCATGGGCCGCAGGGCGCACCGACGCAGAGGCAGCTGCTGGGGCTTGCCGTCCGGGAACACCAGCGAGGGCCGGGCCATCACGGCATCCGGGTGGGCGGCCATCCAGTCGGCCAGATCACTCAGGGTATCAGCGGTCAGCTGGATATCCGGATTGAGGATAAAGTGGAAATCACTGTCCAGCTCGGGCAGGATCATATTATGGCCGGTGCCAAAGCCGCCGTTCTCGGTGCGGCAGTGCACCACCACCTGCTGGCCCGGACCTGCTGCCAGCAGGCCGTCCGCCACGGCCTGCTCCAGCTTTTTGCCGCTGCCGTCCGGGCTGGCATTATCCACCAGATACAGGGTCACCGGGTAGCGGCGCGTGCAGTGCAGCACCGTCTGCGCCGCCTTCAGCGCCTCGTCATAGCCGTTATAAACAACGATACAAGCAGAGAGTTTCATCAATTCACTCCAAAGGCAGGATCTTCAGCGTGAAGTCCTCACGCTGGATATCAAAGTTGGGGTTGGTGCAGGGATCGCCCGCGGCCAGCAGGTCTCCCCAGCGGGCCTGGAAGCGGAGCACCTCGCCCTGGAAGCGCTTCTGCTTTTCGGGGTTGTCCTCGGTGCCGCGGCTCTTGCTCTCGTAGTGGTAGAGCTGGGCAAAGGGGGTAAACACGTTGGTGTAGCCCGCCTCCCGCACACGGACACAGAAATCCACATCGTTGAAGGCCACGGCATAGCTCTCGTCCAGGCCGTTCATCTCATCATAGATCTCCCTGCGGATGAGCAGACAGGCGGCGGTATCGCCGTAAACATCCTGCACATAGTTCAGCCGCCCCATGTAGCCATCGGATGCCGCCGGGAAATACTTGTGCAGGTGGCCCGCCACACCGCCGATGCCAAAGCCGATGCCGGCATGTTGAATGGTGTCATCGGGGTAGAGCAGCTTTGCACCCACACAGCCCACCCGCTTCTGCTGGGCGTACATGACCATTTCCTCCAGCCAGTTGGGGGTGATGACCTCAGTATCGTTGTTGAGCAGCAGCAGGTATTCGCCGGTGGCATACTGCTCGCCAAAGTTGTTCAGGGCGCTGTAATTGAAGCCCTTGCCCTCCCAGGTCACAACCTTGAGGTTGTCCGGGTGTTCCTTCTGCATCCGCTCGTAGGCGCGGAAAGTCTCGGGCTGCTTGCTGTTGTTCTCAATGAGGATGAGTTCAAAATCCGGGTAGGTGGTGCGGGCATAGATGGAATCCACGCAGAGCTCCAGATCCCGGATGTGGTCGCAGGTGGGGATGAGGATGCTCACCCGGCCCGGGTGCTCAATGGTGTAATCGGTCTTGTAATAGCCCGGGGTGCCGGGGATGAGGGCAACATCGTCCACAGCGATCCCGCAGCGGGCATAGTGGGCCTTGAGGGCCGCAATGCCTGCGTCGATGCAGTAGGTCTTGGCGGAGATATCCGCCGCCGTGCTGCCGGGGCTGGAGCGCCAGTAATACAGGGCATGGGGAATGTGAACGATCTTCTCAGCCTGCTCCGTCAGGCGGAGGAACAGCTCGTAATCCTGGCTGCCGTTGTACTCCATCCGCTCGCCGCCGCCGGCCCGCTCCATCAGAGCGCGGCTGAACACGGTCAGGTGGCAGATGTAGTTGTTGGAGCGGAGGTTGTCCAGCATGAAGTCGGGCTTGAAGTGGTAGAGCACCACATGCTCCGGCTTCCCCTCAAAGGTCGCCTCGTCGGTGTAGACAAAGTCGGCCTTCTGCTCGGCAATGGCCCTGGCCGCGTACCACAGGGCGCAGGGGTGCAGCAGGTCATCGTGGTCCAGCAGGGCGATATACTCACCGGTGGCCATCTCAAAGCCCTTGTTGGTGTTGCCAGGGATCAGCTCATTCTTTTCCAGCTTCTGATACCGGATGCGTGCATCGGCCTTCGCACGGGCCTGCACATGCTGGCCTACGGCCTCGTCCTTACCGGCATCCACGCAGCAGAGCTCCCAGTTCTTGTAGGTCTGGTTCACCACGGAATCCAGCATCTCGTCCAGGAAATCCAGCGGGGTGTTGTACAGAGGCACCACGATGCTGATCTTGGGCCCGGCAGGCTGATCGTTCGCCTGTCTGACCAGCAGCTCCACCGGGGCAAAGCGGTCAGCCCGCAGGAGGTTCCCCGGGAAGAGGGCGGCATACTCCCGCCTGGCGCGGGCGTGCTCCCGCACACCAGAGATGCCGTCCCGGCGCAGCTCACCCAGCAGGACGAAAAGCGGGAAGGTGTGCCAGATCTGGCGGCTCTTGCTGACAACATACCGCATGGGCCAGGTCAGCTTCCAGAAGGTAGAGCTGGTCACCTCGTTCAGGGTCTTTTCCAGGTTCTTGGCATGGCTGCGGCTCAGGGAAAGATCGCTGCGGAGCCGCTCAATGAGGGCGGCTTCCTCGTTGCAGGTGCGCTCGGCACGCACCATCCGGTCACGCAGGAGATCCAACTCCTTCTCATAGCCCGCAATCATCTCGGCGGTGGCAGGCTGGACCGTGCAGTACAGAGCCGACTGCTGGGCACGGCCCCGGCTGCGCCAGCGGAAATCCCGGTAGTAGCCCCGGCGGGCCAGTTCCTCGGCCCAGCCCTCAGCCACGTTGCTGCCGGTAAACACCAGCAGCACCTGTCCGGGCAGCTGCGCGGGCATCTCCACCCAGGCGGGGTCCTCCACCACCAGCAGGTCTGCCTGCCGGGCAGCCACTGTAAAGGGGTTGGCATCCACGCCCGCCCGGTGCAGGGCCTTTTCCAGTGCCGGGGTCTCGGCGTTCAGCACCGCAGCTGTTGCCGGGGCCAGCTCCTCCGCAATGCGCTGTGCCAGCAGGCGGCAGCGCTCCATGTCCTGCTTTGTTTCCTTTGCTTTCTCCAACTGCATTCCGACTTCTCCACTTCACTGGGCCATTCCGCCGCCCAGACGCATTTTTACAAACTATAATAGTATACCAGATTTCGTCCCGTTTGAGAAGCGCTTTTCCGCATTTCCTGCGCTTTCCGGTGCAAAATTTATTGCAGTCCCAGCAGGCTCCACAGCCAGCCGAACAGGCCGCCGTTCGAGCTGCCGCTGCCCACCGTGCCAAAGGACACGCCGGTATAGTAGTGGCGCAGGATGTCCCGGTAGCCCATGCCCTGCTCCTGCGCATAGCCCACCATGCCGCACTGGCTCATGCCCACACCGTGGCCAAAGCCATAGTAGTTCATGCAGGGGGTTCCGTTCTCGTCCGCACTGAAATCAAAGCAATAACGGGAGGAAACGAACTGGCCGATGTAGCGGTAGCTCTTTCCGTTCGAGACAAAGGTATTGTACTGGACAAAGCCGCCCAGATCCTTATGGGTGGTGTCGGCGCTCTCGTAGGGCTGGCCGGTCTTGCTGTCGTTATACTCGATGTAGCGGTAATCCTTGCCGATGATCCGGCGCATCAGGTTGTGATACTGCTCCTCGTAGGGGCTTTCCACGCTCTGCAGATAGGGCACATCGGTGCCCCAGGCATCCAGACCGGAGCAGGTGCCGTACACGCCGGTCTGGGTGTTGTACCCCGCGCTGGCCGACCACACTGCATCGATGACGCTGCCGTTGCAGGTCAGCACCTCGTCCTTGACCTCAGAGACTGCCCTGCGGATGGCGCTGCGGGCAGAGGAAGGGATCTGATCCACGGGGGTGTACACCAGCGCGTTGGCCGAAGAGCCGTATTTCTTGTGGTATTCCAGATAGGAGTGGATGGCCACCGCCTGCGCTTTCCACGCCTGCTGTGCCGCCGCGTCACTGACATAGCTGCCGATGGAGCCCAGCTCGGTGTAGGTGATGCCCACCAGACAGTCCTCAAGATCCAGGGTCACGTTCCGGCGCAGGCCCTGCCCCTTGACGTTCAGGTAGGGCATGGTAATGGTATCGCCGGAGCCGAAGAGCCAGCTCAGGCAGTTTTCTTCCTCGTCCGGGATCAGAGTAGTGTTGGCACCGCCCATGGTGGTGGCACCGGCGGGCAGGGTGTCCCCTTCCGCTGCAAAGGCGGCAGGCACTGCCATGCAGAGCAGCACCACCGCCAGCATCAGCGCCGCACACCGGCGCGCAAACTTCGACATCCGTTTCAAGTTCCTTGTCCTCCTGCGTTCTGTATTTTATTCAGTTTAGCACAGTGCAGGGCCGCGGGCAAGGACTTGAATCAAGAAAACGCCGCCGGGCAGAGCCAAAAGCTCCACCCGGCGGCGTTTCACTGTTTCTATCTTACGCTTCCTGTCAGCGGCTCTCCCCGCGCTGTGCAAGGCGGGAGAAGCGCTTATCCTTTTCGTCGTCCTTCTCGGCATCCTCAGCCGGGGCGGCGGGGGTCAGGCGCACCTCCGTCACGCGGCGCTTGGCGGTGCGGGTAACAACACCATCGTACTCGCCCAGGGTAAAGCGGTCGCCTACCTTGGGCAGATGGCAGGTCTTTTCCTGCACCAGACCGTTGACGGTATTGGAATCGATGTCCTCTTCCTCCGGCAGGTCGAGCTCCTCATACAGATCATCGACGCTGGCAGAGCCGGACACCAGCCAGCTGCCGTCCGACTGCTTGCGGAAGTCCTCAGTGACCTCGTCGTGCTCATCCCAGATCTCACCGACAAGTTCCTCTAAAATATCTTCAAGCGTAATGATTCCAGCCGTTCCGCCGTATTCATCCATCGCAACCGCAATGTGCAGTTTCTTCTGCTGAAGTTCCCGCAAAAGATCATCGATCTTTTTATTTTTCGGTGTAAAAATAACCGGTCGCACTGAGTCACGGATCGTCACATCCGAACGGTAAATAAAGTTGTAAAAATCTTTCTGATATAAAATACCAATGATCTGGTCAATATTTTCCTCATAGACCGGAAGTCTCGAATATCCGGTGTCCGCAAATATTTTGGCGATCTCATCTTTTGGCATATCCACCGGGATACCGACAATATCAATTCGCGGTGTGTAAATGTCCACTGCCTCCAGCTCATCAAACTCGATCGCGCTGCGGATCAGTACACGCTCATCTTCTCCGATACCGCCGCCTGCCTGTGCCTCATCCACAATGGTGAGCAGTTCTTCTTCTGTGATTCCCGGCTCCTCTTCTGACTTAAAGATGTGTGACAGCAGTTTTTTCCACTGTGCAAACACAAAATTAACCGGTGTCAGGATTTTTACCAGAACAGCAATGATCGGTGCGGAAAACAGTGCAAATTTATCCGGTGATTCTTTTGCAATGCTTTTTGGTGAAATCTCACCAAAGATCAAAACCAGAACCGTCGTAACGATCGTTGAAACACTGGCTCCCTTCGCATCCCCAAGCATTTTTACAAACAGGATCGTTGCTAAGGAGGAAGATAAAATATTTACAATATTGTTTCCGATCAGGATCGTTGACAACAGGTTGTCGTACTTTTCTTCCAGTTCAAGCACCAGCGCCGCCCGTTTATTTCCTTTGTCTGCCATATTTTTCATGCGGATCCGGTTCAGCGACAAAAATGCAGTCTCCGTCGCCGAAAAATATGCTGACATGATCAGGCATATCGCAATAATGATAAAAAACAATGAGTCACTTCCCATAAAAAAATAATTCCTCTCTTTCCACGCAAAAAAGCATAGCTGCACCTGTTTGTCTCTCCAAACGGCAGTTATGCTTTCTCATATTTCAATATTGATCTTTTCATTTTGTTATTCTGATTCGGGTAAGGATCCGCGTCCCCGTCCGCACTGTCTAACATAGTACTCTCCATTTCTGCATGTGAACAATATTACCTTTCACATGATTTTCATATAAATTGTGCTATGGATGTATTATATCAAAACGCATTCTGCATAGCAAGGAATTTTTATCCATTTTCCGGTTCTGTACCCGCTAAAATACAAATAAAATTTGCTGTTGTCTTTGAATTATGATATACTGTTATCAATATATTTTAGGCGGGGCACATTTTCCCTGATGGGATTTCGTTTCCTGTCAGGTGATCACCATATAGACAGAAAAGAGGTATTTTTATGCAGGTAAACGAATCATCTGAGAACTATTTAGAGACCATCCTGGTACTGAGCAAACGTAACCCGGTCGTACGCTCCGTTGATATCGCCGAAGAGCTTGGTTTCAAAAAATCAAGTGTCAGCGTTGCAATGAAAAATTTACGCGAAAAAAATAATATTACCGTTACGAAAGAGGGATATATTTATCTGACCGATTCCGGCCGTGAAATTGCAGAAATGATCTATGAGCGTCACGAACTTTTAACAGACTGGCTGACACGCCTCGGTGTCGACCCGAAAATTGCAGCAGAAGATGCATGCCGTATGGAGCATGTCATCAGCAAAGAAAGTTTTGATGCGATCAAAAAACATATTAAATAACCTGATATATATACATCTATATATTAGTACATCATTTTCACAAACAACAATCTGTGCATATTTTAAACAGATCTGTTATCACAAAAACAAGAGGTGCTCACCGGAACAGATTTCCGGAAGCACCTCTTGTTTTTTATTTATACTGTCTGCGGAACTGTACCGGTGTCATCTCATACGCCTTTTTGAACAGGCGGTTAAAATGCTCCACGTTCTCATATCCCACACTCGCTGCAATCGACTCCACCGTCTGATTTGACTCTTTTAACAGTCTTCTCGCTTTTTTCATCCGCGCAGCCTTCACTGCATCCTGGAATGTCATACCGGATTTTTCCTTGATATATTTGGAAAGATACGGTTTGGAAAGTCCAAATTTTTCTGCCAGGACATCCATCGTCACATCCGCATAGTTATTCTGGATGTAATTCATGATCTCCATGATGCGTTCATCTCTGCCCTCAATGATGTTTTCGCTTTTTGCCATCTTATTTGCAGCAGAAACCAGTGCTGCGATGGAACTCTTGATGATATCCTCATCCACGCCGACGCCCCAGAAATGTCTGCCCTGACAGATGATCTCCACATAAGCCGCTGCTTTTGAGGAAGATCCCTCTGAGATTGCATGCTCCTGGTAGGTTGCCAGCTCATAGCTGATGCCAAAATACATCTTGATTGCGTTGCTGACCGCATCGAGGCGTCCGTTTCCGCTTGTCTCGATCACTCTGCGCTCACCGTTCTGCTCGATCGTCACACTTGCGGCAATGCCGTCTTTCTGCTCGAAATGGCACTCCGCCACATCAAATACATCTTTGATATTGACGTAATTCCCGGTAAATACCTGATAGATCATATCCGGTGTCAGCTCTTCGTGTCTGTGATCGGATACACCTTTGATCAGATAACCGACTTCCTCTTTCATCTTATCCGGCAGGGACATGCCAAAGTTCTGTTTTAATACGAAAGCAACTCCTCCCTTACCGGACTGGCTGTTGATTCGGATCACAACGGATTCGTACTCTCTTCCGACATCCTTCGGATCGATCGGCAGATACGGAACATCCCAGCGCCCGCCGCTCTTTCCTGTCTCTCTCCATGCCATACCTTTTGAGATCGCATCCTGATGGGAACCGGAAAATGCAGTAAACACAAGATCTCCGGCATACGGAGTACGCTCATAAACTCTCATTCTGGTAAAACGCTCATATTTCTCACGGATTGCTGCAATGTTGGAGAAATCAAGTTTCGGATCTACGCCGTGGCATACCATATTCATTGCAAGTGTCACGATATCCACGTTTCCGGTACGCTCTCCATTTCCAAACAGAGTACCTTCCACACGGTCAGCTCCCGCTAATACACCAAACTCAGCATCACTGATACCACAGCCTCTGTCGTTGTGCGGATGTACGCTTAAGATCACGTTATCTCTGTATTTTAAATGTTTGTGAATATACTCGATCTGGCATGCAAATACATGCGGCATTGCAATCTGAACCGTAGTCGGAATGTTGATGATCGCTTTGTGTTCCTTATCCGGTTTCCACACATCCAGTACGGCGTTGCAGACTTCCACGGCATAGTCGACCTCTGTTCCAGGGAAGCTCTCCGGGCTGTACTCAAATGTAAAGTTTCCATCTGTCTGTGCTGCAAGATCTCTTAACAGAATCGCTCCATCCACTGCAAGTTTCTTTACTTCTTCCCTGCTCTTTTTAAAGACCTGCTCTCTCTGTGCAACAGAGGTGGAGTTGTAAAGATGGATCACTGCGTGCGGTGCGCCTTTGACTGCCTCAAATGTTTTTTTGATGATGTGCTCACGCGCCTGTGTTAAAACCTGAACGGTAACATCTTCCGGGATCATATTGCGCTCGATTAAGGCACGCATGAAATTGTACTCTGTCTCTGAAGCTGCCGGGAAACCAACCTCGATCTCCTTGAATCCAATGTCTACAAGCATCTGGAAAAATTCAATTTTTTCCTCTAAGCTCATCGGCTCGATCAGTGCCTGGTTGCCATCACGCAGATCCACGCTGCACCAGATCGGCGGTTTTTCGATCGCATCCTTCTTTACCCAGTCATATGTAACTTCCGGCGGCATAAAATATGCTTTTCCGTATTTTTCTGCAACATCAAAATTCATATTCATTCTCCTTATCCTGTTTTAACAATGATTCTATTTTCTGTGTGTCACTTTCTGTTTTCTGTCCGGAGAGCTTTTTGTGTAAGAAAAAATGTCATAATAATTTCTCATGATACAAAAAATCTCTGTATGCAAAACCTGTGTGGTTTTGTCATACAGAGACGCAAAATTTTCTTCACGCGGTACCACTCTGTTTCATGAATGACCTGTATCGTCATGCATGCACTCATCCGGCACTATCATGCCTTTTCCCTCTTACGGCGGGCGATCCGTCCAAGCCTACCCAATATCATCTGCTCATTCATAATGCATCCGATTCCTTCAGCCGGCAGCTCCAAGGCGAGTTCACAACTTCACTCTGACTGCCTCGCACCTTCCGGCAGTTCTCTGATTTCCATTCCGCTGTTACTATTCCTTTTCATTGCATTTCATTTTCTGTTCTACATAATAACATACCTTTTTCGAGTTCCGCAAGGTGTGATTTTATCAATTTTATTGATTTATTTTAATCTTCTATATTTTAAAACTGAAAATCTTCATAATCTTCCGGTGTAAAACGATGATAGATCAGATGGCAGCCCTCATCCGTGATGCAGTAACGGTAATCATCCGGCACCCCATCCTCAAAGTAAACCAGATAATCAAATTCCCCGTGTGTCGTCCGTTCTACATGTACATGATCCGAATATCTGTGAAACTGCTGTAAAAGCTCGTCTATCGTGCAGCCATGTTTTCCGATTGTTTCTATAAAACTGGAAATGAACTCACTTCCGTTCGTGTGTTCATGCACATAATCAACACCGCTCGGCGGAATTGCAATGCAGAAACGCTCACCTTTATTGGAGATTTCCACCCCGCCA
>OLVU01001834.1_pt1 | contig 12368 bp, 11 predicted proteins | sample 1673321 | NCBI WGS metagenome assembly OLVU01 (sample SAMEA3178942, study PRJEB25190) | human gut metagenome | biome: human gut; feature: human-associated habitat; material: faeces | place: Austria | collected 2013 | reverse complement strand
AACAATCCGGCCTTCGCGATGTTTTTTCAGGGTCAAATGTGATACATTTATGATGTTTTCTATTGAATCCCAGATATAACCATGATAAAATAAGATGAGATTTTAGACAACGATGTCAAAGGAACGGTATCCTCCATTTTCACTGTGAAGGATACCCTTTTACTGCGGAAAGGGGAAAACAAGGTGGCACTGTGTCTGTTTGAGCACAACGAGAAAGCATATCATGCGGCAGTACGGATGATGGAGCAGTATGACAAGGCCGCCATTGTTCATCCCACTGGCACCGGAAAAAGCTATATTGCGTTCAAGCTGATCGAGGACAACCCGGAGAAGGTCGTGATCTGGCTTTCTCCCAGTGAATATATCTTCAAGACCCAGCTGGAAAGCTTGAAAGGGAACGTCCCGGATTTTCCTTTGGAAAACGTTCACTTTTATACCTACGCCAAACTGATGTGCTGTGCGCAGGCACAGCTGGACGAAATAGCGGCACAGAAGCCTGCCTATATTATACTTGATGAATTCCATCGTGCCGGTGCGGAATGCTGGGGCGAAAGCACGGTGGCTTTATTAAAGTTATGCTCTGACGCAAAACTTCTAGGACTGACAGCAACAAACGTCCGATATCTGGATAATGACCGTGATGTGTTTGAAGAGCATTTCGATGGACATATTGCAAGTGAGATGACCCTTGGCGAAGCAGTCGTCAGGGGTATTTTGCCTGCTCCGAACTATGTGACCACCGTCTATCAGTACCAGAAAGACTTGGCTCGCTACCAGACGCGGGTGGACAATTTACGCTCTCCCGGCATTCAGGATGCGAATCAAAAGTATCTGGATGCCCTGCGCCGTGCCTTGGAACAGACAGATGGATTAGATAAGGTTTTTGAACATCATATCACAAACAAATCCGGCAAGTACATCGTGTTCTGCGTCGGCAAGGAACACATGGACGAGATGGTGTCGTGCCGGAGTGGTTTGCAGGGGTCAACCCAGATGTGGTGTACGAAGCCTACTCCAATGATCCGAATACGGACAAGGCGTTTGCGGACTTTAAAACGGACACCAGTGACCGGCTGAAGTTGGCACAAGAGCCTAAGAGGAAAGGCGAAAGTCTGAATGTCTTAGCTGACCATAAAACGGGAGAAGGTATCGGTTGGTGTAGTCGGTCGTTTGACCCGGAGTAGTTACTTCAAAGTGGGTCAAAGAAGTTGTGAAAAATGCAAAAAGCTAAAGGAGTTATTGGGGTATTATGTCAAAATTTCAGCATGATGTGATGTTGAAGATCGTAAAAATCATCGATTTGGTAATGATCACAATTCCGTTTGCACTTTGTTGGGAGCTGTATTATTCGTATCAGGTCTATGCAAAGTTTGGTTGGAAGGGCAACTGGGCCATGATCGGTCTGTTTGCGGTGTTGTTCTTTCTGTTAGGTAAAGTCTATGATGCGTTCTGGATGTCTTTGCAGCGCATTTCAGAGTTGATCTACGGACAGGTGCTGGCAGCCATGGCAACCGATGGCATTCTGTACATCGTCATCTGCCTGATGGCCCGGCGGCTCTGCAATCTTCTGCCGGGCATCGCAGCGATTGCCGGACAGATCCTGATGGCCTCAATCTGGGCGAAGTTGGCGCATGGATGGTACTTTAATACATTTCAGGCCCAGCCGACTGCAGTCGTTTATGATGTTCGTCATGGATTGGAAAAGCTCATCAATGAGTACGGTCTTTCAAAAAAATACGATGTCAAGATGACCTTGAATGTTGAGGAATGCCTGAACGACCTGAGCCTGCTGGATGGAATGCAGAGCGTGTTCATCAGCGGTGTCCACAGTCATGAGCGCAATATCATCCTGAAATACTGTGTGGGACAGGGTATCAATGTGTTCGTGATCCCTCGTGTGGGCGATGTGATTATGAGCGGTGCTCAGCCGATGCATATGTTCCATCTGCCCATGCTGCGTGTGGGCCGCTACATGGCAAGCCCGGAGTTCTTGTTTGTCAAGCGTGCCATGGATATTGTGATCTCGCTGGTGGCACTGGTTATCCTGAGTCCGGTGTTTCTGATTACGGCTATTGCAGTCAAATCCGATGGTGGTCCTGCTTTTTACAAGCAGGTTCGCCTGACCAAAGACGGTAAGCAGTTTGAGATTTTGAAATTCCGCTCCATGCGTGTGGATGCCGAAAAAGACGGTGTGGCGCGTCTTTCCACTGGTGACAAAGATGATCGTATCACGAAGGTCGGCCATATCATCCGAGCCTGCCGCTTGGACGAGTTGCCTCAGTTGCTGAATATTCTAAAAGGTGATCTGTCTATTGTGGGTCCACGCCCGGAACGCCCTGAGATCGCCGCCCAGTACTGCGAAGAGATGCCGGAGTTTGCATTGCGGCTTCAGGCCAAGGCGGGGCTGACCGGCTATGCACAGGTGTACGGCAAATACAATACCACCCCCTACGATAAGCTGCAGATGGATCTGATGTACATTGCACATCCCAGCCTGATTGAGGATCTGAAGATTATGCTGGCAACCGTGAAGATCCTGTTTATGCCTGAAAGTACCGAGGGCGTGGCAGAAGGTGCAACTACGGCGATGGGGCAGGAAAAGTGTGAGGAGAGCAAGAAATGAAGAAATTTCTGATTGTGGCTCATTACAGCCGATTTTTGGTGCAGTTTGAACTAAATGATGTGAGATTGTTGCAGTTGATGGGATTTGAAGTTCACTATGCAACAAACTATCAGCAGGAGGATATGTTCTCCGGTGCGATAAAGATAATTCAAGAAAACGGAGTGATCTTGCATCAAATTGACTTTGTGCGCTCGCCTTATAATATTCCGGCAAATATTAAGGCGTATCGCCAGTTGAAAAATTTAATGGTAAAAGAAAAATTCTCAGGGGTACACTGTCACACACCGATGGCGGGTGCTCTGGCAAGACTTGCAGCCAATGCGACCAGAACAAAGCCGATTCTTTATACCGCCCACGGCTTCCATTTTTACAAGGGCTGCCCGCTAAAGAACAAACTCATCTATCAGACAGCAGAAACTTTCTTGGCCCGCTATACGGATGCACAGATCACCATCAATCGAGAAGATTTTGCAGCAGCGCAAAAGTTTCCTCTGCGTGGGAAAGCATACTATGTGCCCGGCATTGGCGTGGATGTGAAGAAGATTTCTTCTGTGCAGGTTGACCGGGCAAAAAAGCGTGCGGAACTGGGGATTCCGCAGGATGCGCTTGTGTTTATATCCGTAGGGGAACTGAATGAAAATAAAAACCATTCTACGGTGATCCGTGCCTTGGCAAAAGCAGATATCGCCAATAGCTATTACCTGATTTGCGGCGAAGGAAAATTAAAGCAGCAGCACTTTGAATTAGCACAAAAATTGGGAATTTCTGAGAAGGTGAAGCTGTTGGGCTTCCGGACCGACGTGAGCGAAATTCTAAGAGCCTGCGATTGCTTTGTGTTCCCTTCATTCCGAGAAGGACTGTCCGTTTCGTTAATGGAAGCGATGGCTACAGGATTGCCGTGCATTGCCAGCCGTATTCGTGGAAATGTGGATTTGTTGGAGAATAGTCGATATCTGTTTGAACCAGCAGATGAAAGTGCGCTCTGCCAATTGCTGAAAGATGCGGCGAATGGTGTGCAGACCGAGCAAGAGTGTGCACAGAACCGGGAAATGTTGAAAAGGTATGATATTAAAAATGTCAGCAAACAGATGCAAGGTATTTACTCTGCTGCAATTGAAGGTACTACGACAAATGAGAGTTTTACATCTATTAAAAAGTAATAAATATTCTGGCGCAGAAAATGTTGTGCTGACTATTATGGACGCGTGTCCGGATATTGAAATGATTTATGCCTCTACGGATGGACCCATTCGTAAGGTGGTTGAAGATAGAGGACATCGGTTTTATCCGTTGGAAGAAACATCGGTTCGGATGGTGAAAAAAGCAGTTGGCGAACTGCAACCGGATATTATCCATGCGCATGATTTTACCATGGCAAGCACGGCGGCATGGGCGGCTGGAGATATTCCAGTGATAGCACATCTGCACAACAATCCACCATGGTTGAAAAAAGTTGGCGTAAAGTCAATAGTCTTTGCACTAGCGTTACCCAAAATACGGCAGGTTATCAGTGTTTCAAAAGCGGTTGAAGATGAATACATTTTCCGTGGGTTAATGAAAAATAAAAATACTGTTATTGGTAATGTGGTAGATGCAGAAGATGTCCGTCAAAAAGCACGGGAAAAAAGTGACTGCAAGCCGGTGGATTTGGTGTATTTGGGCAGAATGTCGTTGCCGAAGAATCCGTTGGAATTTTGCAAGATCGTGTGTGAAGTAAAGAGACTGTTTCCTAACATTACAGCAAGGATGATCGGAGACGGAGAACTGATGCCGCAGGTCAAGGAATACATTTGTAGCCACGAGTTGGAAGATATAATCGAGCTTGTTGGTTTTCAAAGCAATCCTTATCCATACCTAAATGCTGGAAAAATTATGGTAATGCCCTCAATCTGGGAGGGTTTTGGGTTAGCAGCGGTAGAAGGCATGTGTCTTGGCAAGCCTGTCGTGTGCAGTGGTGTTGGTGGACTGGAAAATATTATAGATGAATCCTGCGGAGCAAAATGTAGGACAACAGATGAATACAGTAGAATACTTCTAAAACTGTTGAAAGACAATACCACATATGAGGTTGAATCGAAAAATGCAATGCGGAAAAGCGGAAGGTACACCGACATGAAGAAGTATGCAGATGATATCTGCAGAATTTATAAAGCGGCAATAGAAAGATGAGGAAAACACCGGTGGATTATTGCTTGAGATTAGATGATGCATGCCCACAGATGAATGCAGAAAAATGGGCAGGAGTAGAAAGAATTCTGGACAAATATAAAGTCAGACCGATCGTCGGTGTGATTCCTGAAAATCGTGATCCGGATTTTGTTGCAGTTGCAGATGAGAACTTTTGGGAAAAAGCATGTGAATGGCAGAAAAAAGGCTGGACGATCGCATTGCATGGTTTACATCACGAGCTGCATTTTCACGAGCCCAGAGGATACTACCAGCTTTCACATTCCAGTAAAACAGAATGGGCAGGGAAAAGTAGCACAGAACAGTATGAAATGTTGAAGCAGGGATATCAGATACTCAAAGAGCATGGACTAACGCCGACCTGTTTCTTTGCGCCTTGCCATACCTATGATGAAGCAACCGTCAAGGCGATTGCATTGATGAAGACGGAAGGGTGTCCTATGTATATTTCGGACGGATATGCCCTTCATCCGTATCAAAGAGATGGCGTTTATTTCCTACCGACGCTATTTGATACACCCCATAAGCTTCCAATGCAAGGCATTTATACGTTTGTCTATCATCCTAATAATATGCAGGAACAAGACTTTGCATATCTGGAAGACTTCTTAAAGAAATACGCATCGCTGTTTCGAAGTGCGGATGAAATTATGGAAAAATATGACTCTGTAAAAAATCAGGGAATCCTTGGAAAAATAATAGAACACGCAATTTATTTCCTGAGAGGGATAAAGGGATCTAAGGAGTAAAAGTGTATGGGTGATTTGAAGAATAAGGTGATTTTAATTGGAGGAAATCATCACAACGGGCTGGGTTTGGCCCGTAGTTTTGGTGTAAATGGAATCAAACCGTATGGCATTATTGTCGGCGAGGGCGCAGAGCATGGTTTTGTCCGAAAATCGAAATATTGGGCTAAAACGTGGGTGATTAAATCGGACGACGAAATTGTCGAGTTCCTTTTGAATGCCTTTCAGAATGAGAAAGAAAAGCCTGTTGTTATTCCATACTCGGATGGGGCAGCAGAAGAAATTGATTTGAACCTTGATCGATTGAAGGAACACTTTTTGTTGCCCTCCATTGGTGGACAGCAAGGAAAAATTGCAGAGTTGATGGATAAGCAAAAACAGGTTGAATTTGCTCAAACCTATGGAATTCCAATGGCAAAAAGCTGTGTGGTGGACTTGAACGATATTCGACTGCCGGAGGATATGATCTATCCATGCATCGTAAAGCCGGTTGTCAGTGCAGAGGGCGAAAAATCGGATATTCGTAAATGTGATACAGAAACTCAAACCGTAGTATATCTCCAAGAACTCCGAAAAAAAGGCTATCATCGATTTTTGGTGCAAGAGTACCTGAATTATGATACAGAGTATTTGATGGCGGGCTCAATTCATGAAACAAGGAAATGCTGGATTAATTTAAATAAAATTAGAGTATGGCCTGTTGTTGGAGGAAGTAGTAGCTATTCACGTTTGGAAGATAAGCAAGCAGTTGACGAATTCTACGGAAAAGTAAGAAGTGCTTTCCGCAAAATTGGATACGACGGCCTTTTTGATGTTGAAGCACTTGAAGCTAATGGGAAAATATACTTAAACGAAGTGAATTGGAGAAATTCCGGGGCGGTTTATTATGCGTTGGAGACGAATGTTTATTATCCACTAATATGGTACATGGAAAAACTTGGAGAAACAAAATTGAATAATTATAATATCGAATGTATGAATGAAGGCTTCTATGCAATGGATGAAGCATTGGACTTGAGGCACGTTGTATGTGGAAATATTACCTTGAGACAATGGTTGTGCGATAGAAAGAGGACTAAGGCCTTTGCACTTTGGTATACCCCAGATATGCGTCCGGCAATTGCGCAGTATTTGCACTTACTGAAAGAGTTGATAAAGAGGCATGGAGTGTAACATATGAATGATACGATAATGGTAACGATTTTAACTCCTACATACAATCGTGCCAAAACACTTCCTAAATTGATTGAAAGCCTTTGCGGACAAACAAGCACAAATTTTCAATGGTTGGTAATTGATGATGGAAGTACAGATGACACAGATTCAATTTTCGAGAAGCTAAAAAACTATGATCTTCCGTTTCAGTGGGAATACCACAAAAAAGAAAACGGAGGAAAGCACACTGCGCTGAATTTTGCTCACGCATATATTAAAGGTGAAGTTGTTCTGATTCTTGATAGTGATGATTATTTGACAGATGACGCAATAGAAACCGTTGAAAAAGAATGGCCTTTATATAGAAATTGTGCGGATATTTGCGGTATGAGTTACTTTAAAGGGAAAAAGGATGGAAGTCATCTGAGTGTTGCAAATGCACAGGATGTCTACATTGACGATGACATCCATTATCGGGTAAATCAAAAAATCAAAGGAGATCGTTGCGAGGTTGTGAGGACGGTACTCCTGAAAAAAAATCCGTTTCCAGTTTATCAGGGAGAAAGATTTTTTCCAGAGGGATGGTTTTGGAACACATTGGCGATGAACTACAAAACCGTATACCGAAACAAAACGATTTACATTTGTGAGTATCTGGAAGGTGGCTTGACAAAAAGCGGACGTGCTCTGCGGATGAAATGTCCATTGGGAATGATGGATGATTGCCGGATGTATCTTGACAATAGAGTTTGCATTAGAAGAAGAGTTAAAGAAATGCTGCTTTACTGGGTCTATGCAAGGTGTGCAGGGTATTCTTTGGGGAAAACGCTTTCGACAAGTGGCAGACCGGTGGGAATGATGTTGACTGCTTTGCCGGGTATGATGCTATACAGTTACTGGAAGAGAAAGTATCTGAAATAATGAGGGTTTGGTGTGATTTATTTTCTTGTGATTGATTGCGTATTGTTCTATTCTGCTTGGTGTAGACCAAAACAATCAAAAGCGTTGTATACAACGGCCGTTATAGGACTATGGTTTCTGATGGCATTTCGTAATATAGACTTAGGCGGAAGCGACGCACAGGTATATCAGGAGTGGTTCCACACGGCAGTGCCGAATTTATTGCAGTTTGAGTGGAATCCTTTCGTGTTTCAAAGAGAAATTCAGGACGAATGGGGATTTGGCTGGCTATTTACTCTACTGGCTTCGATTACAAAAACAATTGTACCGACCTATGAGTTTTTTCAAGTGGTTTATGTAACGTTGAGTTTTGGGATTTTGATTTTGATCATAGAAGATATGCAGCTTAAACAGCAAGAAAAGGGGCTTTTTTTGTTTGCATATCTCTCACAGCAAATGATTTGGTTCTTTTGCGTTCTATTGCGACAGAATCTGGCAAATCTTGTTGTCTGGTTTGTGCTGGAACATAAATTTAAAAAGAACGCTCTCATAAAAAAAGCACTTTTACTATATTTGGCAACACTGCTTCATACATCGGCCTATATTGCAATTGCGGCAATTATTGCGTTGTGGGTGATTCGGAAACTTCCGGCTCGAAAAATTGTTCCAGGGAGTCTTTTGATAGGCGTGACTGTGTTTTTTGCTGGAAAAAGGCTGATATCGTATATTCTTTACTTCATGGCAAATTATGTCGACACACGTTACAGTATGTATCTGAATGCAGCAGGGGAATCATCAAATGCCATAAACTTTGTTCTGAGATTGTGCTTTGTGGTGTTACTCTATCTCGAATTCACTCGGAACAGGGAAGATGGTTCTGAAAAAAATCTGTATATTGGAGTGATAGGTTTTCTGATTGGATCGATTCCGCAAGCGCTGGTTGTGCGGATGACAGAATACTTTGCTATTGCAAATAACTATGCAGTGGCAAAACTAAGAAAAATATTTAAGATAAAAGAGAACCGTGCAATTGTGGCAAGCATAGTCCTGATCGTATTCTTTATTGTATTTGTGAGATTTTTGAACGTAAATGCTGATTTTATGAGAAATTATAAATTCCTTTTTTGACAAAGAATCTGATTCCTTATGTTATTGTATAATCCGGAATTAAGCGTATATATAGGGCGTGACACTTTGGTCTATATTGTTCTTCTTATTTGATGCATTTTATCGGTTGAGTGAAAAAAGCATATGAATAATATCAAATTGTCTTATCATTAAATGATATATTTACGTAATCAAGTAAACTACGTGGTTGAAAGGAAAATCAACAAATGCGAATACTTCAAGTTGTAAGAACAATGAATATCGGAGGATTAGAAAACTTTGTAAAAAACATGTTGCAATACTTGAGTGAAAAATGCGACTGTGGCTGCCTGATTTGTGATGAAAAAAAATCAGATCACGAGGATGATCTCGTAAAAGCTGGAATAAAAATTTACCATATTCCAGAGCCAGACAAGACGAAGATAAATCTATATAATAATCTGCAAGCATTTTTTGAAACCCATAGAGAATATGATATTGTCCATTGCCACATGGCTGGAACAAATGGAATTGTTGCAAAGGCGGCAAAAGATGCAGGCATAAATAAAGTGGTATGTCATTCGCATGGAGTGGCTTTGCAACAAGATGAAGCGCTTTCGATGAAGCTGTACATGCTTTGTATGCGAAAACTAATGCAACGACACGCGGATGCTTTTATTGCATGCAGTAAAGCTGCGGGAAATTATTTATATGGGCAAGAGTCTTTTGGAGAAGTTGGCAAAGTGGTTCCGAATGGTATTGAAATCAATCGGTATCGGTATTCAGATGATGAAAGAAACAGCTGCCGTGAGGAGTTGGGATTTAAGGAGTCAGATTTTGTGATTGGTCACACGGGTTCACTTAATGGTGTGAAGAATCAGGAACTGATTCTAGACATTGCAGGTATCCTAAAAGAAAAACGTATTCCTGTAAAAGTTTTGTTAGTCGGTGGAGGGAACCGAGAGCAGGATTTAAAAAAACAAGCCAAAGATTTAAAAATAGAAGAAGATGTCATTATTACTGGAAAACAGATGGGCGTGACAAAGTTTTTAGACGCAATGGATGTTTTCATGTTTCCTTCTAGGAGTGAAGGCTTTGGTCTATCCCTACTGGAGGCAGAAGCAAATGGTTTACCATGTGTTGTTTCAGACAAAATTCAGCCGGAAGTCAAAGTATTGAATAGTGTTTTGAGTGTTAGTCTAAATGAACCGATTCAATGCTGGATAGAGGCGGTAGAAAAGGCGAAGGTGCTAGGAAGAAGTAAAATGGCAAATGAAATTTTGGATGAAAAAGGCATGAGCGAAGCAGCATGTTATGAGACGGTATGGAAAATCTATAATGAGGTACTATCAAAATGATTCTGTATAAAGTTTTATACAAGGTGATTGCTTGCCATCTGCCTGCGTCTGGGACCAGCGTGGGGCCATTTAGAATTGGTGAAATAGGAAGGAAATTTCGAGCATTTTGTTTTTGCGGATGAAATAATGAACAAACTGAGAAAGATATTAACATTGAGAAAAATGTGCGATTGAGTGAGCAGGTTACTTTGGGAAAAAGATCCGGAATTGGCGAAGATTCTATTATCAGTGGAAAAGTAACTATCGGTGATAATGTAATGATTGGTCCAGAGCTAATGTGTTATACAACAAATCATCAGATTAAGCGAACAGATATTCCAATGATAGACCAGGGCTTTTCTGAAATGCACCCAATCATAATAGGAGATGACGTGTGGATTGGGAGTCGGGTCATCATCTTAGGGGGGGGTGAAAATCGGAAATGGCGCAGTTATTGGTGTCGGCGCGGTTGTTACCCATGATATCCCTTCGAACGCAGCGGTTGGTGGAAATCCAGCTAAAGTAATCAAAATGAGAGAGTGACAAAATCATTGTTGCAAATCGTGGTTGGAGATCAATGATTAATGATGAGTGAAAGAAAAAAAGGTGCAATATTATCATACATTCAAGTGGTTTTAAGCGTTGCGGTTAGTGTTATCTATGTGCCAATTCTCCTACGGTATCTTGGACAAAGCGAGTACGGACTATATCAGATTGTTGGTTCTTTTTTCTCGTACATATCTGTTTTTGAATCATGCATGTCAACGGGCGTACTGAGAAATTATTGTAATGCCTTAGGGAGCCAAGACAGAGAGGCTGCGGATGTGACATTGTCAATGGCAAAAGTCATATATAGAGTGATGGCTGTTTTGATGGCCATTGTTGGCGTTGTTGTACTTTTTGCTTTTAGGCGTTTCTATGCGAGTTCTTTTAGTGCGGCTGAAATGAAAGAAAGTTCAGCAATATTGCTTTTGCTTTTTGCCAATATGATGGTGACCATGTTAGGGTCTGTCTATTTAACAATCCTTACCGGGCACGAAAAATTTACATTTCTGAAGGTGCTGGCTATTATAATTCAAGTAGCACAGCCTTTTTTTGTAATTCTATGCGTGCGAAAAATCCCGTATGCGATTACGGTTTCGACAGTAATTGTGGTGCTCAACGTATTGACCGTCTTGATGCGATACCTATATGTGACCCACAAGTTGAAAATAAAAATCGTAAAGAAGAAAAAAAATCGAAAAGTCATTAGGGAAATTGTTGGACTTTCAGCTACTATTCTACTGGGATGTATTGCAGATCAAATTTTCTGGAAAACTGACCAAGTGATTTTGGGCAAACTTTTTAGTACAGCAGTTGTAGCGGTGTATTCTGTAGGCGCTCAGATTTATATGATGTATATGCAGTTTGGTACTCAAATTGCCAGTGTATTCTATCCGAAAGTTAGCATCTTGTATCAAGAAGAAAACGGAAACCAGAAAGTATCGGATCTCTTTGTGAGAGTTGGGCGAGTGACATTTATGATCATTATGCTAATTCTTTCTGGGTTTATTGTGTTTGGTAAAGAGTTCCTTTTGATATGGGTTGGGGAAGGGTATACAGAAGCGTACTATGTGGCTATTGTGGTTATGATTCCATTTTCGGTTGACCTCGCCCAGAACCTTGCTTTGGCAATTTTGCAGGTGAAAAAGCAGTACGGGTTTCGTGCAAAAATTTATCTGTTAAGTGCGATGATCAATGTTGTTACTACTGTGATACTTACTTCGTATTTCGGTATCATCGGTGCTGCAATCTCGACGGGACTGTCGATGTTCATTACAAGTGGACTGATTATGAACTGGTATTACCTGAAAAAAGCAAGTCTTGACATTGTAAAATTCTGGAAAGAATCTTTTAAGGTTATCGCAGCGTCCATGGCAATAATGATTCTGGCACTTTTGATAAAGAAGTATATATCTTGGAACAGCGCCGGACTGCTTCAACTTGGAATGCAAATTCTCCTTTTTGTATCAATTTATGTGTGTATGATATATAAGTTTATTATGACATCGGAAGAAAGAAAACAGATTCTCGCATTTGTAAAGCGAAAATTATGAACATGCCTATAAGGATTTCTTTATCGTTTTAATTGTGGCTTTTAACAGCTTTAGGAAATTGTATAATAATCGCTAAAAACGAATTATAAGGAGCAGAATAAAATGGGAAAGTATTTTGGAACCGACGGCTTCCGTGGCGAGGCCGGTGTGAACCTGACCGCCGACCACGCCTACAAGGTGGGTCGTTTTCTGGGCTGGTATTATAATGCACTGCGGGAGCGCAGCGGCAACAACGAGC
>OLVU01001828.1_pt1 | contig 12435 bp, 10 predicted proteins | sample 1673321 | NCBI WGS metagenome assembly OLVU01 (sample SAMEA3178942, study PRJEB25190) | human gut metagenome | biome: human gut; feature: human-associated habitat; material: faeces | place: Austria | collected 2013 | reverse complement strand
GAATCTCCTGAACCTTTTCAAACACATCATCGTCAATAATGCGCTCATGTGTATCTAGGAAGATAGCCTGATTTTCCACAGGATTCAGATGTCTCTTTTTATCCCAGATAGAGTTAGTATAGGTCTTGAAGTTGACTGTGCAGCCAGTGTACTCCCGGCGTTCCAGAATCAAACTTACTGCTCTTTTATCCCAGCGGTAAGGGTCTTCCGGGGCAGGTGCGTTTGTACTCCGGCCATGGCTCAACTTGTAGGCGGTAGGAGTCAGAACTTTATCTGCCCACAGTTGGTTCGCAATTTGGGTCGGCCCACGTCCCTCCATGCACATGGAGAAGATGCGCTTCACAATCGCAGCCGCTTCCGGGTCAACAAGCCAATGCTTCGGGTTCTCCGGGTCTTTCACATAGCCGTAGGGGACATTGACCGTCAGCGGTACTCCACGCTCTCCCTTGGCCTTCTGGACAGCCCGAATCTTGCGGCTGGTATCGCGGGCGTAAAACTCGTTGAACCAGTTCTTAATGCCCGCAAAATCGTTGTTTACGCTGTTCGGGTCAATGGTGTCGTAATTGTCGTTAATGGCAATGTAGCGAACGCCATACTGGGGAAAGGTGAAGTTTGTGTACAGACCCGTCAAGGCAGAGTTGCGCCCCAGTCGGGACAGGTCTTTTGTGATAACGATTCCTACACGCCCTGCTTCGATCTCGACCAGCATACTCTGAAAGCCGGGGCGGTCATAGTTCGTGCCAGAATAGCCATCATCAACAAAGAACACCGGGTTCGAGAAGTGGTTCTTTTTAGCGTAGTCCAAAAGGATATCCTTCTGGTTCTCGATAGAAAGGCTTTCGCCGAGTCGCTCGTCCTCCTGCGACAGTCGGCAGTAAAGTGCGGTGATTTTATTCGTTGCTCCAGACATTGTTGTGTCCTCCTTATTCTGTGGAGCAACTGTCAGTACAGGATTGGTTACCGGGTCAAGTATAGCAGAATTGGGCGCAGTTGTCATTCGTCTGCACCCTCATCTTCAAATTTTTGCTGGGCGTTCTTGGCAACAATGCGCTCCAGCTTCTTCAAAAAGGACTCCTTGCCCTCATAGCTGCCGGTCACGGTATAGGTGGTGTGACCGACTTTCTCCGTGGTAGTCAGTTCTGGAATCCAGAAGGCGGACAGGTTCTTGACATGGAGATTGCCGTTCTCATCTACATAGGAGCCGTGCTTCTTCTGCTCTTCGGTCAAGGGCTGCCGCTTGAAATAGATTTCATTTTCGGAGATGCTCACGGTTTCGCTGGCCTGCTCCTTCGGGGTATCGTCATACAGCTGGGCGAAAAATGCCAGTGCATCTTCGGGTGAGTCTTCCTCCATGAGCTGCTCGAAAATCCGCTGTTCCTCTGCCGAGAGGTTATTCCATGCGGCTTCCAACTCCTGCTCGTTGGCTGCGTTGACGAAGGCTTCGATCTCTTTTTTCATGGTGCATCCTCCTTTGGCTGCGAAAAGCGGATTTTCAAAAAGTATGGGTTTTCGTGAGAGCAAGAATCGTCCCGTGGCCACAAATTTTCAATTCTTGAAAATTCTTGCCCTTTTGGGACAGCTTCTTGTTGGGGCGTGCCTGCCCCAAACCCTGCTTAGGAGTGAGTGCGATATACTAGGAATTTATTTATTGCTTGCATCGGTTTTGTCGTTTCCCTTTTTCTTACGAGACAAACCTAAACAAAGATGCGTCGAGCCAAGGCAAAGAAATGATGAACCAAGACACAACCATACAACAGCCATAGAATTATCATTTCCACTTATGAAGCTAATAAGTGAAGCCATATATAACAGAGCAGAAGCTGCATAGAATAAGATAGATTTCTTGGTTTCTTTTTTCATAAATAATCGCCTCCACAAATCGATTTGTTGAGTCAATTATACCACGTTCTTTATCGAAATTACACCCTCTACATGGGAGAACTTGGCCGATTTACTGCGTACGTGCGTACCCATCTTCCGTATACACGTATGCGGCGATTTGCCCGAAACGCACTCTATACAGCCGTTCCCCCTCGGAGAGCCCACTACACTTTGCAGACCACAGGGATGAAAGTGTCATAGTGGGTTATTACACTTCCGCAGAAGTGCCTTTCCCTCGCCGCAGACAGCCGGGTGTGCCTTTGCGAGAGCCTTTTGTGCGGCGAACCCACATCGCCCATGGGCGATGTGAGCAGGGATTCCAAGGGGCGTAGTACCCTTGGCACACGGCTTTGGTACAAAGTCTAGTGTGTTACACCTTGATAGAGGTGTACAGACCCCCGATATGCAAAAAGTCCCATGTTCAACACCTTGACGGTGCGAACATGGGACTTGATGATTCCTCGGCCTAGCTGGGTACTCGTAACCAATCCTGACAGGCAGTTGCCATGTCACTTCTCGAAAACTGTTTTACGAATACCCAGCAAGCGGGAACTTCCTGTTTTTCGTTGTTTGCATGATGGGCCTGTTCCGCCTGCCATAGGCAAGCTCGCGTTTGCGCAGCGCAGCGGAGCGGAGCAATGAAAGCCCCAGTGGGGCTTTTAAGCGACCGAACGGTCTTGCGTTAGCAAGATGGAGGGGCCTCCGCCCCGACAAGTGACCGCTGTCCTTCCTCGCTGTTCCAGCAGGCAAGGATGGCCGGGTAGAATGCCCGTGCCAGACGGTCAATGACTTCATCGGGATAAGGGGAAGTGTTTGTGGACTTTTTCTTTTTGTTCAAACGCACGCTCCTTTGATCGTCCCACCGTGGCAAATTCGGGCGAGAAAATCAAAGTTCTAATTTCATATCAGGCGCAAGGGCGCGGATGATTTCCGCCCTGCTCTTGCTGCTGGTGGCTCATTGATGGCTTAAAGCAAAAAGCTCTAGGCTTAACCCCTCTTCTTTGCGTATCTTTCTGATCCGCTCTCCAACAAGGGATGCTAGTTCGGCTGGTTCAGATTCAGGCTGATCTTTCGCTTTTTTCGCAGAGAACACCTCATTTGCGGGCAATCATCAGATGCCACGGAACGTAAAGGTGAACTCCACAGGCTTAGTCACATCAGGAATATACTCCGGGTGGACATTGGCACCCCAGCTGTCATCACCGCCGACGCCCATCTGCTCGCCCATAGCACGAATCACCGTGTAATGGACCGGGGGCAGCTCGTAGGGATGCTTGGCACTCTCCATTTCATGGGGAGTGTAGGGCAGCGCAGAGAAGAACATGGGCTTTGCGGCATCTGCGGTAAACAGCAGCCCGCGACCCTTGCGGTCCACTACCTTTGCCCAGCGCACAGCGGTCTTTGCGCCACACTCCTGCGGCACAAGGTACTGCGCCATGTTGTCTGCAACCTTGTTCTGGTAAATGCCCAGCTTTGCACCATGCTGACGATCCCAGTAGGTCTCCGCAGGGCCGTTTCCGTACCACTCCACCGTGTCGTAGTCAGCGTCGATCTTGAACAGTACGCCGAACTCCGGCATTGCTGCAAGTCCTTCCACCGGGTCATAGTGCAGGGTGGTCTGGATGCGGCCATCACCGAACACACGGTACTGCAGGCTGCACTCTGCCGCGGGGCTGGTCTGGAGGTTATAGAGATAGGTTACGACCACGCTGTCGGCTTCCACCTCGCAGGTGGGGTTCTGGAGGATGGTGCCGCCATGAACAGACGGAATCTCCTTGCCGATGCCCTTGACGGTAGCGTACAGACTTGCCAGCTTCCACTGACCGCGAACGCCGCCCATGTTGTTGCCGCAGTCATTGTCGGTGGGAGCGCGCCAGAAGTTGGGACGGGGAATCTCCTGAAGCATCTCTTTGCCGGCATAGCGGTAGGAAGTCAGACCGCCGTTCAGATCGGAGAACAAAACATCGAAATTCTCACCACGGACACCGATGTTGTGTGTACCGTGCGTAACGGTAAACGGCGTGACCTTCTTGCTGGGAATGGAACGAACCACAGCGATCACACCCTGTCCAAAGGCGACTTCATGACCCTTCTTTGCCCAGTTGGTGTCCTCCTTCAAACGGAAGCTGATGGTCACTGCATATTCACCGGGGAGCGCAGGAACCATAAACGGCAGCGGGAAGCTGGAACGCTCTTCGGGAGCAACATCAATATTGGTCAGTTCCTGCTGCTGATACAGCTTTCCATCACGGTGCAGCAGAGCAACGCAGTCGAAAGCATCCGTAGAGGTGAACAGGTTCTTGTTCCAGACTTCAAATCCAGAATTGTCGATGGAAACTGCGATATTCTGATAGCAGAACTTGACCTCCTGCATCTTGGGAGAAGGAGCACGGTCACCACCGTAGGCAATGCCGTTTCCGCTGAAATTATAGTCGGTAGGACGCTCACCGAAATCGCCGCCGTAGGCTTGGAACCACTTGCCGTAGCGGTCTTTTTTCCAGATGGACTGGTCGATGTAATCCCAGATAAAGCCGCCCTGATAGCCGCAGTCCTTCTGGTCGGCAAGTTCCGTGTACTTGTATAAAGCACCGTTGGAGTTGCCCATAGCATGAGAGTATTCGCACTCGATATAAGGCCGCTTATCGCCCTGTGCCAGATACTCTTTAATGTCCTTGACCGTGCTGTACATATGGCTCTCGATATCGGTGGTTTCGAGGAAGCGGGGATCGTTGACCACACCTTCGTAATGCACCAGACGGGTGTCATCAAAGCGGCGGACCATCTCTGCCATCTGGAGCAGGGTCTCACCGCCAAACGATTCGTTGCCCAGAGACCAGATCAGAACAGCAGGATGGTTTTTGTCACGCTGGTAAGTGGAATTCATGCGGTCAAACAAGACAGCTTTCCACTCCGGCTTATCATTGGGCAAAACGCCCTCGATGCCGCGAATGCCCGCCTGATGGATGTCCCATGTGCCATGGGATTCCAGATTGTTCTCTGCAATCAGATACAGACCATACTCGTCGCACAGGTCGTACAGTGCATCCTGATTCTGGTAATGGCTGGTACGGATGGCATTGATGTTGTTCTGCTTCATGGTGATGATGTCCCGAAGCAGTTCCTCATGGGTGTGTACGCCCACAGCACGACCCGTAATGGAGCTGAACTCATGACGGTTGGCACCCTTGAACACGATGCGCTTGCCGTTGAGCAGCATCCGATTGTTCTTCAGCTCGAACTTGCGGAAACCGACTTTCTGCCCGGTCACCTCTACCAGATGGCCTGCATCGTCCAGCAGCTCGATTTCCAGTTCATACAGAGCCGGGTCCTCTGCACTCCACAGGTGGGGGTTCTCCACCGCATGGCTGAACAGAGCAGAACCGCCGTTCAGTGCGATTTCTTCGGAGAACACTTCCAGTTCACTGCGGCGCAGGGTCAGACGGGCCGCGCCCTTACCCTCCACCTGCAATGCAACTTCCAGCGTGGAATGAGTAAAATCATCCCCGGCAAACAGCGTTTTGACGGATATATCTTCCAGATGCACGGTGGGGATGGCGTACAGCCACACGCTGCGGAAGATGCCGGAGAAGCGGAAGAAGTCCTGATCTTCGCACCAGCTGGAGGAAGTCCACTTGAACACCTGCACAGCAAGTTTGTTCACGCCCGGCTGGAGATAGGGAGTCAGGTCGAATGCGTGTGCGGAGAAGCTGTCCTCGGTGTAACCCACATAAGACCCGTTCAGCCAAAGAGCCATGCCGCTTTCCACACCCTCGAACTCGATGTGGACGGGCTTGCCCTGCATGGATTCCGGCAGCTCGAAGTATTTTACATAGCTTGCCACCGGATTGAACCGCTGCGGGATCTCGCCCGGCTGTACTTCTTCACGGCCATCCCACGGATACTGAATATTCGCGTACTGGGGAATGTCGTAGCCCTCCATCTGGATGTGTGCCGGAACATGAATGTCATCCCAGCCGCTGCAATCGTAATCTGTCTTTTCAAAGTCGGGGATGGCACTGGTGTAGTTCTTTGCGTAGGCGAATTTCCAGATACCGTCCAGCTTCAGCGCCAAAGAAGAGGAGCCTGTCCGATATTCTTCGCGGGAAGCGTAAGTACGGAAACTTGCATGAGCATTCAGCACGTTTTCCTTGAAAAAGGTGGGGTCTTTTACTTTTGCAAAATCAAATGCAGCCATAGTATTTCCTCATTTACCTTTTATAATTTTATAATATTTCTCCAGCCTCCCCGGAGGAATCGCTGGATTCCTCCGGGGAACAGCAGATGAAGGAGAAATGATAATGGCTTGTTATCAGACTGCTGCACGCAGTTTTTCATTTGCTTCTTCAACTTTCAGATGAGACAGAATGAAGGTGATGATGGCATCCAGAGCAAACGGAATCACCAGATACATGATCTTCAGCATATTGATGCAGGAATCCGGCTGAACGGTCAGAGCGCTGTCAAAATGGCTTGCTGCCAGCAGCCAGCCGGTGATGGCGGTGCCAAGGCCGCCGCCAAGTTTTACGCCCAGAGAAGTGCAGGAGTACATCGTTCCGTCCACACGCTTGTGCTTCGTCAGCCAAGTATATTCAGAGCAAGCAGCAATCACAGCGTTCATATCGCCCTGCCAAGGACCCTGACCAAGAGCTGCGATTGCAGTAAAGAGCAGCATCAAAGTCACATTGCCGCTGCCCATGTAACCAGCTACAGCAACCAGTGCACGAGAAATCGTTGCCAGAGTATAGCTCATTACATTCAGCTTATACATTCCATTCCACTTTGCAACCAAGGTCGGGGTGAACACCAGTGCGATGATCAGAGGAATGTTGATTGCCCAAGAGAATACACCGAACAGATTCTGGTTGCCAAGGATGTAGGTTGCATAGTAGGTGCCCATGCTGATCATGGCACCGTAGATCTGCTGCAAAATGTAGGTGACGCAAATCATCATATAAAATTTGTTACCAGCAAGCAGCTTTGCAGCCTGAACCAGATTGTACTTTTCGTCCTGCTCGATTTCCTTTTTGTCGGTGGTATCCACCAATTCGCCTTCCGGCAGTTCCTTCACGGAGAGAACGGAGAGGGTGTTGACAAGCAGACCGATGATGGCGTAGATGATTGCAACAGTGCGCCAACCGGCAGCACCACCGCCCAATGCCGTAACAGCACCCAGCGTGATGGACTGGATGAGCAGGCTGGTGGCAAAGGCGAACATGAAACGCCAAGAACCCATCTCGACCTGTTCGGCACTGTTCTTCGTGACGAGAGCAGTCAGTGCAGAGTAAGCAATGTTGTTGGCAGTGTAGAATACAGCGTTCAGCAGAGTATATGCGATCAGGAACCATGCGTACTGTGCAAACTGTCCCAGATTGGTCGGGATGGCGAAAATTGCCACCAGCGTAATGGCACAGCCAATGTAGCCGTACAGCATCCAAGGACGGGCTTTGCCCATCTTAGAATGCGTTTTGTCAATCAAAGAACCAAAGAAAATGTCCGTCACACCGTCCAGCAGTTTGGAAACTGCAATCAGAGTGCCGACAATACCGGGGTTCAGGCCAACGGTGTTGGTCAGATAGATCATGACGAAGGAGGACAGGAATGCATACACCACGTTGCCTGCAATATCGCCTGAACCATAGCCGACTTTATTATACCACTTTAGATAACGTTTTTCAGTCATTGTGCTTTCTCCCATCTTGCTTGTTTTGTGTGGGCGCGACCAATCTGCTGCGCACTTCAGACTGGAATTCTCATTACGCAAGTTGCCCAAATCTCTTGCGTTCCGTCTGAAAATATTATAGAATCTAATGGAACGAAAAGATATAGACAAGATGGAACAGAATATGCACAAAATCAAAGAGTTTGTAATTTTTTGATAGAACATTTACCAAATCGCTGTAAAATCTCTGAAGATGAGGAGGACGCAGGGATGTATTTCAACTCAGGATATTTGAACAACTCCCGTTTGGATTTCAAAGACTACTCAAAGCCGCTGGTCGTAGGCAGCTGCGGCACTTATCGCTTGAAAAAACGCCCTAAGCTACCTACTTTTTGGGCAAAGGGTCGCAGAGACTATCAAATCCTCTATGTGGCATCTGGTAAAGCACACTTCTGGTTCGATGGTGTTGAGGAAGTGGTGACTTCTGGACACATGGTGCTTTATCAGCCGAAAGAAATCCAGAAGTATGTCTACTATGTAGAAGATCATCCAGAGGTGTTCTGGATTCACTTTACAGGATACGATGTCAAAAACATCCTGAACTATCACGGAATACCATTGGACAAGCACGTTTTTTACAGCGGCACACTGCCGGATTACAAAATGCTGTTCCGAAAGATCATCCGGGAACTGCAGCAATGCGAATATGGCTATGAAGACTATATTGCTTCTCTCTTCAACATCATTCTGCTTTTAGTAAGCAGGCAACAGCAGGAAAGCGAGAAAACAACTACAAGCATCCCCGAAGAAATCGAAGCCGCCGTTGCCTACTTTAACGAGAATTATAATACAAAGGTCAGTGTGGACGATTACGCAGAATCGCTGCATATCAGTACGAACTGGTTTATCCGTAATTTTAAGCTGTACATGAAAATAAGCCCTGCACAATACATCCTGTCCCTTCGGATGGTAAATGCACAAAGCTTATTGGAGAACACCGAATACAATATTGGAGAAATTGCAGAGATCGTAGGGTATGATAACCCACTCTATTTTAGCCGGGTATTCAAGAAAGAGTATGGTGTCAGTCCGGCACAGTACCGAAAGAATCTGGAAGAATCTACTGAAAAATGAGAAAGATTCCTTATAAATAAGGAGAGTAGAACCATGCCGATAAAAAATGCGATCCACAGCCAACAAGTCTACGACCCAACGGATGAATCCATCATGGCAGAGCAGGAACTTTGCATGGAACGGCTATTGGAATAGCTCCCGAATGGATACAGCGACCATTATGTGCCGGATGGCTTTGTACGAGATTAGAGTGTATACAAGGAGGTCTCTTTATGTTAGAGCATTTTTTCAAATCGCTAGTTGCAACAGTTTCTGACCCTTACCAATGCAATCGCATCACGGATGCGTTGGCGGCAGCTGGAATTAAATTCTATTGCAAATCCAAAGATGTCAATCGGCATAACACATTTGACCAAGCGAGAATTGGAACTCTCGGCATAAAACCGAGGTATGTCACAGAGGTGTTTGTGGACAAAGAAAATGCTGATATGGCTCTGCACATTATACATACCCTGTCATAAGCCCGGAGTTCCCCTGCGAACCAAACATTCCGATATAAAAAAGGACGCTGCCGCCTCTGGGTGAGAGGTTGCAGCGTCCTTTTGGCATCAGAGGGCGAATGACCTGTCAGACCGAACGGCTTCCAACGAATAATATACTTTCAGCTTGCGTCTTTCTGTTCGTCAAGAATGCGCCAGCCGTCCATCAGGTCTGAATTTTCCATAATAAAGGTGTGGGCAGTATCCTGTCCCCACGAGTTGTCGTATTTCAGCATCAGATAATCGCTCAACTCGGTCCGATTTTTGAACTTCAACAAGCGATACGGCTCCTGAAAAGCGACCTTTTCGACGAAATATACCGCATCCGATGTGGGAAGCATAACGCCGACATGACCGATCATAAGAGAATTGTCCGTTTCAGAGAACTGATCGTGCAGGACTACGGAGACGAGACGGATCTTATCATCTTCTACGAAGGAGAGACCGCGTTTCTTCCATTCCTGCTGAATCGTTTTCAAATGGGTAGGAATATCGGTCGTATTAGTGGTTTTAACCGGGGCAAAAAGCGCATCAAACTTTTGCCGTTCGTCGCCGCAAAGGGATTCTGGATCGGAATCCAGTGTTTCATAGTCCATAAACAGGGTGTCCTCGGCTGAGTCAAGGTCTGCCTTGCCCGTGACAGTGATAAAATCACCGAACAGCCCACAAGCAGTGATCCGACAGTTCCAGCCGGGGAAGGTGTCATATTTTTCCGTCCATGCGTCCTGCATGGAGTAAGGATCGTATTTCAGATCCGAAGGCTTGGCATTTTCAAACCCTGTGGTGAGCCATGCCGGGTCCACAGCATTGTTGAACTTTTGCACATGATCAAAGAAGGTCTGTATCCGTAGGTCGGATACGCCGGCATCCTGCAAAAGCTTGGAAAGAAGAGCTTGTGTATCCGAATCTGCCAAATTGGAGTATTCAATTTGCTGAAGGACGGGCTGAGAGGTTTTTTGAGTGCAGCCCACTGCCAGAAACGCACTGCAAAAAAGTGCAGCGGTGCAGACAAGAAAAGTTCGACGTTTCAAAAATGGTCACCTCGTTGTGTTTTTCGGAAAGTTTCTTTGAGTGCCGGAGTCTCAACCATAAGCGAAGAGAGCAACGCCGTTGGTCTCGTAACGAATGGTATCACAGATAAACAAAGAAAATCAATGACTTCTGTCGTATTTGACCATATATAATGTTGCAGTATCCATATCCCATACGGCTAACGCCCATTTGGGGAAAGACAATGCGGCAGCTTTCTGAACGATTTTATTCATGTCGGACACAACAGGAGTATACCCAAGTTGGAATAAAAATTTTCCGTTTTTTCCGAACGGAAGGTTCAAATCGCTTTCCAGATAGACGGAGGATACCAACTTGCGAAGCGCGGCACGGCGATTTCGGCCAACCTCGTTTCCGCCGCCTTGATGGAATCGCCCATGGCATGATAGCGTTCTGTCGCCGCCGTTGCTCGTTCCCGCAGTTCGTCGGCACTGCTGATCTTCTGCTCCTTGACCTTCGCCGCCGTGTGCTTGCCACGCTTCACCTCGTAGCCCTGCTGTATCAGCTTTTGAAGAAAAACTTCAAAGTCCTTCGGCTGCTCTGCAAGGATGGTGTCGATGATCCCGCACAGGCGGTCACGGTTGCTTTCTCTCGGCGGGTAAACGATCGAGTTGCGCCGAGCACACAAAGTAATCTCTCCAACCCTACAGCTCAGTTTCCACCGCAAGCTGCTCCTGCTTTTCTTTTTCGTCAGCGATTTGGACGTCAATATCTTCGCGCATCTTTTTCAGAAGTGCGAGGACTCGCTTGATTTGACCCTTGGTGTTTTCCACCCTGCTCTGTGCCTGATTGATGTGATCCAGAACTGCCCAGTCTGCAAAGAGGCCGTCAAAGAAGAAATCCGCAAATTTCAAAAAGCTGTCCACCGTAACCTGAAGGTCTGCGGTGATTTCAACATCGGAAAGTTCAGTTTTGAACCGCCGCAGTTCCACTTGGAGCTGTTCGATTTGTTCCTGTGCATCGTCCAGTTCCTCATACTTGGCAAGATCGGCCATCAAACCGCCGCCCATTACGTCCCATGTACTCCAGCCCTCGGCATTGTCGAGGGTTTCCAGAACTTCATTGACCGTATGCAGGGCGGTCTTTCCGGCGTTGATGGCTTCCAGCAGCTCCCGTTTTTGGACTTTCAGCGCGGCAATGCGGCTTTCGCTTTCTGCAACCTGCTGTGCGGCAGGGTGGGCAGATGCTTTGATGCTTTTGATTTTTTCGGAAAGAGCAGCTTGATACTGCCTTTCGCAATCGGACAGCCGTTCCAGTCTATTTTGAATCTGCTCCAAGTCGGCATCAACGGAAGAAAGATCATGGAGAGCCGCATCGTACTTGACACGGGCTGCATAGGCTTCCTGCCGTTCCTTGTCCAGCTTTTCATCCATTTTTCCGATCACCTGATAGAAAAATGCGGCAAGGCTGTGTCCCTCCAGACGGTCCACATCAGCCTGCTCTGCCAGCTTGGATTTTTCCAGCTTTTTCAGGCGATCAGCAAGCGTATCTCTCTGGGCGGTCAGTTCTTTCTGTTTTGCTTCGCAGCTTTTCTTTTCAGCGACCTGCTGCCAAAGCTCTTTCAACGTAGAATCACTCATATGGAATGTCCTTTCCCGGCATTACGTTTCTTCGTTCAGAAGCTGGTTCAAAAAATGCTGCCGATTATTTACAAATGTTTTGGTGATAACGTAGCTGTCCGTATCTTCATACTGACAAGGATGAATCGTGCCATTGTCGAAGCTAAAAATCTCAGCATCAGGCATTCCGAGGAGAATGGGTGAATGTGATACGATAATGAATTGCGCCCCTTCTTGGGCACACCGATAAATGTTGATCAGTAACGTGAGCTGCCGCTGCGGGGATAAAGCGGCTTCCGGCTCGTCAAAAATATAGACTCCATCTGCACCCATGTAGTCCTGCGCAATGGCGAGGAAACTTTCACCGTGTGATTTTTGGTGATAGCCTTTGGAGGGATGATCGTCATCGGAATAGTCGATTTCCTTGGTGGCTACATTATAGAAACTCTCTGCTCGGAGAAAATACCCGAACTTTGGTCTGCGATACCCCTTGGAAATCGTCATAGCCTCACATAGTTCCGAATGGGAGTTGTATGTGGAAAATGAATAGTTCTTCGTTCCACCCTCTGCGTTGAAGCCGTAAGCAACAGCGATTGCTTCCAGAAGCGTAGATTTTCCACTTCCATTTTCGCCAACAAAGAACGTAATGGGCTTATGGAATGTAAAAGTGTCG
>OLVU01001826.1_pt1 | contig 12443 bp, 10 predicted proteins | sample 1673321 | NCBI WGS metagenome assembly OLVU01 (sample SAMEA3178942, study PRJEB25190) | human gut metagenome | biome: human gut; feature: human-associated habitat; material: faeces | place: Austria | collected 2013 | reverse complement strand
ACTTTTGCCGTATTAACAAGCGAAATATTTCCAAAAAGATGCGCAAAGTATACTACATCTATAATCCACAGACCCAGACTTATGATCGAATTTACCCTACCGTACGGCAGCGTGCGCTTAGTATCCTGCGTCGGCTTTTCTATGGAATGGGGTTGGGAGCAGGTTGCTTTATTGTATTGCTTTTGATTTTTGGTTCTCCGTCGGAGAAGGAATTAAGAATTGAAAACAGCCGTCTTTTGGCGCAGTACAATGTGCTTTCCCGGCGTTTGGACGACGCTATGGGGGTGCTTCAGGATATTCAGCAACGTGACGATAATCTGTATCGGGTGATTTTACAGGCAGATCCTGTTTCTCCGGCTATTCGCCAGGCAGGTTATGGTGGGACGAACCGTTACGAAGAACTGATGGATTTGGCGAATGCCAAGTTGGTGGTGAACACGACTCAAAAGTTGGACGTGCTTTCCAAAAGGCTTTATATCCAGTCGAAATCTTTCGATGATGTGATTGATATGTGTAAGAACCATGATGAGATGCTGAAATGTATTCCGGCCATACAGCCTATTTCGAATAAGGATCTTCGTCAGACAGCATCCGGTTATGGTACACGTATCGACCCTATTTATGGTACGACAAAGTTCCATGCAGGCATGGACTTCTCTGCTCATCCGGGAACGGATGTATATGCTACCGGAAACGGAACAGTGGTGAAAGTGGGATGGGAAACCGGATATGGTAATACCATTGAGATAGATCATGGCTTCGGGTATCTCACTCGGTATGCTCACTTGCAGGGATTTAATACGAAAGTCGGAAAGAAAGTGGTACGTGGTGAGATTATCGGAAAAGTGGGTAGTACAGGAAAAAGTACCGGTCCGCATCTGCATTATGAAGTGCACGTGAAAGGGCAGGTAGTGAATCCGGTCAATTATTATTTCATGGATTTGAGTGCCGAAGATTATGAAAAGATGATTCAGTTGGCAGCCAATCATGGTAAAGTATTCGATTAAAATCTTAAAACAGGAGTGTTATGCTTAATACAGACAAAGAATTGAAGCTATATTATTCAATAGGGGAGGTTGCCGACATGTTCGGAGTCAATCCGTCATTGCTCCGTTTTTGGGAAAAGGAATTTCCGCAAATCTCTCCTAAGACAGCGGGAAGAGGAATACGTCAGTACCGCAAAGAAGACGTAGAAACGATCGGTCTTATCTATCATTTGGTAAAAGAAAAGGGCATGACACTTCCCGGTGCCCGGCAACGTTTGAAGGATAATAAAGAAGCTACGGTTCGTAATTATGAGATTGTAAATAAGCTGAAAGCGATAAAAGAAGAGCTTTTGGCTATTAAACGCGAATTGGATGGACGGGAATAAATAAATGCTAATCGATCATGGATTCGATAGGCAAGAAACCTCATAACAAAATGAACGGTGAACAATTTGCATGATACTGCAACTTATTCACCGTTCATCGTTTTCTTATTTACCGTTTGAAAGCTATTCTTCTACACGGCTCACCTGTTTGATATTCTGTATTTTCTTCAGATTGTTGCAGATGGTTTTTACATCATCCACATCATGTACCCATAACTGAATTTTTCCTTCAAAGATACCATCTTCGGTTTCGATGGTTAGCTTACGGATATTTACATTGAGCTGCCTGGAGATAACCTGGGTGACTTCATTCAAAAGTCCCATATTGTCTATACCTTTTATATATATATATACCAGGAAAGATAATTCTTTGTGTGTATCCCATTCTGTTGCTAATATACGGTTGCCATAACTGCTCTTCAGTTTGGCGGCAACAGGGCATTGGCGTTTGTGGATAATGATCCGGTCGTTTTCATCCACATATCCCAATACATCATCACCGGGAATAGGATGGCAACATTCGGCCATGATATATTTCTTCTGCAAACTTTCTTCCGTCAGTTTGAGCACCTCTTTCGGGTTGATTTTTTCTTTTTCCTGCGGTTCTTTCTCTTCCTGCTTCTCTTTGCTATTGCCGAAAGAGAAAGTCAGATATTTCTTCCAGTTACTGGTTTGCTTTTCTTTCAGTTCATTCTTGTCCGCTTCTCCCAAAACGATTGCTTTACTGCCAATGGCAGCCAGCAGTTCTTCCTCATTCTTGGCATTATGCAGTTTGCGTAGCTTTTCGATAACAGCTTCTTCCGGACGGACTTCCTCCTTTTTCAGAAACTCACTAAGGATTTCTTCTCCTATCTTCTGGTTTGCTTTACGCTCTTTGCGGAGAATGGCTGCTATCTTGGCGCGGGCACGGGCAGTGGTTGCAAAAACTTCCCATTGCGGTTGTACGCGTTGCGATTTTGAAGTAAGGATTTCAACTTGGTCACCACTTTGCAATTTGTGGCTCAACGGCACTAATTTATGATTGACTTTGGCGCCAATACAATGGCTACCAATATCCGTGTGCAGGGAAAATGCAAAGTCGAGAGCCGTAGAGTTCTGCGGCATAGTCTTCAGTTCGCCTTTAGGAGTGAACACGAATATTTCAGAAGCAAATAAATTTAGCTTAATGGTATCCAGAAAGTCAATGGCATCCGGTTGCGGATCATCTAATATCTCCTTAATCGTTCTTAACCATTTTTCCAATTCACCTTCATCCTCGCTGCCTCCTCCTTCTTTGTATTTCCAGTGGGCTGCGAAACCTTGTTCGGCAACGTCATTCATCCGTTCACTACGAATCTGGACTTCAATCCATTGTCCGTTGTTACCCATCAGAGTGACGTGCAATGCCTGATAACCATTAGCTTTAGGATGGCTGACCCAGTCGCGCAAACGGTCCGGATGGGGTTTGTATATCTTGGAAATAGAAACGTAGATATCGAAACAGTCATTGAGCTCTTCTTCTTCATTACGTGGTTCGAAGATGATTCGAACAGCCAGTAAATCGTATATTTCTTCGAAAGGAACATGTTTGGTCTGCATCTTGTTCCAGATGGAATAGATTGATTTTACACGGGCAAGTATCCGGTATTTCAATCCCATCTTATCCAGTTGGGTACGGATCGGGGCTGTGAAGTCGTTGAAGACCTTGTCACGTTCAGCGGCAGTAGCATTCAACTTCTCTTCTATTTCCGCATATTCTTCGGGATGTTCATATTTGAAGCTTAGATTCTCAAGCTCCGTTTTTATCTTATAGAGCCCCAAGCGGTTGGCAAGTGGAGCATAGATGTAAAGCGTTTCGCCTGCAATCTTATATTGCTTGTTGGGTAACATGGAGCCAAGAGTACGCATGTTGTGCAAACGGTCCGCTATCTTGATAAGAATGACCCGGATATCGTTCGACATGGTGAGCAGTAACTTCTTGAAGTTCTCTGCCTGTGCCGAAGCACGATCACCGAAGATTCCACCGGATATTTTAGTCAGTCCGTCCACAATCTGGGCGATCTTCGGACCAAAGATATTCTCGATGTCTTCCACTGTGTAATCAGTGTCCTCTACCACATCATGCAGCAAGGCTGCACAAATAGAAGTGGAACCGAGACCTATTTCATTGCATACAATGCTGGCAACGGCAATCGGGTGCATAATATAAGGTTCACCCGAACGGCGTTTGATTCCTTTATGCGCCTGATTGGCAAAGTTGAAAGCCTTCGTAATGATTTCAACACGTTTGCGATGTTTTGTAGCGAGATAATCATTCAGCAGTTCGTGGAACGCCTGATTGATCATCTCTTCATCAGCTATTTCTTTGGGGGTCAGATTATCCATAATTGTTATCCTTTCACTTGCTTACTTTTGCAAAAATAAGCAAATTTCCGAACGATGCAAGCAGGAAGTTATTTATTTGTATATTTTCAATCGTTTTCCTGCTGCAATTTTAGTGCTAGACATTCCATTCCACCTTTGTATATCCTTAATTGTGACACCATACTTTCTGGCAATAGTGGATAAAGTGTCTCCACTTTTTATTGTATAATAGGTCAGATTTCCCTTACCGGCAACTGCTGATGTCGTTTTGCGGGTTGCAGGTGTAATATCCTTTACAGCAACAGTTTTCCGGTTGCGGAACAACTCATCGGCACGATGCGTATAAATCGTATCTTGCTTATCGATAAAAGTACTGATCGCGTCAATAGGCAGTCTTAACGTATAAGGTTTGCTGTCACCCGGAATCATTTGCTTCTTATATTGCGGATTCAAACTCTTGATCTGATCCAGAGGTACATTACAAAGGTCAGCGATTTGTTCGAAGTGCAGATTTTTGTTTACTTGCACTGTGTCAGTACTTGCCGGAATATTAGTTTCCATCGGGCAGATATTGTGATCGCAGTAGTAAGTCATCACATAGTTGGCAGCGATAAAGGCAGGCACATAGCCACGTGTTTCTTTAGGCAGATAATTGTAGATTTTCCAATAATCAGTTTCGCCATTGGCACGGCGGATTGCCTTATTGATTGTACCGGGCCCACAGTTATAAGCAGCAATTACCAGGTTCCAGTCTCCATAGATATCATACATTTCTTTGAGGTAACGTGCGGCAGCCCAAGTCGCTTTAATCGGGTCACGGCGTTCATCTACCAGGCTGTTTGATTCCAAACCATAGATCTTACCTGTACCAATCATAAATTGCCACAGACCGGAAGCACCTGCACGTGATACGGCTGATGGGTTCAACGCAGATTCGATAATCGGCAGATATCTTAGTTCCAGTGGAAGTCCGTATGCATCCAATGCTTCTTCGAAAATCGGCATATAGAAGTTGCAGGCGCTCAGCATAAAAGAAACTTGATTACGTAGGCGTCCTGCATACATATCTATGAATTTGCGTACAATGTCGTTGTATGGCATTTCCATAATAGCCGGGATGCGTGAGAGGCGGTCCATGTAAACAGAATCACTGAATAAAGGATTTACTTCAGCCGTGCTGCAATCTTTGCCCAGATCAATGTAATTTTTGGCTTTCCAATCGTTCAGCAAACTGTCGAGCGGATAAGTCATACTCATAGGCAGGTCGATGCTTTCCTTACGTTCTGTACCATTTTCACGAATCACCACATCTACACTTTGGGCTTTTACTTGGGATGTTGCCAATAGTAAAAGAAGAATAATCGAACAATAGTTAACTAATTTCTTCATGCTTCAATAATAAGATCAATCTAAATTGTGTTTTTAAAATCGTAATACGCATTGCAAGCCGACCGATTTGCTTTTCAAACTATTTGAACGGAACTGGTTGTTATTGTCGATAACTGCCGGTTCCACTTTCATACTTAGGTCGGGGGTTATATCGAAGTTGGACAACTCGGCATCTACATAAGCGTCAATGATAGAGATGAGGTAAACTCCGATAAATGCAAATATACTAAGGTCCCGGTAACGCCGGAACATATCCTTTCTTCGTTTTAACGTACTTTTTAATTGTTCCTCGTTGTAAGAGGAATTAGGGGGCAGCAGATCTTCATAACTTTTAGTGTTTGGATTGCTGTCCATAATGTCCAGATAGGCTTGCGAATAGTCTTTATACATCTTGCCATTCCAACTCAAGGCATACGCACAACCGGCAAATCCTCCATATATAATAGGCAGTTTCCAGTATTTACGGTTGTAAATCTGTCCTCCACCCGGGAATACGACGGCAAGCCAGGTAGCTTTGGTCGGATTAGGTACGAATATCTTTTTATTAATGTCTTGGGATGGAGGCGGAACCGTATCGGTATTCACGACAATGGCTGCCGGCTGTTCTATCTTCTTCAGTTCTTTTTTGTTGGCTGCATCAAGGCTGTCGGCTACTTGTATTTTAGCTGCCGATAAACTGTCAATAGACTGAAGATGCTTAGGTGGTAACATTATGCTGTCTTTTCGCAATGAATCTTGCTCTTGCATAGGGTCACGATGTCTTCGTGCACGGGCTTTTGGCGGTTCTCGGTGCGTAATGGTAGTATCTTTCTGAACTGGAGTTACAGGGGCTTGTGCATACACATCAATCCCTGCCATCTGTAAAAAACAGAGAAGCAGGGTGCTGATTAGTAACTGATATTTCTTGTTTTTTCTTGTCATTTATTTCTTTAGCGTATCGAAGATTTCCATGATACGTTCCAGTTCCTCCTCATTACTGAAAGGAATACTAATTTTCCCTTTCCCCTTTTCGGAGCAAGTGAGTTGTACCTTGGTGCTGAAAAAGCCTGAAAGTTGTTGCTTCAGTAAGTTAAATTCTTCCGGAAGTTTGGCACGTTTCGGAGTTATTTTCCGCGTACCGCTTTTCACAGCTTCACCTTCACTTAATGATTTTACAATCTCTTCGACTTTGCGGACTGAATATCCGTGTTCTTGTATTTCTTCGAATATTTTTACTTGTAGTTTAGGGTCGCCTAATGAAATCAACGCACGGGCATGTCCCATGTCTAACTGCTTGTTTTGTAGCGCCATTTGGATAGGAGCGGGTAGCTTGAGCAGACGCAAGTAATTGGCGATAGTCGTCCGGTTCTTGCCGATACGCTCGCTAAGGCGTTCTTGGGTCAGTTCATATTGGTCTAGCAGATGTTGATAAGCCAATGCGATTTCTACAGCATTCAGGTCTTCACGCTGGATATTCTCGATCAGCGCCATTTCCATCATGTTTTCGTCATCGGCTGTGCGGATGTAAGCAGGGATTGTTTTTAATCCGGCTCTCTGTGAAGCACGGTAGCGGCGTTCACCTGCGATAATTTGGTATTCATTGTCCGATACCTTACGTAAAGTGATCGGTTGGATGATACCTATTTCCGCTATTGAATCAGCCAGTTCCTGCAAGGCCGTTTCGTCAAACTCACGGCGAGGCTGGTTAGGGTTGACTGAAATCTTAGCTAACTCTATTTCGTTAATGGAAGAAGAACCTTCGGTTTTCACATCATCCATTGAGAGCAAGGCGTCAAGTCCGCGTCCTAATGCATTTCTTCTTTGTGTTGCCATATCTTCTTCGTTACTTATTTATTACGGTTAATAATCTCTTTAGCAAGAGCCAGGTGGTTCTTGGCACCGGTGGAATCCGCATCATAAAGAATAGTCGGGACACCGTAGCTGGGAGCCTCGCTCAGTTTCACATTTCGTTGAATTACGGTGTTGAACACCAGTTCCTGGAAGTGGCGTTTTACTTCATCGTAGATTTGGTTTGCCTGGCGCAGGCGTGAATCGTACATCGTCAGCAGGAAACCTTCGATTTCCAATGCCGGATTCAATTTCGACTTGATAATCTTGATTGTGTTCAGCAGTTTGCTGATCCCTTCGAGAGCAAAATATTCGGCCTGCACGGGGATAATCACAGAATCGGCTGCCGTCAGGGCATTGATTGTAATAAGTCCTAATGAAGGAGAACAGTCTATCAGGATATAGTCATATTCTTTCTTCAAAGGAGTAAGTACTTCTTTCAGTATCTTTTCGCGGTTTGGGAGGTTCAGCATTTCAATCTCTGCTCCTACAAGATTGATGTGCGAAGAGATTACTTTTAAAGAATCAATTTCGGTGTCATGGATAGCGTCCTGTACGTTGGCTCTGTCAATGATACATTCATAGATAGTACATTCCGACTGCTTGATGTCCACTCCCAGACCGGAGGAGGCATTAGCTTGCGGGTCGGCGTCTACTACGAGTACCTTTTTTTCGAGTGTAGCAAGCGAAGCTGCGAGATTGATCGTAGTCGTTGTTTTTCCTACACCACCTTTTTGATTTGCCAAAGCAATAATTTTTCCCATATTCTCTAAATTTATTGGCAGCGAAATAAGTGATAAATCCTTAGAGCGCCTACGAAAAAAGAGAAACTTTGCAATTTCTGTTGATAAGTCACCTGTTTTGTTAATAACTGTCGGACGAAACAGATACCAAACTTCGACAGGTTCATCATCTACCTTTCTCTTTATGAGCTTGCAAATATACATATTTATATTGGATATTTATTTCTTTTTTTGCTCGCTTGCAGAAGATTAAGATTTGTAAACGGGTAGAAACAGGGAAGGAAGATACTTTTTCATCTGGAGGAAAGAGGGTTTGGAGGTACGGCTTCTTTTTGTTACTTTTGTGCGAATATTAAAAAGGAAAGGATTGAATATATGGAAAATAAGAAGCCGTTGATACTCGTTTCCAATGACGATGGGGTTATGGCCAAGGGTATTAATGAATTAGTGAGATTTCTTCGTCCTCTTGGGGACATTGTGGTCATGGCTCCTGACTCTCCGCGTTCCGGTAGCGGATGTGCGCTGACGGTGACGCAGCCTGTTCATTATCAACTGGTCAAGAAAGAAGTCGGATTAACAGTCTATAAGTGTACGGGAACGCCTACCGACTGCATCAAGCTGGCGCGCAATACCGTTCTCGACCGAGAACCGGATCTTGTGGTCGGAGGCATTAATCATGGAGATAATTCGGCAACTAATATGCATTATTCCGGTACTATGGGAGTGGTGGTTGAAGGTTGTCTGAATGGTATTCCTTCTATTGGCTTTTCGCTTTGTAACCATGACCATGATGCGAATTTTGAAGCTACGGGACTCTATGTACGCAAGATATCTGCTATGATATTGGAGAAAGGACTTCCTCCTTTAACTTGTTTGAATGTGAACTTCCCGAATACTGCCGATATCAAAGGAATAAGGATTTGTGAACAGGCAAAGGGACGTTGGACCGGGGAATGGACTCCTTGTCCCCGTTTGAATGATACAAATTATTTTTGGTTAACCGGTGAATTTACCGATCATGAACCGGAAAATGAGAAAAACGATCATTGGGCGTTGGTTAACGGCTATGTAGCTATCACCCCGACTACTGTTGACGTGACGGCTTATGGTTTTATGGACGAGCTTAATAAATGGTTCAATTAAGAACCTTCAACTATCATGAAGTATTATCTGATTGTTGGTGAGGCTTCCGGTGACTTGCACGCTTCCCACTTGATGAGTGCCTTGAAAACGGCAGATCCGCAAGCCGATTTTCGCTTTTTCGGGGGCGACCTAATGGCTGCTGTTGGCGGCAAAATGGTGAAGCATTATAAAGAGCTGGCATATATGGGATTTATTCCTGTATTGCTTCATTTGCGCACTATCTTTGCAAATATGAAACGTTGCAAAGAAGACATTGTTGCTTGGAATCCGGATGTCGTAATTTTGGTGGATTATCCGGGGTTCAACCTTGATATTGCCAAATTTGTTCATGCAAAGACGCAAATACCGGTCTACTATTATATATCTCCTAAGATATGGGCATGGAAGGAGTATCGCATCAAGAATATCAAACGTGATGTAGACGAATTGTTCTCTATACTTCCTTTTGAAGTTGAGTTTTTTGAAGGGAAGCATCAGTATCCCATTCACTATGTAGGAAACCCTACCGTGGATGAAGTGGCTGCTTATCAGGAAACGAACCCGAAAGACTTTGCTGCGTTTATTGCAGCAAACCAGTTGGAGAATAAACCGGTTATTGCTTTGCTGGCAGGTAGTCGGAAGCAAGAAATCAAGGATAATTTGCCTGATATGCTGAAAGCTGCTTCTGCTTTCCCGGATTATCAACTGGTATTAGCCGGTGCGCCCGGCATTACCCCGGAATATTATGAAAAGTATGTGGGGCAGGCGAACGTAAAAATTATATTCGGACAGACATACCGCATTTTACAGCATGCAGATGCGGCTTTGGTGACATCGGGAACGGCTACTCTCGAAACAGCTTTGTTTCGTGTTCCTCAGGTGGTTTGCTATCATACTCCGATTGGAAAAGTTATTTCGTTCCTACGACGTCACATTCTGACTGTGAAATATATTTCATTGGTTAATCTGATTGCCGACTGTGAGGTTGTTAAAGAGTTGGTTGCTGATACCATGACGGTAAAGAATATGCAGTGTGAACTGGCTAATCTTCTTGAAAATGAAGTGTATAAGAAGGAAATGCTTACTGGATATGATTATGTGGCGGAACGATTGGGACCTGCCGGTGCTCCCTGTCATGTAGCTCATGGAATAGTGAAGCTGTTGAAAAAATAACTTTCTTTTTCTGAATAAACGTAAAGCCGATGCAGTAATTGCACGGCTTTTTTATTTATTAAGCAGAAGACTAAAAAAGAAAGGAAAAAAGATATGAAAAAATTTAAGTGGCTTTTAGGAATGTTGTTATTGGCATTAGTGCCAATGTTGCAATCATGTGATGATGATGGCTATTCTATCGGAGACTTTAGCTGGGACTGGGCGACCGTTCGTGCAACCGGTGGAGGAGGCTATTATTTGGAAGGTGATCGTTGGGGATTGATTGATCCGGTTGCTACTTCCATACCTTGGTTTAAACCGGTGGACGGTGAACGTGTGGTGGCCTTTTTCAATCCTTTGTATGACATGGAAGGAGGAAAAGGAGTTCAGGTAAAGATGGAAGGTGTACAGGAATTGTTGACAAAGGAAGTGGAAGATATGACCACAGAGGAAGAAGCGGTGGAATTCGGTAATGATCCTATCCTGATTTATCAGGGTGATATGTGGTTGGGAGGAAAATTCCTGAATGTAATTTTTCGTCAGGAACTGCCTCGATCGGAGAAACATCGTATCAGTCTTGTGCAAAATAAGATAGAAACGGGAGAACCGTCAGAACCGGGAACATTGAATGTCGCTGAAGATGGTTACGTACATTTGGAACTGCGTTATAATACGTATGAGGATGTGACCGATTATTGGGGATGGGGACGAGTTTCTTATAATCTGGAAAAGTTCTTCCCAACGGAAAAAGATGCCGAATCAACAATGAAAGGTTTTAAAGTGACTATAAATTCAAGAGAACATGGAGAAGGAAGAGTGATCGTTCTTGATCTGGATCATCCGGTAGGTGTGCCGGAAGCTGCGAAGGATGTACACTCCACTTCTTCGATCCGATAACCTAACTATGATTTACTGTGTGTGAAAAAGGTCGGGATACTTCTATCGAAGTTCCCGACCTTTTGTATTGTGTGCAATTCTAATCGATGAGAAAAACTCCTGTTAGGACCACGTTAATGCATATAGGTAAACGACTGCTGCCGGTATGGCCATCAAAGAACTATCAAACCGATCGAGCATCCCTCCATGTCCCGGAAGAATATTTCCCGAATCCTTTACGTGCAATTGGCGTTTTAGCAATGACTCCGTCAGGTCGCCCCATGTACCGAATATAACCACTACCAATGCCAGTCCTGCCCATTCCATCATTGACATAAATGGGAAGTAGTGAGCAAGTATAAAAGATACTCCGATTGCTACAACTCCGCCGCCGATAGAACCTTCCCATGATTTTTTCGGGGAGATGCGTTCAAAGAGTCGGTGTTTGCCTATCAGTGAACCGATGCAATAAGCACCCGTGTCATTCAGCCAAAGGAAAATAAAGATGGATAACGGTAGAATCGGATTATAGCTTATGCTACTGAATTCCGACGCTGGGTCGTTATGGAAAGCCAATACATTTAGCAAAGCAAAAGGCAGGCCGATATAAAGTTGGCTAAGCATCGAATAAGCCCAGTTAAGTACCGGGTTCTCCTTTTTCAGATACAATTCGCTAATCATCATGTAAAGCAATAAAAGCACATACGGGATGAATATTTTCGAATCGGCTGCATCAATGCAGAATCCCATGATTGCGAGGAATAAATAAGCCCCGCCGAGCATATTAATGGTTTTGTTTATCTTGACTCCTTCTGCGCGCATATTTACCAGCTGTGCAAACTCATAAATAGTCAGTGCACTGATAACGGTGAACAGAATGCCAAAACTGAATGCATCATAAAGGATGCACCCTACCAAGATGGCAACGAAGAGTACACCTGTAATAGCTCGTTTTATGAAATTATTAATCAAAATCTATTCGTTTTAATTAGTTGGACTCGTTAGCTTGTTCTTCTCCATTAGACTTACCCTCTACGGTAACTTTGCCTTCCACTGTAACCTTGTTACCTGCTGCGGCAACTTTGGTGTCAATGGGTGCTTGTTCCTCTGCAGTATTTTCAGCTTCCTCTTCTTTGATTTCTTTTTCTTCTTCTTTCAGCTTTTGGGCAAGTTCCCTTTCAGCTCTTGCAGCATCCTGGCTTTCTTTAGCAGCCATGATTTCTTCCGAACGCGAAGCCCAGGGGCGTTTGCCGAAGATACGTTCAACGTCTTCCGCAAAGATTACCTCTTTGTCAATCAGTAATTGCGTCAGTTCGTTGTGACCTTCTTTGTGCTCTGACAGAATTCTCTTGGCGCGGTCATACTGCTCGTTCACCATTCTCTTGACTTCTTCGTCAATTAGTTCGGCTGTCTTTTCGCTGTATGGACGGTTGAAAGAATATTCATCGTTGTTGTAATAACATAAATTCGGCAGCTTGTCGCTCATACCTAAATAAGCAATCATACCATATGCCTGTTTGGTCACTCTTTCCAAGTCGTTCATGGCACCAGTTGAAATGCGGCCAAGGAATAAATCTTCAGCGGCGCGTCCTCCTAAAGTGGCGCACATTTCATCCAAC
>OLVU01001817.1_pt1 | contig 12496 bp, 10 predicted proteins | sample 1673321 | NCBI WGS metagenome assembly OLVU01 (sample SAMEA3178942, study PRJEB25190) | human gut metagenome | biome: human gut; feature: human-associated habitat; material: faeces | place: Austria | collected 2013 | reverse complement strand
ATTTAGACATCTTATAGGCGGGATCTGCGGGATATCCGCCTTTTAATTTCTGCATGCCGCGCTGGATGGCATCTTTGGAGTTCTTCCAGTCGGCGTCCTTATTTCGGTAATCGAATTTTTCCACCAGCCAGGATACATCCTCAGAGATCCGCTGCATATTCGCTTCCATGACGGGCAGGAGGCAGTCGTAGAATTCCTGCTTTTCTTTATCGGAGAGTTTGCGGTCGGCGGCTTCACAGAGGTCTCCGAAGTGAGGCAGGCAGAAGCCTTTTCCGTTTATGATCTTATTCCGGAAACTTTCGTCATTTTTCCACAGATAGAAAAAGGTGTCCAGGTATCTTTCATAAGTATCCTTGTACTGGGAACAGATATAGCAGGAGTCCTCTTTTGCGCGGATCCACATACCGATGGTATTTTCACTGCCCTCGGCTTTTTTGAATTTTCCCAGAAGAGAACTTTTTCCGGGACGGAAGGAAGCAAATTCCTGCTGCATTTCCCGGATCATACGCTGGTAGTGCGTTTTCAGGATCCAGGCGTTGCCGAGAGTATTGCCGTAGTCGAACATCTTCTGAAAATGATAGCGGCAGAATCCGGCCTTGTCGGTCTGTTCTCTAATATCCGCTTCCATGTAGGAGGAACCGGAGCCTAAGACGAAGTCTAACAGATCCTGTTCGATACTTCTGTGGATGAAGCAGAAAGGACATTCATCCTGTGCGTTTACGGCATCATTTAAGGGAATTGTGTATAACTGTTCTTTCATAGAAAACGATCCTTTCCTGACGATATTCTGTCTGTATGAAAACTATTGTAAACGATGTTTGAAATAATTGCAAAAAGATTACTGATTTGTAAAATAATGTCATTTAAAATTAAGAATTGTTTTGTTGTAATACATTTCATTTCAAGCTACTATGATAGTACAAGTGTAAAGCGAAAATAGAAAGATGTGATTTATTTGATATTCAGCAGTATTGAATTTCTGCTGTGGTTCCTGCCGATTTTCCTGATTGTCTATGGAATCACACCGCATAAATACAGAAACCTGACACTGCTTATAGGTAGCATTGTCTTTTATGCAATGGGAGATGCAGGAAATCTTGCACCTTTGATGATTTCCATTTTATGTAATTATTTTATCGGACTGCATCTGGCAAAGCGCAGCCCCAGGACGTTATGGCGCAAGAGGCTGTTGTTCGTGACAGCATTGAGTATTAACATTGGCATTCTGATCTGGTTTAAGTGCCGGGGAGGTTCTGCGGGACTTCCTCTGGGGATCAGTTTTTATACCTTTCAGATATTGTCTTATCTGATCGATGTATATCGCGGAGATGCAGATAGGGAGTATTCTTTTTTAAAATTTGCAACTTATGTGGTCATGTTTCCGAAGCTGATCTCCGGCCCCATTACCCGTTATGGTGAGGTGAAAGACAGCCTGTACAACAGGACTTTTACTATGCAGGGACTGGAGGACGGCATGAAGCTGTTCGTCTTAGGGCTGGCTGCCAAAGTGCTGTTGGCCGACCGCGTAGGGATCCTGTGGCATGAAGTACAGGTAACCGGATTCGAGAGTATCTCCACTCCGCTGGCATGGCTGGCAGCCATTGCTTATTCCATGGAGATCTATTTTGATTTCTCGGGATATTCGTTGATGGCAATGGGGCTTGGCAGGATGCTGGGAATCGAACTGCCCAGAAATTTCCGCAGACCATATATGGCCCGGGGGGTCAGGGATTTTTACCGCAGATGGCATATGACACTGGGGCAATGGTTCTGCCGGTATGTCTATATTCCGCTGGGAGGCAGCAGACGAGGGGAACTCTGCACGATTTTTAATCTGTTGGTGGTATGGATGCTGACAGCTTTCTGGCATGGCGCCGGCTGGAACTTTTTCTGCTGGGGCGGATTGCTCTGGATCTGCATTGTACTGGAACGGCAGCTGGGAAGATTAAAATTCGTACATAAAATGAAAGTACTGCCGCACATTTATCTGTGGCTGATCATTCCCGTAAGCTGGATGTGCTTTGCCATTACGGATCTGTCACAGCTGCAGGTCTATCTGGATAAAATGATGTGGCTGGCACCGGGGATCAGTGGCGGCTATGAGGATGCGTGGAAAGCATTGTCTACCTACGGTGGGCTGTTAGCCGTATCCGGGCTGGCATGTACGCCGGCAATCGAGAAGTTGTACGATTACGGCAAGGATAAGATCCTGATGAAAATATTGCTGGCAGCGGTATTTTGGTATTGCGTCTGGAGACTTATATTAGAGGGAAATAACCCATTTATGTACTTTAGTTTTTAGAAAATCTGGATAGGATAGGAAATATGTTACAGAAACTACGACAATGGATAAGAAAATTATCCTTTCCCATCAGTCTGCTGCTTATGGGAGTCCTGTTTTTTACATGGACGGACAACTGGCAGGTGTATACGGATCCCATTCGGGAATTGTATAACAGGGGTGTGCAGCTGGCAGCCGGTGCCCGGATGGGTCATACATCGGAACCCGGACAACAGGACGGAACCGTATCGGGGGATACGGTCCCGGAAGGCACAGAAGATCCCACAGGGGAAAGTCGGACACCGGCAGCCGGAGAGACATCGGCAGATACGCAGACAGAGACAATGACAACGGAGGAACCACAACCGACAGAGCCTTCGGAAGAACTGCCAAAAGAAGTGGTCTACCATACGGTGGATGACAGCTATTTTGATGATGCTGTATTTATCGGGGATTCCCGGACAGTGGGAATGTATGAATATGGTGGACTGGAAGAGACCTCCACATTTTATGCCTCTACCGGACTTACGATTTATAAGATGTTCGATTCGAAAATAGTAGCGGTGCCGGGGCAGAAGAAAAAGATCACGGTGGAAGAGGCACTATCCGAGAAACAGTTTGCCAAGATCTATCTGATGATCGGTATTAACGAGATGGGAACCGGTACGGTGGAATCTTTCATGAAGGCTTACGGGGAGGCAGTACAGCATTTGCAACAGCTGCAGCCCGATGCGGTGATCTACCTGCAGGCGATCATGAAGGTGACCACGGAACGCTCCGGGCAGGGAGACTATATTACCAATGAGGGCATCGAAGCCAGGAATGAAGAAATCGCGAAGCTGGCGGATGATGAGAAGATATATTACCTGGATGTGAATCCGCTGATCTGTGATGAGACCGGAGGAATGGTGGCATCCTATACTTACGACGGAGTGCACCTGAAGGCCCGGTATATTCCCATCTGGCTGGACTTTTTGAAAGAACATGCAGTGGAATAAATTTTTTCTTGACTGTGGAACGATGAAAAGCTATCATGTAACTAATAAGGTCACATAGGTGTGGGCAGGTAGATGACTATCTGCCTATCTCTATGCGGCAAATATTACAAGTTCACATGTCTATGACACAGGAGGAGAAAAATGAGCGAGAAGACTACACTCGGCGAAAATGGCATTTACGATGCCAGATCCTTGGGCGTGCCCAAGATGCTTCTGCTGGGACTTCAGCACATGTTCGCAATGTTCGGTGCCACGATTCTGGTACCCATGCTGACAGGTCTGGATGTTTCCACAACACTGTTATTTGCAGGTCTGGGAACTTTACTGTTCCATCTGCTGACCAAGAGAAAAGTACCCGCATTCCTGGGTTCTTCCTTTGCATTCTTAGGCGGTTATGCCGCGATCGCACCTATGGCAGACGGAGCGGACAATTCCGCATTGCTTCCTTATGCCTGCTTCGGCGTGGCCTGCTCAGGTCTGCTGTATCTGGTATTATCCCTGTTGATCAAGATCTTCGGTACCGGCAAGGTAATGCGTTTCTTCCCGCCCATCGTAACCGGCCCCATCATCATTGCCATCGGTCTGACCCTGTCCCAGTCCGCTATCAACAACTGTTCCGCAGACTGGCTGATCGCAGTGGTCGCTATTGCACTGGTAGTGATCTGCAATATCTGGGGTAAGGGAATGGTGAAGATCGTTCCGATCATCATCGGCGTTGTTGGTTCTTATGTGTTGGCAGCTATCTTAGGCCGCGTGGATTTCACACCCGTTGCGGAAGCTGCATGGATCGGACTTCCCATCCACTGGAATGAGACTGCTTTCTGGGCACTGTCCGACGGCAACACTTCTTTGTTAATTACTTCCGTGATCACTATTATGCCGATCGCACTGGCTACCATGGTAGAGCATATCGGAGATATCTCCGCTATTTCTTCCACCGTTGGTATCAACTATATCAAGGAGCCCGGATTGCATCGTACGTTGTTAGGTGATGGTCTGGCTACCATTATTGCATCCCTGTTCGGTGCTCCTGCGAATACCACTTACGGTGAGAACACCGGTGTACTGTCTCTGACCAAGGTATTCGACCCCAGAGTTATCCGTATTGCAGCAGGCTTCGCTGTACTGTTCTCCTTCTCTCCGAAGGTAGCAGCATTGATCGGCTGTATGCCTACCGCTACCTGCGGTGGTGTATCCCTGGTACTGTACGGTATGATCTCTGCAGTCGGTGTCCGTAACATCGTAGAGACTCAGGTAGACTTTACCAAGAGCCGTAACGTTATCATCGCTGCTCTGATCCTGGTATTGTCCATCGGTATCAACTACAGTGCAGCAGGCGCTATCGCATTCCACATCGGCGAGATCACCATCAGCCTGTCCGGACTGGCAGTAGGTGCGCTGACCGGTATTATCCTGAATGCAGTACTGCCCGGCAAGGACTACAAGTTCGATGAGGACAAGCCCGATGACACCGGCGTATGCTTCGCGGTAAAGGGTCAGGAGAACTAAGACATTTTTGCTGAAAACAGCATAAACTGAACAAAGAAAGTAAGAGAGAGCATCCATGGCAGAAATATAGAGCCATGGATGCTCTCTTTTTCAGTTATATGCCTAACCCTCTGATATCTCCGTGATCACCTGGTCAAGTACTTCAAAATAATTCTCGAAGGTCTTGCGGCAGCATCCGGGATCGTCGATCACGATGCCCTCCGTGCGCAGACCGGTGAGGGCAAACCCCATAGCCATGCGGTGGTCGGCGTAGGTGGCTACGGTACAAGGCTTTGGCGTCCCCGGATAGATGGTGATGCTGTCCTGCGTCTCTTCGCAGCGGATGCCCATACGGGTCAGTTCTGTACAGATGGCATGGATGCGGTCACTCTCCTGGAAACGGATGTGCCCGATGCCTGTGATACAGGAGGGGCTGTCGGCAAACGGTGCGATGGCTGCCAGTGTGATCGCCTGATCGGAACAGGAGGACATGTCCACCGTGATACCATGGAAAGCGGGAGTCTGCGTTCCGGCGTCCGATAAAGCTGAAGGAGGCAGCAGGAGGACTCCCTTTTCCGTATCCTGTGCGGTACATCCCATTTTCTCTAAGATACGCAGGAATTCTACATCTCCCTGCAGACTTTCAAAATGCACATGCTCTACACAGACCGGGATTCCCAGTAACGGTACCATCGCATAGAAATAACAGGCGGCAGAGACATCCGGCTCAATCTGATAATCTAATGCTTTATAATGCTGACCGGCGGGAATACGGAACTGATCCGGCGTGGGACGCTCCACGCAGACTCCGAACTGCTCCATCATCTTCTGCGTCATTTCGATATACGCCATCCCATGGGTACCCTCTACCTGAATCGTAAAATCTTCCGAAGACAAAGTCGAAGCAATCAGCAGCGCACTCAGAAACTGACTGCTGTGCCCGATATCGATGGAGATATGATCCTGTCCGAACCCATGAGCGGTCAGCGTAAAAGGAAAATGCCCATCCTCTCCTTCGCAGCGGACCTCACACCCCAATTCTGCCAGAGAGGACAGAAGCGGATCCATGGGGCGCCTCTTCATCTGCTCCGAAGAATCCATGTGAAAAACACCTTCCGAGACACCTAACGTAGCTGTCAGAAAACGCGCTGCCGTTCCTGCACTTCCCACATTTAACACAGCCTCTTCACAGGGAAGCTTTCCTCCCAGTCCTTCTACCGTGACGATACAACTCTCCTCATCCACCGTCGTCTCAAATCCCAGATCCTGCACACACTTAAGAAAATGCCTCGAATCATCCGAGAACAACACCCCACGCAGCGTGGACTTTCCCTCCGCCAGCATCGCCAGAAGGAGACTGCGGTTCGTGATACTCTTAGAACCCGGTACCCGGACTGAGAGAGGTTCAGTCGTTTTTTTGATATCACTATATATAGTAGGAACGCGGTAAATGTTATTTGCCATGGATGGTGTTTCCTTCCTGATTAATGAATAACCCAGTAGTCACGACAGCAAGTAAGAATAAGCAGGCCGTAAGCAGACGTCGGTACCATAGCGTCCCAAGGGACGCATTGCGTGAGTACTTTTCACGCTTATGTACCGCTACGCTCTGCGACATGAGCGCATCGTACTAAAGTACGAGCGTGCCGCGTTTCTTACTTGCTGTTGGGACTACGGATTAATTACCTAAATCATACCATTTTCCGTTCCACGGCACAACTCTCAAAAAGTTTAAAAAATAATAGTTGACATTCCTAGCGGAATAGTATAGTATAAATCCATAACATCCATATCAGATAAGTAGGAAATAAAAACAAACACAATTTTCAGGTTTAAGGAGGATTCTATTATGAGTAAGATTTACACATCCGCAACCCAGCTGATCGGACATACACCCCTTTTAAAGGTGACAAACTACTCGAAGGATCAGAATATCGAAGGCGTAGAACTGTTGGCAAAGCTGGAGTACCTCAATCCCGCAGGAAGCGTTAAGGACAGAATCGCACTGGCAATGATCGAAGATGCCGAGAAGAAGGGTATTTTAAAAGAAGGCTCCACCATCATCGAACCCACCTCCGGCAACACCGGTATCGGCCTGGCAAGTGTGGCTGCAGCCAAGGGTTACAGAACCATTCTTACTCTTCCCGAGACCATGAGTGTGGAGCGCCGTAACCTCCTGAAGGCATACGGTGCAGAGCTGGTACTGACCGAAGGCTCCAAGGGCATGAAGGGAGCTATCGCCAAGGCAGAAGAGCTGGAGAAGTCCATCCCGGGAGCCGTGATTCTCGGACAGTTTGATAACCCCGCGAACCCCGCCGCACATGCAGCTACCACCGGTCCTGAGATTTGGGAAGATACCGATGGCAAGGTTGATATCTTCGTAGCAGGTGTAGGTACCGGCGGAACCGTGACCGGCATTGGTACTTATTTAAAATCCAAGAATCCTAATGTGAAGATTGTAGCAGTAGAACCTGCAGATTCTCCCGTACTTTCCGGCGGACAGCCCGGACCTCATAAGTTGCAGGGTATCGGCGCAGGATTCGTTCCTTCCGTTCTGAATACCGGCATTTATGATGAGATCTTTACCGTTACTACCGATCAGGCATTTACCACCGGCCGCCTCATCGCTCATAAGGAAGGTATCCTGGTAGGAATCACCTCCGGCGCAGCTCTGTACGCAGCAGCACAGATCGCAAAACGCCCTGAAAATGCAGGCAAAACAGTCGTAGCATTGCTTCCCGATTCCGGTGACAGATACCTGTCCACCCCGATGTTTGCAGAAGCTTAAGACAAAATTTGCAGAACTGGACAGACTTGCATTCTTGTGTTAGAATGTATGGCATGGTACTAGGAATTCAAGGAATTTGCGCTTTTCTTCCCTTAAAAGCACGAACCTGGAGTGGAGGAACTTATGGAACCGATCATTCAGATCAAGAATGTAACAAAAACTTTTATTGGTAAAGATAATCAGGTAGAAGCCTTAAAGGGTATCAGCCTGGATATCAACAAGGGAGACATCTACGGCATTATCGGTATGAGTGGTGCCGGAAAATCTACCCTGGTACGCTGCCTGAACTATCTGGAGAAGCCCACCACGGGAACCGTAGTCGTAGAAGATCAGGATCTTTCGACACTGACTGAGGCAGAACTTCGTAAGGTTCGTACAGGCATTGCGATGATCTTTCAGCATTTTAATCTGCTCATGCAGAGAAGTGTTCTGGACAATGTATGCTTCCCCATGGAGATCGTGGGTGTGAAGAAGCAGGCGGCCAGAAAGCGCGCTATGGAACTGCTCGAGATCGTAGGACTGAAGGAAAAGGCAGACGCTTATCCTTCCCAGCTCTCCGGTGGACAGAAGCAGCGTGTGGCAATCGCAAGAGCTCTTGCCAATACGCCGAAGATCCTGCTGTGTGACGAGGCGACCAGTGCGCTGGATCCCACGACGACCAAGGAGATCCTGAAATTATTACAGGACATCAACAAACAGTACGGCATCACCATCGTGATCATCACTCATGAGATGGCTGTGGTACAGGAGATCTGTTCCCATGTAGCCATTATCGATGCCGGAGAACTGGCAGAGCATGGTACTGTGGAGGAGGTATTCTCCAGACCCCAGTCCGCAGCTGCAAGAAAGCTGGTGTTCATGGTGGATCCCAAGGCAAAGGAAATGTCCGGCAAACGCTGCATCCGCATTGTTTTCACTGAGAATTCTTCTTTCGAGCCTGTGATCGCCAATATGGTGCTGGAGTGCAAGGCTCCCGTCAACATTCTGTTAGCGGATACCAAGGACATCGGCGGTATCGCCCATGGACAGATGATCTTACAGCTGCCGGAGGATGAAATGGCGGCGAACAAGATGGTTCATTATTTGCAGGAGAGAAAACTGGAAGTGGAGGAGTTGAGAGACTATGTGGGATAATGCAACGACTATGATGGTGGTGGAAGGCATCTTTGTTACTTTGTACATGACGTTGGCAACAACGTTTATGGGGTATGTGCTCGGACTGCCGATGGGAATTGCCCTGGTAATTACCGCACCGAAGGGACTTCGACCGAATAAGATTATTTATAAGGTATTAGATGTGGTCGTGAATGTTGTTCGAAGCTTTCCGTTTTTGATTTTGCTGATCGTGATTCAGCCGTTGACACGGATCATCGTAGGAAAAAGCTATGGACCGACCGCAACGATCGTTCCGTTGACACTGTCAGCGGCACCGTTTATAGCCAGAATGGTAGAGTCCTCTCTGTTGGAAGTGGATCACGGCGTTATTGAGGCGGCACAGAGCATGGGAGCGAACCTCTGGACCATCATCTGGAAAGTAATGATCGGAGAGGCAAAGACTTCCCTGATCGTCAATGTAACGATTGCTCTTGGTACGATCCTGGGATACTCCGCTATGGCGGGTATCGTCGGCGGTGGCGGACTGGGTGATATCGCAATCCGTTACGGTTACTACCGTTACGATAGCAGTATCATGTGGGTGACTGTGGTATTGCTGATAGTGCTGGTACAGCTGATGCAATATGTTGGAATGAAGTTATCCAAGAAGCTGGACAAGAGAACCAGATAAGATGGTTTGATAAAAGGTTGAGACAGGTGCAGATCACCTGATTCAATAAAGTTAATATTATGAACGAATGATTTAGGAGGAGAAATATTATGAAAAAGAAAGTAATCGCTTTGATCGCCGTTGCAGCATTGTCCGTGAGCGCACTGACCGGCTGCGGCAGCAAGGGAGCCGACGACAAGACCATTAAGGTAGCTGCAACTGCAGTACCTCATGCAGAGATCCTGGAGGCAGCAAAGCCTCTGTTAGAGGAGCAGGGTTATACTCTGGAGGTTCAGGTATTTGATGATTATGTACAGCCCAATGAAGTAGTAGAGTCCGGTGAGTTCGATGCGAACTACTTCCAGCATATCCCTTATCTGGAGAGCTTCAACGAGGAGAAAGGTACCCATCTGGTAAATGCCGGCGGTATCCATTACGAGCCCTTCGGACTGTATCCCGGAACCGAGACCAGCTTAGACAACATTGACAATGCAACCATCGCAGTACCCAATGATACCACCAATGAGGCACGTGCTCTGTTACTGTTACAGGATAACGGTTACATCACCCTGAAGGATGGTGTGGGTCTGACTGCTACTACCAAGGATATCGTAGAGAACCCTCACAACATCAGCTTCGTAGAGCTGGAAGCAGCACAGGTTCCCAGAACCCTTCCGGAAGTATCCTTCGGTGTCCTGAACGGCAACTATGCTATGGAAGCAGGCCTGACTGTTGCAGACGATGCTCTGCTGTATGAGAGCGATGATTCCGAAGCAGCTGCTACTTATGTAAATGTAATCGCTGTTAAGGAAGGCAACGAGAATCTGCCTAAGATCAAGGCACTGGTAGATACTCTGAAGTCCGATGAGATCAAGCAGTTCATCAACGACAATTATAATGGTGGCGTTATCCCTTACAAGTAAGGTGAAGTGCCAGTAAAGTAATGCGAAAATCCGGAGAGCATTCCGAGGAATGGGAGGAGATTTTTCCGAACAGCATTCGGGTGGATGCTCTCCAGATTTTTCTGTTGTTTCCACAAATCCTATATGAACTATAGGAAAAAGAAAAATAAAGAAAAAATAAGGTAGAATCTGTGGAAACCATAGAAAGATCGGAGCAGTTTTGAACTGCTTTGGAATAAGCAGGTTGATATGAAAAGTGAAACAGAGCAGGAGGATGCTCGGAAATGAGGATAGGATGAAAATTTCAACCAAAGGAAGATATGCAGTACGTGTCATGTTGGATCTGGCATTGAACAACAATGGAGAGTGTATCAAGGTAAAAGAAATCGCTGCCAGACAGGGGATTTCCGAAAAGTATCTGGAGCAGATCATTGCTGTGCTGAATAAGGCAGGATATGTGAAGAGCGTCCGTGGTGCACAGGGTGGTTACCGCATCGCAAAAGACCCGGCAGATTATACGGTGGGAATGATCCTGCGGCTGACGGAAGGATCGTTGGCACCGGTGGCCTGTCTGGAAGACGGTGCGGACATCTGTGAACGCTGCGATACCTGTGAGACCCTGGAGGTATGGCAGGAGCTGTATAATGCTGTGAATAAAGTAGTGGATGGGGTTACCATAGCAGATCTTGTAGAGCGTAGGAAAAAGAGACTGGAGAATCTGGATTACTCCATATAGCATGATATCAGGGTCGAAAGACTTAAGCTCGCATAAGGATTGACAACAGCCCGGCAGGTTTTCTGCCGGGCTGTTGTCAGTTTGCAGAGAATGAAAGGGGGGTCATTCCTGCAGAAAAATGTCAACCAAAGGAATGAATGGTTAACAACTTTAGTATATCGGGAGAAGAACCTATTGTCAACGAAAGTCTGATAAAGGTTGACATCCTTTCATCGACAAATATCGCGGAAAACTATCCAAATTTTTATATAGTTATAAAAACTACATAAAAAGATTTAAAATACCATGAAATGAAATACAAAGTCAAAAACGCATTGCTTTTTACTCTACAACGTGGTAAGCTAAACTTTGAAAAGAAGCAGAAAGGTGTATGCGAGAATGAGCGAAGCATTTCATATTATATCAGACGGTTCCTGCGATCTTCCGTTGGAGCTTACCAAAGAGAAGAATATCACAGTGGTTCCCTTCTATGTATCTTTTGAAGAGGGAAAATATCAAAAAGAAATGGTAGAGATCGGTGTACGTGAATTCTATCAGAAAATGGTGGATCATCCGGATGTATATCCCAAGTCCTCTATGCCGTCCGTACAGGATTACCTGGATGCATTTCTGCCTTATGTCAAAGCGGGTACACCCATTATCTGTATTTGCATTACGACCAAATTCAGTGGCTCCATGCAGTCCGCGCTGAATGCGAAGGCGATTCTGGAAGAGGAATATCCCGAATCACAGATCTATGTCTGTGATTCTTGTGTGAACACAGTTCTTCAGGGAATCTATGTACTGGAAGCAGTAAGGCTCAGAGATGCGGGTGCAGGATATCAGGAGAGCATTGATCGCCTGAATGAGATCAAGAGCTCCGGAAGAATCTTTTTCACGGTCGGAAATATGGAATACTTAAAGCATGGTGGACGCATCGGCAAAGTAGCAAGTGTAGCAGGAAGCCTGCTTGGCATCAAGCCTATCATCACCTTAAAGGAAGGCGAGATCTTCCCGTCCGGTATCGGCAGAAGCCGCCGCAAGACCGTGGACAAGACTATCGACCTGCTGTTGGCATATCTGGCAGAGGAGAAGACAGATATTGCAGATTACAGTATCTGTATAGGATACGGCTACGATAAGGAAGAAGCCGTGGAGTTTAGGGACAGACTGGTAAGCAGACTGAAGGAGAAGGGATACGACATCGACACCATTCCCATCTTCCAGATCGGTGCCACCATCGGCGTACACACCGGACCTTATCCGCTGGGAATCGGTGTCGTGAAGAAATCCATTAGAGAGTAACTTGAGAGCTACGCGAGCATAGCCGCGCATAAGCATAGTAAAGACAGCGATGGGCGCTTGCGCACAAATCGCTGTCTTATTCGTTGCGCGGGGCGTAATTATCAAATTTAGTCAGTGAAGCCCTGGTAGTTTGCATTGCGCGGGGCATAATTATCAAATTTAGTCAGTGAAGCCCTGGTAGTTTGCATTGCGCGGGGCATAATTATCAAATTTAGTCAGTGAAGCCCTGGTAGTTTGCATTGCGCGGGGCATAA
>OLVU01001800.1_pt1 | contig 12618 bp, 8 predicted proteins | sample 1673321 | NCBI WGS metagenome assembly OLVU01 (sample SAMEA3178942, study PRJEB25190) | human gut metagenome | biome: human gut; feature: human-associated habitat; material: faeces | place: Austria | collected 2013 | reverse complement strand
TATCCCTTCTGAGCGCAGACAAAAAGATTGTTGACTCAATAAAGACCGAACCAGAGAAAACAGTTGAGGAAATCCGGAAAAAGATAGAAAGTTATGAAACGCTCGCAAGGGATAATCCGTACTTGAATGTAGCCACCTATGTCAAAGCTTTGGAAAAGAAAGCAATAGAGATAGAAAAAGAAGCTGAAAGAACGAGCAAGGCACAAGCACTGGAAAAGCAGATCAAGGGAAAGCAGAAAGAACTTGCCGAGATGATAATCGCAGGAAAGGAAAATCTGCTGTGGGATATGGCTGAATGTGATGATTTGGAGGCCATGATTACCTTAAAACTCTACTACTATAAGCTATCTAATCCAGCTTGTGGAGAACAGTATGCCGTTCGTGAAAAGATGACTTCATTGATACAGCGTGCAAACAGTGGCAATAAATTTGCGGAATACTTAGTTGCCTTTCTTATGCACACAGTTTTAGATTATACCCCTTGGAGATGGCAATCCGTAGGACACAAAGAAGATAAGAGTAAATACTTCCGTGAAGCCAAAATATTTGCCGATGCCGGTAATATTTTAGCGATTGGAGATATTGGTAGATGGATGTGTGCAATTAACGACTCCGAACAGGGTATCGAAATGATAAAGATGGCCGCCGAAAAATTGGAGCCCTTTGCGGCGCTCAAATTAGGTAATTACTATAGAGAAGGGAGCAAAGCACTAAATATTCCACAGAACCCCAGTATGTCACATTACTTTTCAACCATTGCTTTTGCATACGGATTATCTGAGAACGCAAAAACTGTAGCTGGTCCATTGGCAACGGCTGCCGAAAAGGCTACTGCGGAAAATATTCAAATGAAGGTTCAATCCGAGGCTGAAGAAACATCTGATGAAAAAAAGTCTTCGACGTCTATAGGAACAGTAGGCCCAGCCTCAATTGAGGCCCAGTCTGCTGTTGGAATGGATAAAAAGCCATTAGAAATTTCAGATGTTTCCCCATGTCCCAAAGCAGGCGAAAAAACGCAAACCACTAATGTAGCGGAAGAAGCCAAGGCGGAACCAGTTCAGTCCAAGGAAGCTGAACAACAATCTAAAACAAACGCCTCTTTTGTTGGTAATACTGCAAACAAAAAAACTCCGTCAAATTCCGCTATCAAAAAAACTCAGAGTAAAACAATGGCTCCAAAGAGCAAGGCGGTGGCCGGACTGCTAACCCTTTTTCTGGGACTTGTAGGCGCACAATGGTTTTATCTCAATAAACCTGTAAGAGCAATAGTTTATTTGGCTATTACACTTTTGGGTATATTCGTCGTTCCAGGTGCAGTATCTTTTTGGCAGTTATTTTTGTTCGGCGAGTCTATATTCTTCTTTGTCGCAAAAGCAGCCAAAGTCGAAAAATATTCTAAACGTGCCATTAAACACAAAAAACAAGTGAGCAAAGAATAATCAAACAAGTGAGAGTGACGAGAACACAAAAAGTCTCGTCACTCTCACTTGCTATTTCATTCTGTGGAAGATGGCTTAATGAGTGTGGAAAGAGGGATGTTTAGACTGTTGCTCCCTACAGAAATCTTGCAATAAAGTTCCAAATCACCTCTACCATAGTATGGGGTTTTAGCATCTGGGAGATATGTAATTTTGATACCTCTATCCATACAAGGATTGCCCCACCGGGATTTTCCCCAATAGGTAGTCTTACAGATATCTCCGACGTTCCATTCACAGTTATGATCTAAAAGCCAGTGGTCATAGCAAAAGTTGCGGATATTTCCGCTCGAATCTGCCAGTTCAAATGTTTCCCAATATATCTCGTCAAATTGGGGCGAAATATGAAACACCCTCTTTTTGCGTGGGGAGTCATAACTGAATAGCTGTCCCGCAGGGAAACCGGGAGTGAATCTGCTGGTATGATGCCGTCTGCTTCTTTCTGGTGCATGATGATGGTATAGAACTCTTTTCCAACAGGTAATTCGGACTGCTTACAGGCCAACAGCGCAGAGCGGAAAAGAGAATGTTCCTTGCCATTGACCTCAAAGGAGCGGGAGCACCCCCAAAAAAGATTCCAGCACTTGCAATACACGCCAGCGCTGCCGATATTCACAAATGTAGATACTGGAATGGCCCCCAAAGGAAATGCGTAGTTCCCATCGTCATAGACAGTGCCGTCAGAGAGCACTTCCACGGAATAGCAATCGTAGGCCATATGAACATCCATCAGCCCGGTATATTCTTTGGACGGATCACCAAAGGCGGGTTCTGGGACAAAAGGCGTGTTGATCTGCTTGGTGTACTGCTCGCTAAATTTGCTTAGGCAAAGCTCGGTTTCCTGATAGACAGGATAATTGCCGTAAAGAAGTCCGTAGTCATAGAGGTGTTCATTGGAGAAAATATCGCTTTCATACAAATCAAAATATTCCGTGTAAACCTCGCTCAGATCTACAGCAATTATGATGATACGGACAGGAGCATACCGACATAGAAAGTCCTTGGAGTCCTTTACAAGCAGTCCAGCAGGCAAACAGGCGCAATCAAATATCTTGGGTGCATTCGGGTTGGTAATACTGATGGGAATTCCGGCTCCCCATATCTTTTTGCATCGTTCAATGGACAGCCGCTTGCAATAAGCTAAAGCCTTGTCTATGCTGGAAAAAGTGTGGTCATTAACTTGGTAGGAGCACCCTTCCGGAATAACGACCTTATCCAAATACTTGATTTGGTCATTCGACAGGTTCAGGCGATCTCGATGGTGCTTTTTCCTTTCTTTGGCTTTTGTTCGGGCTTCATGTATGTAATAGCCAATGTGGGAGAATTTCTTGAGGGATAATAATATATTCATAGGCTGTTCCTTTCAGTGTATTAAGGAAAAACAGCGGCGGAGTCGTGCCACAATCACGAACATCCGCCGCCTAACCGGACCTGTTGACAACATAGGCAGGAGAATAAGCCGATGGTTGCGCAACGGATCAGACTGATTAGAGAATAGCACACGGCATGGACAATAAATGTCCTTATCTTTCGCTCCACAGATTTTTTGAGATTTTTGTGCGTAATAAAGGAACATCATGGTAAATCAATCTGAAAAAGGAGAGAAAAACCATGATGAGTCCTGAAATTGAACGTGAAATGATTCGCCGCCACCGTAACGGCACGATTCGCTTCGATCACGAAGGTGAGTTTTGGCGGGACGATGAAAAGCGAACTGTAAAAATGATGTTTGAAGAAGGCTACGGCATTTCTGAAATCGCCTTTGCTGTTGGCAGATCAGAGCCGGCAGTCATGCAGCAAATTGAGAAAATGGATCTCTACCAAAGGACGCTGAACCCCAAGCGCCACAAGTCGCCGCCCAAGGCTCCTACTTGTTTATGTGACTCCTGCTCGCTTGATTTGAGCGCTTGTCCCCGCTGTGAAGCCCATCTTTCGGTGCAGGAGGTGGAATGAATGTTAGAGGAATATCCTGATATTCTGACAGTAGAAGAAGCCTGTGAAGCCCTGAGAATGGGCTACAATGCTATGTACGATCTCCTAAACAGCGGTAAGCTCAAGGGGTTTCGGAATGGCCGTGTATGGCGTATTCCAAAGCTGGCTATCAAGGAATACATATTGGAAAGCGCCAGAATCAAAGTAAAAGAGGAACGTGTCCGGTGACACGTTCCTTGCTGTTTCTTTAAGAATATGCTATAATTTGAAAAAACCTGTAGAAAGGTTGGCATCCTTATATGAAACTCAAAGAAATTCATCTGAAAAAGTTTAAACGTTTCACAGATTTGACTATAACAGCTATTCCCTCAAGTGCTCGATTGGTTGTACTTGTTGGACCGAATGGATGTGGTAAGAGTTCCGTTTTTGATGCATTTAAGGTTTGGCAATTGTGGAAAGGATATACCGGCCTCCCCACAGACCAAAGCTACTGCAATAAAACTCCAGTAGGGCAAGATGGTTATGAAAATTCAAACAAATTAGTTGATTTATCATTTTATGATTATGATGGTGAGGATACCAATAAAAACCATTCGATTTTCTATTTTCGAACCGCGTATCGGAATGACCCTTCTCTAGCTATCAAAGGTATATCGGCGGTGGAAGCGCCTACAGCAATTGCAAATAAAAACATGATGATAGAGAACGATCAGGAGGTTGCGAAAAACTACCATCGTTTGATTTCTAAGACGCTTGAATGTGTATATGATACATCATACAACGAGAAATCGGTAGCCACACTACGTGATGAATTAATCGGAAAAATTCGAGAATCTCTAACTCGCCTTTTTGGTGACTTAACTCTTTCTGGTGTGGGAAATCCCACAGAAAATGGCGACTTCCTTTTTGACAAAGGGGTTTCCAAAAATTACTCCTATAAAAATCTCTCTGGAGGAGAAAAAGCGGCGTTTGATTTGATATTAGACTTGGTCATTAAGCAAAAATACTATCCAGACACCATTTTCTGTATCGACGAGCCAGAGGCCCATATGCATACAGCATTACAGGAAAAACTCTTAGGTGAACTTTACACTCTGATCGGAGCAAATGGTCAGTTATGGATTGCTACGCATTCACTTGGTATGCTAAATAAAGCCAAAGAACTTGAAGCCGAATGTCCGGGAAGTGTTGCATTCTTAAATTTTGATGGATTTGATTTTGATGATGTAGTTCAGATTATGCCTTCTCCCGTTTCACATAATTTGTGGAATAGAATTCTATCTTTGACTTTAGAAAATTACTCTACCTTACTTGCCCCGGAAACAGTAGTGTTCTGCGAAGGGACTACTAGGGGCAGGAAACGGAAAGACTTTGATGCAAAGTGCTATGCAAATATTTTCAGCACAACTCACCCGAGCACTGTGTTCTACTCATTAGGAGGCTGCAACGACATCGAGGAAGACAAACTAAAGGTAATTGGGCTAACACAAGCTATTGTCCCGAACACCAATGTCATTCGAATTATTGATCGAGATGATCGAAGTGAAAATGAAGTAGAAGAACTTTCTGAAAAGGGAATTAAGGTGCTGGATAGGCGTCACCTTGAATCCTATTTACTGGACGATGAAATAATCAAAAAATGGTGCGCTACAGTTGGGAAAGCAGAGTTGGAAAATAGTGCCCTTACAATAAAGCAACAGGCGATAAATGCTAGCATTAGTCGAGGAAATGCCACGGATGATATTAAATCTGCTAGCAACGATATAGTAACCAACATCAAAAAGTTGCTTGGACTTACAGCGTGTGGAAATAATGGTGAAGCAATTATTCGTGACACAATTACACCATTAATAACACCGGATACCCAAGTATATCAACAACTAGAACGGCTGATTTTTGGTTGATGCTTATGGTGCCCAAATGGTGCCCTCACTCGTTTTGATGCTACATGAATATTCCTCTGCATCAGAGAAAAAGGTGCGACTTTTGAGCAAAACAACACATTTTAATTGACCTAGAACGGCTCGATGTGGCGGTATGGGATTCTGTTTATCCTTCGAAATCAGTTTGCGAGCAATCGCACGAGGGTTCGAATCCCTCCCGCTGCGCCAAAATGAATGACCCTGCCTGATTTGGGCGAATGCTTGGCGTTATTTTGGGTCAGGCAGGGTTATTTTAAGTATGAACCCCTTGCATTGCAAGGGGTTCATACTTTCTTGTATTAAGCACCTATGCTACCGGCAAAGTACAAAACATTGAAATGATAGAGGTCAAATTCCTGTTATGCCACTGAAATATGGTCCAAAAAAGAATTTTCTAAGGCAGAAGATATGATTTGTGAACTTGGCCTGAAATAAGTGTGATTTGCGGCACAAGGATTCCCTATACCTGCGGTTAATTTGAATGTCTGCATCCTTCTTCCCTGTTCTTCGTATGCCAATCCTCAGCCATAGGAGATCTGATGGATTTTTCAGAAGAGGTTGAGAACATCTGCGGGTTCTGATATAATGGAAGAAACAGATGTTCGACAGGGAGGACGCCACGATGACCGATTTGCTCTCCGGCCTCAACGCTGCCCAGCGCCAGGCTGTGACCGAAACCGAAGGATTTGTCCGTGTCATTGCCGGAGCCGGCTCCGGCAAGACAAGGGCGCTCTCCCATCGTTTTGCCTTTCTGGTGAACGAGCTGGGCATCCTGCCGGGAAATATCCTCTGCGTCACCTTCACCAACAAATCCGCAAATGAGATGCGCCAGCGCATCCACATCCTCACCGGCGACAATGACACGGGCTATATCAACACCTTCCACGGTTTCTGCGTCTCCGTGCTCCAGGAGGACAGCTACGCCGTCCAGTATCCCAAAAGCTTTCTGGTGCTGGACAACGCGGACATCGACGCTATGCTCCAAATCATCTACGAGGAGCGGGGATTGACGCTGCGGGATATGACCTTCTCCGCAGCCCGGGACATGGTCGAGATGCAGAAGCTGTTCAAGCGTCCGGACTACTATCTGGATATGATCGCCATGCCTCTGGACACGCTGAAGGAGAAGTATGACCAGGCGGACACCCCGGCAGACATCATTTTCTACGGCTATCTGTATCAGGAGAAGAAGTGTTTCGGACTGGATTATAACGACCTGATCAAGTTCTCCCTGTATATTTTCCAGCAGCATCCTGACATTCGGCTCAAGTGGCAGCAGCGGCTGGAGTACATCATGATCGACGAGTTCCAGGATATCGACCAGCTTCAGTACGAGCTGATGGAGGTTCTGTGTGGTTACCACAAGAACCTCTTCATCGTGGGAGACCCGGACCAGACCATCTACACCTGGCGGGGCGCCGACGTGAAGTACCTGCTGGACTTTGACAAGAAGTTTCCGGGGACAAAAACGATTCTAATGATGGAGAACTACCGCTCTGCGCCGGAGATTCTCTCTGCCGCGAATTCCCTGATCGACAAGAACCGGACTCGTATCAAAAAGGAATTGCAGCCCACGCTGCCCTCCGGCAGTCCGGTCATCTGCCACTTCGCGCAGACCCAGGAGGCGGAGGCCGAATGGATAGCGGGGGAGATGAAGGAGCTTCACGAGGCGGGCACGCCATACCGGGACATGACGGTGCTCTACCGGGCCCACTATGTGACCCGGGCGGTGGAGGAAGTCCTGCTGGGAGAGAAGATCCCCTATACGATTTACAGCGGCGTCCAGTTCTTTGACCGTATGGAAATCAAGGACGCCCTCTCGTACTTGCGGATGATTGCCTACAAGGACGACCTTTCCTTCCGGCGGATCGTCAACGTCCCCAAGCGGAATCTTGGGAAGCGGCGGATGGCATTTTTGCAGGAGTACGCAGAGAGGCAGGGCCGCTCCCTGTATCAGGCGCTGCAGGACAATCTGGAGGACCCACTTTTCAAAGGAACAGGCGCCGGAAGGTTTGTCGGCCTGATAGAGTCCTTTGCCGCCGGATATGGGGGGAGACCGGTGTCCGAGGTGCTTTCGGCCCTCCTCAATGAGAGCGGCTACGAGAAGATGCTCCGCACCGAGGGCAGCCAGGAACGGCTGGACAATCTGGCGGAGCTGAAGCAGTCGGTATATGAGTACGAGACCACCTGCGGGGAGGAGGTCACCCTGGAGCACTATCTGGCCCATGTGGCTCTGTTCACCAATGCCGACACGGCGGAGCAGGGAGACAAGGTGAGGCTGATGACCGTTCACGCCGCCAAGGGCCTGGAATTTCCCTATGTGTTCCTCTGCGGCATGAATGAGGGGATCTTCCCCTCCCGGAAGGTGCGGACGCAGCAGGCCATGGAGGAGGAGCGGCGGCTGGCGTTTGTGGCGCTGACACGGGCGGAGAAGGGACTGTACATCTCCGAGGCAGACGGACGGAACTTCGACGGCACCCCCCGGTATCCCTCCCGCTTTCTTCTGGACATCGACCGCAATCTCCTGGCCTTCACCCGGCCGCCGGAGGAGGGCTTGATCCGGGCGACCCGGGACTATATCGGCCACAGCCAGACCTATCTGCCGGAGACCGACGGGAACATGGCATTCTCCGTGGGGCAGCGGGTGAAGCATATTCTGTTCGGCTCCGGTACGGTGCTGGATGTGGACATGGACAAGGGTGCTCATGTGGTACAGTTCGATGAGATGGAGACGCCCCGAAAGATATCCTTCCGGGCGAAGCTGGAACGGATTTGACAAATCCTGGGAGGGATGGACGGGGGCTCCTGCTGCAATGCCGATCATTGGGGGGCCCGGGTGGAAGGAGCCCTGCCTCCAAAGCAAACCAGGCTCTCCGGAAAGGGAAACAGCTCCCGCTTTTCAAAGGAATGGCTTGAAAAGCGGGAGCTGTTCTTTTCGCTTCAGCACGGCGGAGTCTGATTTTCCATACTGTCCAAATCGCAGCCGCCCCCCTCTTCCTGGGATCACGAGGCCTTTTCAAACTGGCTGTTGTACAGGTCAGCGTAGAAGCCGCCTTTGGCCAGGAGTTCCTTGTGCGTGCCTTGCTCGATGATATCGCCGTCCTTCAGCACCAGAATCAGGTCGGCGTTTTTGATGGTGGACAGCCGGTGGGCGATGACAAAGCTGGTGCGGTGCTCCGTCAGCCGGTCCATGGCCTGCTGGGTGATGAGCTCTGTGCGGGTATCCACCGAGGAGGTGGCCTCGTCCAGAATCAGCATGGGATTGCCCTGAATCATGGCCCGGGCGATGGTGAGCAGCTGCTTCTGCCCGGAGGAAATGGCAATGCTGTCATCCAGCACGGTATCAAAGCCGTGGGGCAGGGTTTCGATGAAGTGATAGATGCCGCAGGCCCGGCAGGCCTCCTCCAGCTGCTGGTCCGTGACCCCGGTCTTGTTGTAGACCAGATTTTCCCGGACAGTCCCCTCAAACAGCCAGGTGTCCTGGAGTACCATGCTGAACAGGTCGTGGACGCCCTCCCGGGTCATTTCAGAGGTGGGCACGCCGTCGATTTTGATGTTTCCGCTGTTGATCTCAAAGAAGCGCATCAGCAGATTGACCATCGTGGTCTTGCCCGCTCCGGTGGGACCCACAATAGCCACCTTCTGCCCCGGCTGAATATGGGCAGAGAAGTCCTTGATGATGATCTTATCCGGATGATTCGGATAGCTGAATCGGACGTGTTCAAATTCGACTTCGCCCTGCACAGGAGAGAGTTCGGGGCGCTTGCCGGTCTCATCGGGCAGCTCTTTCTCGTGGAGAAAGTCGAAGACGTGGTCGCCGGCGGCTGCCGCCGTCTGCATCTGGGTCATGCCCTGGGCCAGGGTGCTCAGGGGAGAGGTGAACAGCCGCACATAGAGGATGAACGCAACAATGACGCCGAAGGAGATCTCTCCGCTCATGGCCAGGGCGGAACCCAGGACGCAGACCGCCACATAGCCCAGGTTGCCGATGATAGTCATCAGGGGCTGCATGATGCCGGAGAGGAACTGGCTGCGCCACTCTGCGTCGTACAGAACGGCATTCATCCCGCCGAAGGTCTCTTTTACCTGCTCGTTGGCCCGGGAGAGGCGCACCACGTCGTGGCCGGAGTACATCTCCTCAATATAGCCGTTCAGGGTGCTCAGGTTCTCCTGCCGGGCGGTGAAGTACTTCTGGGACCGGAGCATCACCGCAGCCATGATGAGGAAGCCCAGTGCCGTGACGGCAATGGCTGCCAGCGCCATACGCCACTCAGTGCCAAACATCATCACCAGACAGCCGAGGAATTGGGCCACTGCGCTGATCATGGAGGGCAGGCTGTTGGCCAGGGCGGCGGCCACGGCCTTGCCCTTCGTGTCCAGACCGGCGTCGGCGATGAGCACGGCATAGTGCCGCGCGCCCCCCTTGCTGAAGTAGCTCATGGGCACCCGGTTGATTTTTCGGGACAGGTCCTGCCGCATATCCCGGGACAGCTCCAGGGTGACCGTAGCCATGATGAAGTGCTCCACATAGGTAAAGACGGCACTGAAGCCGTAGATCACCAGCAGGATTACGCCGGTGCGGCCGATGGCGGCCAGATCGATCTCCCCGTCCAGGGCGTCGGAGATGAGGTCCGTGATCCGACTGAGCAGGCTGGGGCCGATGATGGTCAGCACTGCGCCGGCCACGGCGAAGCAAAAGGCCGCAACAGAGGGCGCTTTCAATTTGTTGGAATAGGTGAACAGTTCTCTGAGCACACCGCCGATGCCGCGCCTGCTCTTTCCCGGCGCGCACATTCTGTTCTGCATCATCTTTGGCATCTTGGTTTCCTCCTTAAGCCCCCAGCTCTTCCTGGGAGAGCTGGGACCGGGCGATCTCCTGGTAGATCGGGCAGGTTTGCATCAGTTCCTCGTGGGTACCCATCCCCACCATCCTCCCCTCGTCCAGAACGATGATCTTGTCCGCGTTCCGGATGGTGCCGATCCGTTGAGCCACGATCAGTCGAGTGGTATCCTTCAGCTCCCGGTCCAGGCCGGCACGGAGCCTGGTATCCGTCCGGTAGTCCAGGGCGGAGAAGGAGTCGTCGAACACCAGGATCTCCGGGCGCCTCGCCAGGGCCCGTGCGATGGAGAGCCGCTGCTTCTGGCCGCCGGATACGTTGGTGCCTCCCTCGGCGATGGGGGCATGGATGCCTCCGGGCATCCTGTCCACAAACTCGCTGGCCTGGGCCAGCTCCAGAGCCTTTTGAACGTCCGCATCGGAATCCTTGCCCCGGCTGGCGCCGAACAGCACGTTGCCGCGGACGTCTCCGGAGAACAGGATGGCCTTCTGAGTTACATAGCCGATGCGGTCATACAGGGCGTCGAAGGTGTAGTCCCGAACGTCCACCCCGTCCACCAGCACAGTGCCCTCCGTGGCATCATAGAACCGGGCGGCCAGGCTGACCAGAGTGGTCTTGCCGCTGCCGGTGGCGCCGATAAAGGCCACGGTCTCCCCCCGCTTGGCCTGGAAGGTGATGTGCTCCAGGACATTCTTGTCCGAGGAGGGATAGTGGAAGGAGACGTCCCGGAACTCCACAGTACCGGTTTCCAGGGCATCGATGCGGGCGCCCTGAGTCAGGCTGTTCCGGGTCTCCAACACCTCATTGATCCGCTGGGCGGACACCTGGGCCGCCGGGAGCATCATGATAATCATGACCATCATCATAATGGACATGATGACGTAGGTGGCGTAGGTGCCGAACACCACGATGTCGCTGAAGGCGGCCAGCCGTGCGGCGGTGTCCGCGGCAGGGACGGCGTTCACGATGGAGGCACCCACCCAGTAGATCACCAGAGACAATGCGTTCATGGCCAGGGTGACGCCGGGCATCAGGAAGGCAAAGGCCCGCTGGTTGAACAACTGCGTGCGCATCAGTTCCTCGTTGCCCTTCCAGAACTTGGCGTTCTGGTAGTCCTCAGCGTTGTAGGCGTGGACAACATTGATACCGTTCAAGTTCTCCCGGGCCACCAGGTTGATATGGTCGGTGAGCTTTTGCACCCGGCGGAACCGGGGCACCACCACGCCGATGATGACCGCCATCATCACCAGCAGGGCGGCCACAAATCCGGCGGTGATAGCGGAGAGGGTCCAACTCTTGCCCACGATTTTGATGATGGCCCACACTGCCATGACGGGGGACTTGATTAGGATCTGCAGGCCCATGGCCGTCAGCATCTGCACCTGGGTGATGTCGTTGGTGGTGCGGTTGATGAGGCTGGGGACGGAGAAGGTCATCATCTCCTGTTGGCCGAAGTCTGCGATCTTATGAAACACCGCCTCCCGGATGGAAAAGCTGAACCCGGCAGCCACCTTGGCGGTCAGATAGCCGCAGATGACGCACAGCACCGCGCTGGCCAGGGTGCAGCCCAGCATTTCCAGGCCGGTATGCAGGATGTCCGACAGGGTGCTCCCCGGCGTTTTAATCAGAACGGTCAGGCTGCTCATGTAGTCGGGCAGCGCCAGATCGAAATTAATCTGCCCCAGGATGAGCACTGCGCACACGGCGGCCATGGCCCACTCCTGCCGCCGTAGGTTACGAAGTAATTTCAGCATATAAATCCTCCTTGTGGTATCATCAATTGCTGTTTTGCCGCCAGAACCGGCCGGAGAAGCAGGCGCACAGGATCGAGGCCGCATCCTGAAAGATCAGCAGGCTCCCGCTGAGGATGCTGAGGTGCGGACAGCCCGGAGAGGGGCGCAGACCGGGAAAAATCCGCCCGCTGCCAATAGAAGAACCAAGGCGGTGCACCGGCCCCGGCCTAGTCCCTCCGGCCGCTTCAGATTAAAGGAGCTGACAAGTTTGCTGAAGCCCGGGTACAGCAGCCGCATTCCAAAGAGATAGGGGAGTGCCGCGGCAAAGATCACGTTATCCACCGAACCGGAGATCATGCCGGATCTGCGTGGCGAAGAATCCCAAATAGGACCATATTCAGCAGTTCGCCTGCGGTTTCCAGCATGGCATGGAAATCCTGCGCGGGATGTCCGCCCTGATAACTCACAATCATATTCTGGAAAAGAGACTCGATGGTTTCCAAATAGCGGGTCACCATTTCAGGCTTCAAATCCGGCCGCAGCGGCATTTTGTCTATGAGCCCCTCGATAAATTCCTGATTCAAGCGCCGCATCGGTGCGCGCAGGGCCTGAATTTGCGCGGCCAGATGTTTGGGCGGACGGAGCATGGCGCTTTCAAAAACGAGCTTTTGCTGGGGATGAAGCTGGAAAAAGCGCTCCCGGATCATGAAGAAAT
>OLVU01001784.1_pt1 | contig 12740 bp, 13 predicted proteins | sample 1673321 | NCBI WGS metagenome assembly OLVU01 (sample SAMEA3178942, study PRJEB25190) | human gut metagenome | biome: human gut; feature: human-associated habitat; material: faeces | place: Austria | collected 2013 | reverse complement strand
CGCGGCGGATATTCCGGTCGAGAAAATCAGTGCCGTGCAAAGCAGCAGCGCCGCTGTCGGCCATGTCCGAGACTGTTTTGTGGATATTCTCGATGCCTTCGATAGGACCGACAGAGACACCGTGATCCATAGGAACAATGATGGCGCGGCCGGTTTCACGATTGAAAATGCGCTGGAGACGAACTTGCTTGCCGAGATTCATGGTATTCCATCCTTTGTGGTTTGCACAGGGAAGCTGCTGCATGGATCCGCGGCAAAAAGAAAGGCCGCGGATTTGCACCCGCGGCCCTGAATGTCTGGTTTTGCTTTACAACAACACCCCACACACCCCTGTACCGCAGGCGCGACCAAAATAAAAAAAGAAGCCCCAAAAGCGGCTGCTTTCGTTGGAAGCGGTAAATGCGGTGGCGGTGTAGTTGGTCATGTTGTCCTCAAATGTGTTTCGTGAAAACTAGTCCTCAATCCGGTTTCCTGTCAAGAAAAAAATGTACCTTTTTTCATCAGCGCGAAAACGTTTGGTTTTCGCCACAGTTCCGTCACTGTCCGCTTTTTCCCCCGATCCTCGGCTTCCGGCAATGCACAAGAGGGAAACGAATAAAAGGCGGCCTCTTGTTTGTTAACGAAAAAACGATTACAATCTGATTAATCTCAAAGAGCGCTCCTGCGCCGTTCCGCAGTAAAGCTCTCCACTGTGCAATCTTTTACAGGGAGAAGAGTCATGCCTGCCTTGAAGAAGATCCTGTGCGCCCTGGACCTGTCGGATCAGAGCGAATCCGTAGCCGAATACGCCGTTATGCTCGCCAAGATGTCCGGAGCCAGCATTGTGGCAGTATACGCCGCCCCCACGCTGACCCAGTACACGGGTTTCCATGTGCCGCCGAATACCATCGACAACTTTGTCGGTGAAATCGTTTCCGGTGCCGAACGCTCGATGACCGACTTTGTATCCGAACACTTCACCGGCGTGGATGCCCGCGGCGTTGTCGTCGTCGGCTACGCGGCTGAAGAAATCCTTGCCCTCGCCGAAAGCGAACAGGCCGACATCATCGTTATGGGTACCCGCGGACGCAAGGGCATCGACCTGATCCTGTTCGGCTCCGTAGCTGAAAAGGTCGTGAAGAACGCGACTTGCCCTGTGCTGACCATCCGTCCTACCGACGACGATTGATTGACAGGGGGGCAGTCCGGCGAAACCGGGTTGCCTCCTTTTCCTTCCCTCGGACGGAACCGCTCCGTTTCGTCCTTCTTGGTGTTTGCCCAACGTTCCGCGCCATTCGATAGGAATGCGGACCGCAGGACTTCACTGCCGGAATCCGGACCTGCCCCCCATGCTTTACAGAAAAACGCTTCCGCATCATGGGAGGACGTTTTATGGCTCTCTCCAGCTTTCCCGCCTTTTCCAGAAAATGCACGCCTTCGGGAGACAGATGTTTCCTTGTGTTCCTCGTTTCAGTGCTTGGGGTGTGCGTGAGCGTGTAGTATCACTTTACGCCCGGCATTCCCTTTGATCGGAACCTGTTCGCAGCGCTGGGGATGATCCCGGGCGCGATCCTGTGCGCCCTGTTTCTGCTCATGCCCTACGGAGGCTGGATTCCCGCCCTGATCTGTGCGTTTGCGGGTGCCCTCTTCGCTCCCGCCACCGCCGCATTGAAAGGGCTGGATTTCGGCCTGATTCCCACGATGCTCTGGGGCTTCATGGCCGGAATGGCCGCGTATCCGGGAGTCGTCCTTCCGCAAGCGGCGCAGCCCGAAGACGAACCGGCGGGCTAGCCTGACGGGTTGCCGCAGAGCCTCAACCCCGCCCCTGCCGCCAAACGCAGCGGGCCACGACGCAACGCAGCCAAGGAGACGGCAATGGGCTTCTCCATACGGTCCGAGCTTGCAAGCTACGCGCGCCTCAAGCGCCGGTGCTACTTCCTCTTCGTCATATCCTACGGCGGATTGCTGGCGGGCTTGACCTACGCGGCCATGACGCATCAATCCCCGCCCCTCTGGATCGGGCTCATCCCCGGGGCCGCCCTCTCCGTCCCTCTGCTCCTGCTGCCCACGCAAAGCTGGCTTCCCTGCCTTTTCCACGTCCTGCTCGGGGTCGTCTTCGCCCCCATCATCTGTGCCCGGCGGGAAGCGGACCTGTCGCTCATCGAGGCCGTGGAGCTGGGCGCCGTGGCGGGGCTGGCCCTCATCTACCCCTTTTATATCCTGTGCAGTACGCTGGAAAAAGAAGGCACACTCAAAAAATACGCCCCGGATCAGAGGCGGAAGGCCTCCCAAGAGACGGAGGAATGAGGTTCGCCGCCCCTTGCAGCCGCTTCAGCTTGAGCCGTGCAGCAAGCCCTTTCGCCTGCAAAAGAACCAAGCCTCGCCTAGGGGCGCGGGCCGTGCTGAGAAGTACGGGGGAAGGGCGGCGGAGAGCGGAGAAGAGTAACGGCAGTGGCAGGAGAAAAGAGGAGGACCCCTTCCGCAAAGAGGCCCCCTCCTCTTTTCCAATCTGGCTTTTCTACAATTCCCCGGCCTTCAGCAAGGCTTCGCGGGCGTCCGACAGACGGCCCTGCACTTCGAGGGCGCGGGAAAGCACCAGCCAGCCATTCCGATATTCGGGACGCAGGGCCACGCTCTGGCGGGCCAGCGATTCCGCAAGCTCCGGATCTTCGCCGCCGTCAAGGTAGAGGTCGGCCATAAGGCTGAGGGCGGCCACATCTCGGGGATTGCGGAGCAACGCCTGGTGCAGATGTTCGCGGGCCTGATCCGCTTTGCCGAGTCGCAGGGCGAGACGGGCAAGATGCCGGTACGGGAGCGGGCTCCCGGTGTCGAGGGCCGCCGCCGACTCGAACCGGGCGCGGGCCTCTTCAAGCCGTTCCTCCGCCTCGTCGAGCTGCCCGAGCCGGATCAGCGCATACAGATGCGAGGGCGACAGCCGGATGCAGGTGCGGAAATGCTCCGCAGCCGCCTCGTTGTCGTGCAGGCTCTGGCAGACCGCGCCGAGGTTGTAGGCCAGCGCGGGATCGTCCGGGGTACGCTGGATCGCCTCCTCGAAAAAGCGCCGGGCTTCGGCATGGCGCCCAAGCGAGGCAAGGCAGACGCCGAGGGAATTCCACGCCAGTACATTATCCTCGTCGGCCAGCAGGGCAAGCTTATACTCTTCGATGGCCCCGAACACGTCGCCCCGGCAGTGCCGCTTGTCCGCGCTGATGTTCAGGGCGAGAGAACCGAACTGCCCGATATGCGGCGCGGGGAGCAGGAGCGCGTATTCGAGCGCCTTGCGGGCGCCTTCGATCATGTCCGAAGGCCGGAGATCGAGGAACGGCCAGCAGGCCAGCCCCGCGCCCTGGCAAAGGCGGCGTCGTCCAAAAGACCAAGGCGCTGCATCTCTGCAACAGCGGCAGCGCTGGAGGGGCCGTCAAACTTCAAGCACAGCTTTTCGTACAGCTCGCGGAGCGGTTCCGCCTCCAGATCGGGATGGAAAAAGATGAGGCTGTTCAGCCCGAAGCGTCCGCCGGGCACCTTCCTGCCGCATACGGAACGGGCGAGATCGGCCACCTGCGCCATAATGTGCTCGGGCTGCGTCATGGGCTGGATCGCGCCGGAAGATTCACCGTCGCGGCGCGCCATGTCCACGTGCAGCAGGGCCAGCGAAAACCGTTCGCACTCGCTGCACGCCCGCGCCAGATGGGCAAGGAAATCGCCATGCCGCAGGAGCCCGGTCAGAGGATCGGGACGGTGGAACACGCCGTCGTCCTGCCCTTCGGGGGCCGCGTTCTGCACGCTCAGCCTTTGCTCCTCCTGAAGCAGCGTCAGGGCGTCGTCGGGCTCAAGCGGCCACGCGGGATCGCCAAGGTGCAGGATCTCCGCCACGGATTCCGATTCACGGACTTCCAGCAGGACGATCTCGCCTTTGTAGAGCGGCTGGAGGGATTCGTCCCCGGAACCGCCCTTGACCGCGTAGTTCACCGACCAGACCGAGAAGTGCTGGCCTTCCCGCGCGCCCACGCTCCGGCCGAGCGAGGTCAGGACCCGCGAAAGGGGCATCACCTGCCGGATGTGCCCGCCTTCGAGAAGCAGCCTGCCGTACCCCATGACCCGGCCCGCCTGGAAACCGCCGGGGCCGCGCGTGCGGGCCACTTCCGCCGCGAGCTGGGCCTTGTGCAGCAGGATACGCCCGTGCTCTTCCGAACTGCGCTGGCGGGTCCCGTCCATATCCTGCGGATAGAGCGCATAGCCCGCATGGGGCTGCACGCCGAACTGCCTGCCGATCAGCGGATCGGGCAGGCGTACCTGCTCCATCGCCCGCAGGATGGCGGCGGAAAGGTTTTCGCACTCGGGGCGCGTGGCTTCGGGAAGGAACACCGCAACCGCGCTGTCGCCGATGCGCGCGCCGTCCTGTACGGAGCCGCCCTGGGCTGCGGCATCTGCATCCTCAATCTGTTTCTGCTGCGCTTCGCCATGAACCGCGCGGCTGCCGCCGCCTCTCCTCAGGCCGCCCAGCAGATCGCCAAGGCCAGCGTACCGCCCCGGCTGCTGCCTTCGCCGCTTTCCAGCCCGAACTCCCGCGCGAACGCCGACTGTATGGCCCCGGTTTCCTGCGTGAGCCGCTCCAACAGCACTTCATGGGTCGCAAGCCCCGAACGGGGATCAAGCCGCCCGGCCTTGTACAGCTCCAGATTCTCAAGGCACAGATCGACGATGCCGGGCAGGGACGGCAGCAGCGCCGTCACGCGCTCGGCGTCGGGCACACGGGCCATGAACACGCCGAGGAGTTCCCCGTGCCGGACGAGCGGCAGCAAAAGCTTTCCCTCGTCCGGCAGCCATTCCGGTTCCTTCGAACGGGTCTGGCGGGGAAAATAGACGGCGTGTGCCTCGAACGGGAGCACGCGGTACAGACTGTCCCGCAGCCGCTGCTCCAGATCCAGCAGATCACGCCGGACAAGGCCGGTCGTCAGGCCCGACATGCCTACCACGTCAGGCGGACGGGCACGCCGCGATCCGCCATGTATTGCTTGAGCTGCCCGATCGTATATTCGCCGTAATGCACGATGGAGGCGATGAGCGCCGCCGAAGCGCGGCCTTCCGTCACGGCGTCCACCATGTGCTGCGGGCTCCCCGCGCCGCCGGAAGCGATGACGGGGATACGCACGGCGTCGCAGATCAAACGGGTGAGCGTCAGCTCATAGCCGTCCTTGGTTCCGTCGGCGTCGATGGAGTTGACGCACAGTTCGCCCGCGCCGAGCGCCTCGCAGCGCTTCGCCCACTCGATGGCGTCGATTCCCATGGCCTTGCGCCCGCCGTGGATCACGATCTCGTATCCGGACGGGATTTCCGGGGTGACGGGAACCCGCTTCACGTCCATGCCGACCACAATGGCCTGCGAGCCGAACGCGTCCGCGCCCTGCGAAATGATTTCAGGATGCTTCACGGCGGCGGAGTTCACGGAAATCTTTTCCGCGCCCGCGAGCAGCACGGCCCGCATGTCCTGTACCGTGGAAATGCCGCCCCCCACGGAGAAGGGGATGAAAATCTCCGAGGCGACCTTTTCCACCACGTCGAGGAAGATCCCGCGCGCCTCGGCGGAAGCCGTGATGTCGTAAAAGACGATTTCGTCGGCCCCGGCCTCGTAATACTGCCGGGCGGTTTCCACCGGATCGCCGATGTCTTCGTTGCCCACGAACTTGACGCCCTTGGTCAGGCGCCCGTTGCGCACGTCAAGGCAAGGGATAACCCGTTTCGTCAGCATACCCGGCCTCCCGCGCTGCGTGCCATGCACCATTCATAGAAATTGGAAAGGATCTTCAATCCCGGCCGCCCGCTCTTTTCCGGGTGGAACTGGATGGCCCACAGGCCGTCCTGCCCATACACCGCGCAAAACTCCGTGCCGTAACAGCTTGTGGCGATGACCTTTTCCGGGGCCGTCTCCACATAATAGCCGTGCACGAAATAGAAGGCCGCGTCAGCCGGGACATCCTTCAGGATGGGGCTCTCCTGCTTGCGGGAAATCGTGTTCCAGCCCATGTGCGGGATGCGGATAGGCGCCCCACCTTCCTCCAAACGCTCGTCGAAACGCACGCAGCGGCCTTCCACGAGGCCGAGGGTCGGCGTGTCGTTCTCGTCGCTGTGGGCCACCATGATCTGGCAGCCGAGGCAGATCCCGAGCAGGGGCCTGCCCGACGAGACGACATTGCGCAGCACAGCGTCGAGGCCGGAATCCTGAAGGTGGCGCATGGCCTGTCCGGCCGCGCCCACGCCGGGGAAAATCACGCCGGCCGCGCTGTCCACGACGGCGGGATCGGCAGTGATGACGCAGGGAATGCCCAGATGATCGAGCGCGCGGCGCACGCTGGTCTGGTTCCCCGCCTTGTAGTCAAGGATGGCAAGCATAGTTCTTCCCGGTAAACCGTTGTCCGCCGCCTCCGCGCGGAAAAACGTCCGGCGGGCGGGAGCGGGTGAAAGCCCATCGAAAGGGCCGAAAACACGATACTATCCGGTTCAGCGCCAGGTCAAGGCCCACGGAGCGCCGGCCCAAGTGTCGGTACGCCCGGAAGCCCGCATGTTCCTTGCCTTAAGAGGCTTGTTGAGGGCGCATGGAAAGCCGGGGTTGACAGAATCCGTAGTCTGGGTGAAATATATGACAATTCCACACTCCATCACGAGGTAAACCAAGGCCCTTTCTCTTCCGCCAGGCGCGGGAGGCCTGCCGTACGGGGCCGCAGCGCTAAGGATACGCATGATAAAACGAGCCATCACCCTGCTGCTCTTGGCTCTTCCCTTTTATTTGGCCGCCGTCCAGCAGGCGGAAGGCCGATCTCCGGGCCCCATGCTTGAGGTCTTCACCGGGGGAGCCACCTTCTACAGCGACTCGTTCCACGGCAAGAAAACAGCCAATGGGGAACGCTACAACAAGAACGAATTCACGGCGGCGCACCGCTCCCTTCCTTTGGGGACCATCGTCCGCGTGACCAACCTTTCCAATGGGAACAACCTGCTCGTCCGCATCAACGACCGCGGGCCGGGCAAGAAAAAACTCATCCTCGACGTTTCCAGGGCCGCCGCCAGCAAGCTGAACATGATCCGGCGCGGCGTGATTTCCGTTCAAGTCGAGGTCGTCGCCGACAAGCGGGGCATCCCGGTCCTCCGGAACAACGCTTTTTACCTGCGGCTGGCCAGCGCACGCACGCTCAAGGACGCCCAAAACAAGCTCAAAACGCTTTCGTCCGCCAGCTCCTCCAAGCTCACCAAGCAGACTTCCCGCAACCGGTCCGGCGAACTCAAAATCCTCTCGGAACGCCTTCCCAACGGCCGCACGCAATACTTCGTCGGCCAGGGCCCCTTCACCCGCTACCGGGATGCGCAACACGCCCTGAGCAAAGCCAGAGCCAGGCACACTGAAGCAAGCGTCACCTGCCTCCCCACGCTGGTCGCCGAAAACACCCGCTAACGACGGTTTGAGCCGCCCTCTGCAAGCGCCTTTCCGTATGCCCGGCACCCGCCACTCTTCGGGGCTCCACACCGCGCCTTTTGGGACAACCTCCCCTGTTTTTCATGGGAGTCTTTTCGTGCGTCCTGTTGGACTTTGGCCCAAAAGCAGCTTAATCAGCTAGTATTAAAGGGGAAATATACTCAGCTCCCAGAATATTGTTCAAAAAATCACTAAATCTTTTTCGTTCTTCTTTGCACAACTTTTTCCGTCAACAACTATCACACTGTTTAAACATACTTTTTATACAAAAAAGACAAAGAGGGAAACGGTTTTCAACTCCCGAAAAGCCCTTTCCGGACTGGTGCAGAAATTCACTCTATCCTCTATCGTGCCCTAATCACGCGCCATTTGCACGAGTTCCTGGCTCCGCGGGGCTAAATGTGCACAAAATCCTTTGATGACACTGTGTTTCTCGAGCCTTCCTTGACACAAACAAGAACTGCATGGTATTTTTAACAAGAAGTAAGATAACTGAGATCAGGCTCGCGCGTTTGCGCCCGGGCCGTCTTAGAATATCCCGCGGCGCTCAGCCGCACCACAATGCGGTTACCAACCAAACCAAGTGGAGGTAAGGCAATGGCAATCAAACATCCAACTCCCTTGTTGGATCAACTCGAAACTGGCCCCTGGCCCAGCTTCGTGTCCGACATCAAGCAGGAAGCTGAATACAGAGCGGCCAACCCCGACAACGTGGAATTTCAGGTTCCCGCCGACGCTCCCGACGACCTGCTCGGCGTGCTTGAACTCTCCTATAAAGAAGGGGAAACGCACTGGAAGCACGGCGGCATCGTGGGCGTGTTCGGTTACGGCGGCGGCGTTATCGGCCGTTACTGCGACCAGCCCGAAATGTTCCCCGGCGTGGCTCACTTCCACACTGTCCGCGTGGCTCAGCCCTCCGGTAAGTACTACTCCACCGAATTCCTGCGCGGCCTGTGCGACATTTGGGAACTCCGTGGCTCCGGTCTGACCAACATGCACGGTTCCACCGGCGACATCGTGCTCATCGGCACCCAGACCCCGCAGCTTGAAGAGATCTTCTACGATCTCACCCACAAGCTTGACGTCGACCTCGGCGGTTCCGGTTCGAACCTCCGTACGCCTGCCGCCTGCCTTGGCCAGAGCCGCTGCGAATACGCCTGCTACAACACGCAGGACGCTTGCTATCAGCTCACCATGGACTATCAGGACGAGCTGCACCGTCCCGCCTTCCCCTACAAGTTCAAGTTCAAGTTCGACGGCTGCCCGAACGGCTGCGTGGCCGCTATGGCCCGTTCCGACTTTGCCGTCGTGGGTACGTGGAAGGACGACATCAAGATCGATCAGGAAGCTGTGAAAGCCTACGTTGCCGGCGAATTCGCCCCCAACGCCGGTGCTCACGCCGGTCGTGACTGGGGCAAGTTCGACATCGAAGCCGAAGTCATCAACCTGTGCCCCTCCAAGTGCATGAAATGGGACGGCAGCCGCCTCTTCATCAACAACGCCGAATGCGTGCGTTGTATGCACTGTATCAACACCATGCCCCGCGCCCTGCACATCGGCGACGAACGCGGCGCGTCCATCCTCTGCGGCGCCAAGGCCCCGGTCGTTGACGGCGCTCAGATGGGCTCCTTGCTCGTTCCCTTCGTCCCGGTTGAAGCTCCTTACACCGAAGTCAAAGAAATCATTGAAAAGATTTGGGATTGGTGGATGGAAGAAGGCAAGAACCGCGAACGTCTCGGCGAAACCATGAAGCGTCTGTCCTTCCAGAAGCTGCTTGAAGTCACCGAAATCCCCGCTCTTGCTCAGCACGTCAAGGAACCGCGTTCCAACCCGTACATCTTCTTCAAGGAAGAAGAAGTGCCCGGCGGCTGGAACCGTGACCTGGCTGCTTACCGCTCCAGACATCAACGCTAAAGAGAAGGGAGAATTACCATGGCGTTTGTTTCTTCCGGCTACAATCCTGAAAAGCCGATGGAAGGCCGTATCTCCGATATTGGCCCCCGCAAATACGACTCGTTCTTCCCTGAAGTCATCAAGAAGAACTTCGGCAAATGGCTGTACCACGAAATCCTGGAACCCGGCGTGCTCGTGCACGTCGCCGAATCCGGCGATAAGGTGTACACCGTGCGCTGTGGCGGCACCCGTACGATGTCCGTTACCAACATCCGCGAAATCTGCGAAATCGCCGACAAGTACTGCGATGGACACGTTCGCTGGACGACCCGTAACAACATCGAATTCATGGTGACCGACGAAGCCACCCTGAAGGCCCTGAAGGAAGACCTGGCGGGCCGCAAGTTCGCCGCCGGCTCCTACAAGTTCCCCATCGGCGGCACCGGCGCCGGCGTTTCCAACATCGTGCACACCCAGGGCTGGGTGCACTGCCACACCCCCGCCACCGACGCCTCCGGCCCGGTTAAGGCTGTGATGGACACCATGTTCGAAGAGTTCAAGAACATGCGTCTGCCCGCCCCCGTGCGCATTTCGCTGGCTTGCTGCATCAACATGTGCGGCGCCGTGCACTGCTCCGACATCGGTATCGTGGGTATCCACCGCAAGCCTCCGATGATCGACGACCAGTGGGTTGACCAGCTCTGCGAAATCCCGCTGGCTGTCGCCGCCTGCCCCACCGCCGCCGTGCGCCCTGTCAAGAGCGAACACGACGGCAAGAAGGTGAACTCCGTGGCCATCAAGCAGGACCGCTGCATGTACTGCGGTAACTGCTACACCATGTGCCCCGCCCTGCCCATCTCCGACGGCGAAGGCGACGGCATCGCCCTGATGGTCGGCGGCAAGGTTTCCAACCGTATCTCCATGCCCAAGTTCTCCAAAGTGGTCGTGGCGTACATTCCCAACGAACCGCCCCGCTGGAACACCCTCACCAGCACGATCAAGCACATCGTGGAAGTGTACTCCGAAAACGCCAACAAGTACGAACGTCTGGGCGACTGGGCCGAACGCATCGGCTGGGAATCCTTCTTCGAACTGACCGGCCTTGAGTTCACCCACCACCTGATCGACGACTTCCGCGATCCGGCTTACTACACCTGGCGCCAGAGCACCCAGTTCAAGTTCTCTGAACTGGCCCTCGCCGCCCACGGTGGCGAAGCCCACGAAGCTGCTTCCGCCGCTGAAGTCACCGCCGAAGACAAGGAAATTGTCATCAACTTCCTCAAGGACAAGATGTCCCGTCCCGGCGCGAAGACCAAGTACTACTTCAAGGACTTCCTTGAACTCTTCCCCGCCAAGGGCACCCGCGACGTCAAGAACGTCCTGTCCGTGCTCGTGTCCGAAGAGTCTCTGGAATACTGGTCTTCCGGCTCCACGACCATGTACGGTCTGAAGGGCGCCGGCAAGCAGGCCTCTTCCGAAGGCGAAAACTAGTCTTAACGGTTGCGGGGGAGCTTTCCTCCGCGCCTTTCCCTCCCGTCCCCGCTTTGCTGGGAACGGGAGGGAATATTGAGGGAAGGAAGCGATTCCTTCCCTTTTCTTTTCCGGGAGACGGCATGGCCCAAAACATTCGACTCAGGCACGCGCAGTCCGGCGTCATCACAACCGGATTCTACGGGTTCAGCTGGACGACGTTGTTCTTCAGCGGTTTTCCCGCCATATTCCGTGGCGATCTCATCACCGGGGTCATTGTCCTGATCCTCAGCGCGTCATCCTTCTGGCTCGTGGCCATCATCTGGGCGTTCCTCTACAACCGCGTGTACACGACACGGCTGCTTGAACGCGGGTATGTCTTTGACGACGATCCGGAGAAAGTCCGGGAAGCCAAACGCGCCCTGCGCATTCAGGAATAAACATGGATGCCGCTTTCCCCTCCATCACCGCGCCCCGCCTTGTCGTCTCCGGCCTTTCCGGAGGCGGCGGGAAAACGCTCCTCTCGCTCGGCCTCGCCCGGGCCCTGACGCTTCGCGGCCTCCGCGTCAAACCCTGCAAAAAAGGCCCGGACTACATCGACCGCATGGCTCGGCCTCGCTTCGGGACGCACGCCGACCAACCTTGATCCCTTTTTTTTGACGGATGCCCGGTTGCGCGCGCTTTTCTGCACCTCATTCGGCGATGCCGACCTTGCCATTATTGAAGGCAACCGGGGCCTGTACGACGGGCGCGACGTGCAGGGGAGCTGCTCCACCGCGACCCTCGCCCGCGCTCTTGGCGCGCCCGTCCTGCTTACCCTCACGGTCACCAAGATGACCCGCACCGCCGCCGCGGTCATTGCCGGGCTGGCCCACTTCGAGCCCGTCAATCTCGCGGGCGTGGTCCTCAACCGTGTGGCTTCCTCGCGGCACGCCGCCCTCATCCGGCAAAGCATCGAAACATACACCGGCATCCCCGTCCTCGGGGAAATCCCCCGGCTTGCCGAAAACCCCATTCCCGAGCGGCACATGGGGCTCGTCTCCATGCACGACGAAACTCCGGACGCTCTGGGCCGGGCCTCCCTGCTCGCCGCCCTCGACTCCCTTGCCGGGCTTATTGAACGCCACATGGACATCGACGCGGCCCTGCGCCTCGCCCGCTCCGCTCCGGATCTGCGGGACGTCGAACCGTTCTGGGAAGGTGGAGAGGATGCCGCTTTCCGGGAAGCGGACACCCTTCGGGAAGGCTCCGGCAACGCTCCTCAGAGTGCCGATGCGACGGCTGAGGATACCGATCTCGGAAAAACGTTCATCGCCCCCGGCGATACTACGCAGCCCCATAATGAGGGGGTATCCGCCGAAAGCGCGTCTTCCGGCATGGAGCCCTCTCGCCCGCCGGAACCAGCCAGCACAAGGAAACCGTCCGCCTCAGCGTTGATCCACTCCGGCCTTCCGCCCGTAACGCCTGTGACCATCGGCTTCGTACGGGATGCGGCCCTGTGGTTCTATTATGAGGAAAATTTCGAAGCCCTGCGCCGGGCCGGAGCCGAACTCGTCGAATTGAGCCTGCTCTCGCCCGAACCGTGGCCCGGCGATCGCCTTGACGGGCTCTATCTCGGCGGCGGATTCCCCGAAATGGTTCCCGAACGCCTCGCGGATTCCCCGCATCTGGCGGAAATCCGGGAATACTCCATGCGCGGTATGCCCATTTATGCCGAGTGCGGGGGATTCATGGTCCTGTGCCAGGAGTTGCAGGTCAACGGGAAGCAGTACCCCATGACCGGGATTTTCCCCGCACGGGCGGAATTCTGCCCGCGCCCTCAGGGCCTCGGCTATGTGGAGGCCACCGTGGAAGCCGAAAACCCGTTCCATCCGGTAGGCGCTCTCCTGCGCGGGCACGAGTTCCACTATTCCCGCTGCGTCGCGCTCGG
>OLVU01001781.1_pt1 | contig 12766 bp, 9 predicted proteins | sample 1673321 | NCBI WGS metagenome assembly OLVU01 (sample SAMEA3178942, study PRJEB25190) | human gut metagenome | biome: human gut; feature: human-associated habitat; material: faeces | place: Austria | collected 2013 | reverse complement strand
TTTATTGCTTATTATCCGCACCCAAAAAGTTGCATTTATAAGTTGAACTCAAGAGTTTATTTATTCTTCCATATATTGAGAGTGTAGTTACATCATTGGCATATACTCCTGATTCAAAAACATTTGTAAAAAAATTACATTATGGTACAGGTCGAATTGAAATTGTATTAACATGGACAGAAAAAGGGTATGGAATGGTTGTGCAAACTACAGCTCGAGATGACATTGAATTAATCCAGATTGGATATGAGTTGGAAAAACGTTTTGGAAATGGCAATTGATTTAATGCAGAATATGTTTGTATAATATTTTCTTAAATCGCCTTTGGCCGTTTTAGATAGCGTGGTTTGTTTGCCTAAATAACAATATATTTTAGGCAACTTATTGAAAATAAGGATAAAACAAATTCTTCCGGGAAGAAGGATGATTTGAATATGTGGAGATTATATGGTGGTAATGCGAGAGGTATTTGTATGGTATTCTCATTCAAATCTCAGCAAAATAGTGTTTTAAAGAAAATTCAATATGTGGCAAAAGAGGATGACATTATAAAAAGACTCAACCAACTCATGTTATCACTCAAAGATTTAAATATAAATTTTTTTTTAGATAAATATTTAAACTCCACTTGTATTCGTATTAGACTTCTCCAACTTCCAAACATCAGGAAGAAGTTCACGAACATTTTTCCCGGAGTCCTTTTCCAGATAATATGGAAGTTTGGCTATGATATCATTCAGCCATTCCCTAGAGTTAATTTCCTGTGCTTTACAGGTAGCACTGAATGTTTCTTTTTAGGCACGGAATACACGGATTTCACGGAAAAAAATAAAGAAAATCCGCGTTTTCCGTGTATTCCGTGCCTAAAAAAATCATCAAGCGTCTTTCTGCATCCCCTCTTTGTCTTTGGCGATTCGCTGAAAATTTACCTTTTCATAATCTTTTTGAAATCCTCGGCAATCTGCTGCCCCATATTGACTATCGCGCTATCGACTTTATGTACCTCTGCCGGTGTGACCGCATCTTTGTAGCGAGCCTTGCCGAGCTTGAACTTCATATCGTCCAGAGTTCCGGATATATTCAGGCCCAGTTTGAACGGAATGGGGGATTTCAGAATGGAGATGTGATAGTCGAACTTCATATCCAGTCCTTGTGTGCCGCCTACCGCCGCTCTATAACGGTCCATTGATATTTCGAACGGATAGACGGTTACATTTCCGTCTTTGATGCCGATGTTTACGGAAATACTGTCTATCATGTTTCTCTTCTTGTTTTTGAAGAAGAATTTTTTGGAGATTTCGGCGAAAGTCTCACCGTCCATCAGGACAAGGCTGTCTCCCTTGACATGAATGGCCGACCGCATGGTGGGGATTTTGATGTTCAGGGCGGAGTCCAGGGAAGCGGCGGCAGCCACATTGAAATCGACCGTTCCTTCGAATGAGCGCAGCATGGGGACAATCGTGTCCAGGGAAGGGGCGAAGTCTACCAGCTTCCCGATGTTGATGTTGTGCAGCCGGAAGTCGAAACCGGCAAATCCCTCTTCCGGAGATTTTGCCTGATAGACGAGAGTGGTGTTCATGTCGGAACCCATGCCTTTCATGCTGAGCTGTTTCAGGTAGACGGACTGGTTGCGGATGTCCACAGCTCCGCGGACATCGTTGAATGTGACTTTCTCGTAAAAGACTTTCCTGAAATCGGTCTGCAGTTCAAAATCCAGGTTCTTGGGGATGACGAACAGCTTTACTTCGGTGGAGACCGTATCGCTTTCCGCAGCTAGTGTATCCGACGGGAGCGATATCGACCGTATCAACTGGTTGCAGTCCAACTGTTCGGACGATACGTCCAATTTGGCGCGCAGAAGCTTGTGATGCCGCATGGCGCCGTACAGGTCGTGAATTGAACCGGTAGCGGTGATATCGGATTTGCCGATGCGCATGGTGGCATTGCGCAGGGTGATGACGCGGTCGTTTACCGTGACGGAAGTTTTCTGCACCTGTATGGGAAGTGCACATTCCGGGGTGCGGAACGCCATGCGGTGGAAACCGATGATGCCTTTGGGTGTCCACAGCGAATCGCGTACTTTTTCGGCTGTTATTCCGATGCCTGCTTTGTCCATTCCCAGGCGGGTGTCGCCCATGCGGCAGAACAGTGTGTCCACTTCCAGTGTAAGCCTTATCTGCGGATTGGCAGGGTTGTGCTCTCCGGGTTGCAGCTTGAGGCGGGCGGATGATTTTCCGCAAAAGAGGTCGAGCGAATCCGCCAGGGATACTCTCAACTTGTTCATCTCTATCTTGCATTCCGTCTTGGCAGGGCGCAGCGTGTCTTGGGAAGGATAGGTGCTGATTGCCGCCGTAAAGCTTTCCGTGGCTGAGTTCAGGGCAGGTGAGCGGAGCGTCATATCCTTGATTTCAACACGCCCTCCGAGCCATTCGTTGCCGGCAAAGTCCAGCGTAGCGTTGCTTGTGAACTCGAAATTCTTTTGGGTATGGCGTAGCACGAGTTTGTCCGTCCTGATTTTGCCTTGAACCTTTATCCGTCCCCAATCCTGTTTCTTGAGGGTGGACAGGCGGCAACGCAGTTTCAGGTCGGCATTCATCTTTCCATCCATGCCGATGCCTTCCTGAAGAGGGAAAATCTGCGCCAGCGTATTCAGGTCGACGGTAGAGCGGGTATGAAAGGTGATGTCCGGGTCGGTGAGCAGGTTATCCACTTTCATATCGGCCAATATGTCGGTGTCGGCGCCTTTGAACTGGAAGATTTTCAGGTTCAGGCAAGAGGGGGTGTTCCGCATGAGATCTATCCGGGCGGAAAAGTCGGCGTTTACCTTGTCTATGCCGTAAGGCAGCCCGGCGTATCTGGCGAAAGCGTCTTTTATCCTGATGTCCAGCGTAGCAAGGGGCATCTTCTGCTTGCCGTACATGCCTTTCAGCGTGCCGATGAAACTTACTTCTCCTCCTGCCGATACTTCCGCCTTTTTCAGGATGCTCTCCGGAATCATGTGCAGTACGGTTTCCAGCGAGGGGGTGTGCAGCCCGTATTGCCAGAAGAGAAGGTTCTTGTTGCGGAAATCTACTGCCAGCATGGAATGGCCTTTCTTCATATTGGCTTTCAGGGTAAGGTTTGTGTCCCATAGGTTGGCGAAAATGCGTGTGTCGCGGTCGTCCATGGTTACCGTGGCGTGCTGGATGGAAATTTGCCGGATGTCGAGCTCGCTGATGTTCATGGCGTCTCCGGCAGGTGAAGAGGTGGACTGTACCGTATCCGGAACGGTGATGTCCCAGTTGGCAATGCCGTCTTTGTTTTTATAGGCGTAGATATCGGCATGTTCCAGCGCCAGGCGGTGGATGCTGATTTTCTGTTGCCGCAGGTAGTCCATGGGGTTGACCACCGCTACCGCCTTTTTGAATGATACCGGACAGTTTGAGTATTTTCTTGGTTTGACTTTTCATTTTGTAATTCGTTCTGTAAATATTGGGCAAGGAGTGATTTCCTTTCCTTAATCATGTGCAAAGTTATAACTGTAATTTGATAAAGCCGTAAGCCGGTATTGTTAAAAAATGATTAAAGGAATTTGTGAATGATTTTTCCGCTATAATGAATAATTGAGTTCTTTTTTTATGTTAAAGCATGAATAAATTCTGCTTAAATTTTATATTTGTACCGTTGGTATCCGGTTACGCTGCCTTATATATAAGGTGTATCGGGATGCCTTAAGTTTAATCTAATAAATTGATGTTATGAAAAAGTACATTGCAGAAATGCTGGGAACCATGGTTCTCGTTCTTATGGGCTGCGGCACGGCAGTCAGTCTGTCGTGCACATCGGCCGACCCTAATCTGGCGGCCACGGTAATAGGTACGGCGCTTGCTTTCGGATTGTCGGTGGTGGCTATGGCCTATACTATCGGTGGCGTTTCGGGCTGCCACATTAATCCGGCGATAACGCTCGGTTGTCTGCTTTCCGGCCGTATGAGCGGAAAGGATGCCGGCATGTATATGCTGTTTCAGGTAATAGGAGCTATTTTAGGTTCTGCCGTTCTTTGGGTGCTGACTTCCAATTCGGGTGTGAGCGGAACAGGCGCCAATGCCTGCCAGGAAGGAGTTTCCGTAACGGGCGCCCTGCTGGCCGAGATTGTGTTTACATTTGTGTTTGTACTGGTGGTATTGGGCACTACCGATGCCAAGAAGGGCGCCGGTAATTTTGCCGGACTTACCATAGGTCTCTCTTTGGTACTTGTACATTTGGCCTGCATCCGTTATACCGGTACTTCGGTTAATCCGGCTCGCAGTATAGGCCCTGCGCTCTTTCAGGGTGGAGAGGCTTTGAGCCAGTTGTGGATTTTCATTGTAGGCCCGTTTATTGGTGCGGTGCTGAGTGCCGGAGCATGGAAGATAGTTGCCGGCGGAAAGGAATGAGCCGGTGCCTGGCCTGAACCGGGCCGGTGATATTTGAAGAGGATATTTAAAGAGGATGTTTCCCGATTGCGGCAGAACGCAGTGTTTGGGGAACATCCTCTGTTTTTTTACTCTTTCGACTGGTGTACGGTGAGTTGCGGGAACGGGAATCCGATACCTTCTTCATTGAATGTCTGGTAGACGATTTCGTTGATATCGTACAGTACACTCCAGTAGTCGGCGCTTTTTACCCATACGCGTACCGTGATATCGACGCTGCTTGCGCTCAGTGAACCTAAGACGATGAGAGGAGCGGGGGTGTCCAATATGCGGCTGTCTGCATTGATGATGCGTTGCAGCACGGCTCTTACTCGCTTCACATCCTCGCCGTACTCTACGCCGAACACCCATTCGACACGGCGCTTGTCCTGCTTGCTGTAATTGGTGACGGCATTGCCGCTGAGGCTTCCGTTGGGCACATAAATCATACGGTTGTCGAGGGTGGACAGTATGGTGTGGAAAATCTGTATTTCCTTTATCGTGCCGCTTATTCCCGGTCCGTCTATGTAGTCGCCTACCTTGAACGGCTTGAAAATCAGTATAATCAGTCCGCCGGCAAAGTTGGACAGGTTTCCGGAAAGCGCCATACCCACAGCCACACCTGCGGATGCAAGCAGCGCCGCAAAGCTGGTGGTTTCCACACCGAGCTTGCCGATGATGGCAAAGGCAAGAATCATATTCAGCAGAATCTTTATCAGGCTCTTCAGGAAGGTCTGTACGCTGGTTTCAATCTTCCGCTTTTCGAGTATTCTGGCTACCAACGCGCTTATCTGCCTGATGATGAAACGTCCGATTACATAGATTAAAATGGCGATTAATATGTCCTTGCCGGCATCCATTCCAAAATCTATCAGTTTTTCCAATGCCTGTTCGAGTTTCCCACCGGCGGCGGGAGTGTTCAATAAAAGTAAATTCATTTCTTTTTCGCAATAAATAAAATAATATTATAAAATAGGTGTATATTCAGCATGCAAAGATAATCAAAATCCGGGCGGTTGTGGCGTATGAAATATATAATGCGTATTATTTCCTAAATAGAATTAAAACATTAATTTTGCCGAATATTACACTCTAACTTAAATAAATTAATAAAAAATGAACGTATGAAAAAAGTATTAACTTTATTCGGATTGCTTTTTGTGCTGTTGGGTAGTGCCCATGCACAGAAAGGAAAACAGGCGATAGGTTTTGGCCTGAGTTACGGAACGGAAATCGAAAGTATCGGGTTGGGTATCAAGTATCAGTACAATATTACCAATCCTATCCGTATAGAGCCGTCTTTCAACTATTTCTTCGAGAATGACAATGTAAGCATGCTGGATTTGAACGTGAATTTTCACTATCTGTTTCCGGTGGCCAAGAGCGTTAAGCTTTATCCGTTGTTCGGTTTGACATTGTCCAACTGGATGTTCGACATGCACGACTTTGATATTGATATGGACAAAGGCCATGTGCATATCGACGATAACGGCAATCATAACGAATGCCGGTTCGGTGTAAATCTGGGAGCGGGAGCGGAATTTGCACTGCCTCGTAACTGGGCGATGAATTTTGAGTTCAGATACCAGCTGGTAAGCGATTTCGACCAGGGGGTTATCAATATAGGAGCTGCATACAGATTCTAAGGGAGCAGCGTATATTTTCGGGCACGGATTACACGGAATTCACGGAAATACAAATTACACGGAAAACACGGATTTTCTTTATTCTTCTTCCGTGAAATCCGTGTAATCCGTGCCTGAAAAAAAATATCATGTGCATTTTGCACGTCCTCTTATAACGCGTTAAACAAGAGGTGTTTCAGTATATCAGAAGTTTGTCCAATCGCACGGAAAAGTCATTGTTTCTCCATATCCGCTGAGGGTGTATGAAGATATGGCTTTATTCTCATTGAGCGTGTAGCTCAGATTATAACGTTCGGTTGAGTTCTCGCTCGGATCCTCCAGGTCGGTGTTTTTGATAGTCATTGCGGTGGGCAGGTTTGCACCGGCATTTCCCAGATAACCGGTTATGGCAAAGACGTTGAATACGCAATCGTCCGAAGCCAGCGCTTCCGGGAGAAGAAGCAGGGGCATGGCGTTATAGGTGTTCTTTATTGCCTGGGTATATTCATAGGTTTGGCTACAGGTGATGTTTTTGCTTTTTGCTTCTATTTTTTCCAATACCTTGTTGTTGTAGGTGTAGTTGATTTCACCTGATTCGGAGTAAGAACCTTCGTCATCTTTACCGTCGACTTTCATGCTGATTTTCTGCATCTGTCCGTCCGCATTGTAATTGAAAGTATAGGCTATATTCATTTCTTCTCTAAAGTCCGGATCCGTATCTGTATATTTTAATTTATAGGCAGTGACAAACCCTGAAGTGTTGAAAGCAAAATCGGAAGCAATCCAGCGTTCGCTTTCACGTTCGGATGAAGTGATGCTGATTAAAGAGCGGATAGGGTCTACCTTTATTGCACGCGAAGAGGCATAATTGAAAACAAGAGTGTTTCCATCTACTTCCGCTTCTTTGATGGTTCCGTCTTCATTGTAGGTTACGTCAACGCCCGACATGGAAGTGGCGCGTACACCGTCGATAACCGACGAGGGAATGCCGATTGGTGCAGGACCGTTACCTTGTGTGCCGTTTTCGTCATCGTCGTCGCAAGCTGTAAGATTCAATGCGCAAATTGAAAAGCAAATACAGTACAGCAGGTTCTTGCTCAAATTTGCCAACTCAAATTTCTTTTTCATAATGTAATTCTCCTAACCCCAATTTCGAAGGTCCGTTAAAAACAGAAATAGAAAGAGATGTGAAATTGTATATGCTATTCTTTATATAAAAGAGAAAAGCTATAACATCCTTTCGTTGCAATTCTTGAATATGTAAAAATATCAGTAATGCAAAAGTAGGGTTGAATTCTTATTTAAGGAAATTAAAACAGAGATTGTTAGGTGCGAAAACCGACCGGATAATCCGGCTTTTGTGATGTATAGTCCGATAGGTTGAATGCAGGTGATTTGTCTTTATTTCTGCATATCCGGCATTAATGATATATTGTCAATATTCAGGAATTAATCTGTTTTTAAATATGATCCCCGGAAGATGGAAATACACCTGATGGGCGTGCCTTGATTTTATCCGCGAATTTTTTCCAGCCTTCGGCCGTTTTGTAGGCTTCGACGGCTTGTGCGGGTACGGAAATGCTTGTTATGGTTTCTGGAAATCCGTACCATTCGCCTTCGGAAGTGGCAGGCGGTGTGAGGGCTTCCACAATGACCTCTTTTATGCCGGTATTGTCGAAAGCGGAAAAGTCGATGCGGGTGACGCGGGCGGGAATGGTCAGTGTATGTACCTTTTGGTTGCCGGTTATCAGGCCTTGCCCCAGGATGCTTATGCTTTGAGGAATTTCAAAGCGGGCAAGGTTGGGGCAGCCTACAAGGCAGTGCTCTTTGATTACGGCATCCGGATGGTTGCTTGAGGCAGGACCGTATGCGGATACTTCCGTCAGGTTGGAGCATAGGTAGAAGGCGCGTGCCTCTATGGTGGAGATGCTGTTGGGAAGTTGTACAGTGGTGATGCCGCTTCCCCGGAATGCTTCCATACCGATATGTGTGACGCTTTGGGGGATTACTGCGGATTTCAGATGTTCCGTCATCATGAATGCTTGTGTTCCGATGGCTGTGAGTGCAGACGGCAGTAATACTTCTTCTACTCCGGAGCATGCGAAAGCGCTTTCGGGAATCCGGGTGATTTGGGTGTGCGAGAGGTCGACCCGTTTCAGCCGGTCGCAGTAGTAGAACAAATCCGGCGCAAGCTGCTGCAAGGTGGACGGGAATACGATTTCCTGTATGCCGGAGTTGAAGAAGGCCATTTCGCCGATAGAGGTCAGTCCCTCGTTCATTACAACTCGGGTGATTTGCCTGTTCTGCATAAAGGCTTCCGGTGCAATGGCTGTTACGTGTGGGGGAAGCGTGATTTCGCTGTATCCTTTATATGTTTCTGTCAGTACGCCTTCCTGTACGCGGATGGGAGCAATGCTGACGGTGAAGGTTGCCTGACGGTCTTCTATGCCGATGGTCAGTACCAGCTGGTCTGCCGGAGCATCGGAAGAAAAGCCGCTGACTTGTTCCGGAGTTACAGTGACGGGATATTCTTTGCCATTACTATATACGCCGGTCAGCAGGAGTCCGTCCAAATCGAGTGGTTCTCCCAAAGTATATGCAATTTTATGAGGCGGCTGTGCAATGGACAGCCCGATGAGTGTTCCTTTGTCTTCCGGCTGCTCTTCTCCGGGGGCGAGGGCGGAAGTCAGGCGGATTTCAAGCTGTATGTCTTTTCCGGCATCTATCGTTTTCCCAACGGACCATATACGGTAGTTGTTCGGACCGCCGCCTTCCTGTACGACAAATGTCAGGAAGCGCTGCGATTGTCCGGAGAACCATACTTCGCCGGGCAGCGTGAATAGGGCGATACCCTGCGCATTGGCGGTTGCGCCGGCAGTGGGAGGCGTGAGGTTATCTTGCTCGAATGCCTTGTAGTCTTTTTCGTCATACATCTTTACGGGAATGCCGGGCATCGCTTTTCCGTTTTCGTCATAAACGGTTACGCTTACACGGCTTTCTTTTCCTGTGTGCTGTTCCTTTTCGCATGCTACCGTCAGGAAGACCGCACATACTAAAAAAATAATCTTATTCTTCATATTCTTACACATTTTTAATCGTTGTTCCGGTTGCAAAGATAGTGAATACGGCTCTTCCGGGAGTTACGATTTGAATGCGTAAATCTAACAGGTGTGTTTTTATACTACTGTTTTACAGTGTATTATGAAATGAGGCTTTGCCTTTTTCTAACACGGCTCTGACATCTATCCGAAAAGGGATAAGAACAGATCGGTATGGGGTGTTCCGGCAGTTTTGATGCGCGACTTCAACCGGGATTTTCGGGCATATATGTTTGCCACGCTCTCTTTCGTGAACAAGCTGATTACCTGCGGGGAGAATCCGGTGAAGATGTAGCAGAGCAGGCGGATGTCATTTTCTTTCATTGCCGGAAAGTCCTGCCGGAGTTTCTGCATGACGTTGTCATGGCAGGTATCTGCCATTTGTTCGAGTTCCCGGAGCATTTCACTGTTTTCCGAGAAGTCGGTGATTATCCGTTTTACTTCCTGAAACATGGCTGCCTGTTGCGATGATGTATTCTCGCGTTCGTAATAGGTTTTTCCGAGTTTGTCGAGGATGTCGAAGCGGGAAGCAACCAGGCTTTTCAGCCGTTTTTCCGTGTTCTGCCGTCCTTCCAGTTGCCGGGTGAGCGCCCGGTATTCGGCACGGGCCTCTTCCGCCAGCAGCAGGTAGCGGTCGTTGCGTTCGCGCTGGATGCGCAGGCGCTGGCGGATGATATAAACGGCTATTCCGGCGAGGATGAATATGCCGCAGATAACGGTGGTTTCCCAGAAGATGCGGTTCTTCATCCGGTATTCGGCAAAGGCGGATTGTTCCTGGAAATACTCTTTCTCCGTTATACCGGCGGAGATCTGCATGGTGGAGCGGGTGAGGGAGTCCGTGAGATAGATATAGCGGTGTATATGGTCGGTCGCTTTCCGGAAGTTTCCGGAGAGGGCCTCTATCCGGTAGGCTGTGTATTGCAGTTCGGCCAGGTCGAGCACGTCATTGTCTTGCGCTTCTGCCAGTTGCAGGTAGTGGCGCGCGCTGTCCGTACGGTGTTTGAGAAGCTGGACGTCCACCATGGTGTGTGCGCTGTAGCGGGATGCCTTGCGTGCCGACTGTTCGATGCGTTGCAGCAGGTCCTGGGGGATTTGTTTTCTGCCCGATTTTACATAGAGGGAGGCAAGGTTGCTGAGGGCTGCTCCGGCAAGACGTTCGTCTGCCTGTTCGTCGGCAAGGTCGAGGGCGGCGGAATACAGCCTGATGGCACGTTCCAAATCTTTCTGGCGGTAGGATGAGGCTGCCATATCAAGCGTGGCTTCCGTTTCCTTACGAAGACTGTCGGATACTTGAAAATTTTCTCTGGCCTGCTTGAAGTAGTGGTAGGCGCGGACGTAGTTCATCTGTCCGTAGTATATACTGCCGATGCGTTCGTAGAGAAGCCCTTTATTGTAAGGGTCTTGCCGGCTTTGCAGCTGCTCTTCGATTTGCAGGAAGATGCGCAAAGCTCCGGATTTATCGCCGGCATCGGTCAGCAGGCTGTCCGCGAACTCAAGGCTGGGGAGCGGTTTACGTTCATGGCATCCCGCCAGCGACAAGAGCATACATATAATAGGTATGATAAGGCGTTTCATGCCGTGAATGTAGTGATAAAAGATGTTTTGCACAAGTGAAAGGCGGGAAATGAGGAGCTTTGCGTGAATTTCCTGCATTTCTTTTTTTAGGCTTCGCGGAACTTCCTATCTTTGCACTTCTAAATGTAGATAAAACCGTAACACTTTGGAATGGCTATATAGTTTGTTTGTCGAACACTCCGCATTGCAGGCGGTGGTGGTGCTCTCGCTGATTTCCGCTATCGGATTAGGGTTGGGGAAAATACATATTTGCGGTATTTCCCTCGGCGTGACGTTTGTTTTCTTTGCCGGTATTCTTGCCGGACATTTCGGACTGTCCATCGACCCGCAGATGCTGAACTATGCGGAAAGTTTCGGACTGATAATTTTTGTGTATGCACTGGGACTGCAGGTGGGGCCGGGCTTTTTCAGCTCTTTCCGCAAGGGCGGGGTACAGTTGAATATGCTGGCGCTGGGAGTAGTGCTCCTCGGTACGCTGATGACCGTATTGGGCAGTTATACCCTGAATATTTCGTTGCCGGACATGGTGGGCATCCTCTGCGGCGCTACCACCAATACGCCGGCGCTGGGTGCGGCACAGCAGACATTGAAGCAAATGGGGCTGGAAGCCAGTACGCCGGCTTTGGGATGTGCCGTGGCATATCCGCTGGGGGTAGTGGGCGTTATTTTTGCCGTGCTGATAATACGCAAGGCATTGGCGCGTAAGGAAGATCTGGAGTTGAAAGAGAAGGACGATGCGAACAAAACTTACATTGCGGCGTTTCAAGTACACAATCCGGCCATCTTCGATAAAAGCATCAAGGAGATAGGCGGCTTGAATTATCCGAAGTTCGTAATCTCCCGTCTGTGGCGGGACGGCAACGTAAGCATCCCCACTTCCGAGAAGATAATCAGGGAAGGAGACCGCTTGCTGGTGGTGACTTCGGAAAAGTATGCTCCGGCACTGACCGTACTGTTCGGTGAACAGGAACATACCGACTGGAACAAAGAGGATATAGACTGGAATGCCATAGACAGCCAGCTCATCTCGCAGCGTATCGTGGTGACACGTCCCGAACTGAACGGAAAGAAACTGGGCTCGCTGCACCTGCGCAATCATTACGGCATCAACATCAGCCGTGTGTACCGTAGCGGCGTGCAGTTGCTTGCCACCGCGGAACTAACCTTGCAGTTGGGCGACCGTCTGACAGTGGTAGGTGAGGCTGCCGCCATCCAGAATGTGGAAAAAGTGTTGGGAAATGCCATCAAGAGCCTGAAAGAACCGAATCTGGTAGCGGTGTTTATCGGTATCATCCTGGGGCTGGCTTTGGGTGCGATTCCCATTTCCCTGCCGGGCATCAGTGCTCCGGTGAAGCTGGGACTTGCCGGCGGACCGATTATCGTAGGTATCCTGATTGGTACGTTCGGACCGAGAATGCACATGATAACCTATACCACACGAAGCGCCAACCTGATGCTCCGTGCATTGGGACTGTCGCTCTACCTGGCTTGTCTGGGACTGGATGCCGGAGCGCATTTCTTCGATACGGTGTTCCGTCCGGAAGGCCTGCTGTGGATTGCCGCAGGGTTCGTGCTGACCGTTGTTCCGGTGCTGATAGTGGGAGTGGTTGCCTTTAAATGGATGAAGGTGGACTTCGGCTCCATGGCAGGTATGCTGTGCGGAAGCATGGCCAACCCGATGGCGTTGAATTATGCCAACGACACCATTCCGGGCGATAATCCGTCGGTGGCTTATGCAACGGTGTATCCGATGTGTATGTTCCTGCGGGTAATCATAGCGCAGGTGCTGCTGATGTTCCTGTTGAATTGAGAGCTGAGAATTGAAAATTGAGAAATAACAGAGAGGGCTTAATTGCTGATAATTGAATATATATCATAAATCTAAAATCATAAATCGTATCATGGGAACTATTACTCCGGAAAGTATAGTAAACGACTTACGCTATTTGCAACTGTTGTCGCGCAGTTTTCCTACCATCGCCGATGCCAGTACGGAAATTATCAATCTGGAAGCTATTCTGAATCTGCCTAAAGG